>Ga0247770_1001654_pt1 | contig 16061 bp, 10 predicted proteins | sample UWRJL136409B6_FD_179943 | JGI IMG/M metagenome (GOLD analysis project Ga0247770, IMG submission 179943) | Plant litter microbial communities from Arlington Agricultural Research Station in Wisconsin, United States - UWRJ-L136-409B-6 | ecosystem: Environmental > Terrestrial > Plant litter >... | reverse complement strand
GGAGCGCAGCGTGCAGCGACGTGCAGAGGATGTGCGCAAGCCAAGTTCGGCTATGTATCAGGAGGTGCAGCGAGTCAAATTTCGTCCGTTGCTTCCCGGTGGAAGAAGGAGGAGAGAATGGTAGAGGCGTCGTCCGGCAGAACGCGAAGAACGGTAGACTAAGAGGGGGTAAGTCAATTCGCTAAAGTCGTCAAACGGCAGCCCGCGGCCATTGTGATCCAGTGGTCTAATTTCCCTTTGCGAATTTTAGTTGGGCCCCTGTGTTTTTCTTCAGTTGGAGCCGGCTGGCAACGGCTAGACCGGTCGACCCGCATCGACCCCATTTCTGTCTTGCTTCCGCCCCGCAGCCACCAGAACCCCAAACCCCACAGCCATTGGAACCCGGAAGTCGCTGTCTGCCGCTGACACCGAATATGGACGCACCTCAGTCACCAGCTGGATAATTTACTAGACTGTGAGGCCATTTGTCCACCGTGACATAGGAGCCTACGTAGGAATTTATAGTATTGGGGTAGTTACTCAAGCATTGAACTGCTCCTCCAGGATATCAAATCATCACGTTCATATTCGCCATCACAGGCGAGTAAACAACAGCCCGACATCACAAACATATGAAAACGACCAGAGGTATCACCCGCTATGTGATGTATCCCTTTTTCCTCGCTAATCAATCCATTCCTTTGGATCGCTGACTCTGAGCACATCCCCCGGGTATCCCGTGCTGCCGATGCAACCAGAAAATGCCAATGAAAATACAACAAACGCTTTGCCCTGCCTTCGCGCCAGTCCCTTTTTATAATCATGTCTAAGAAGTCTTGTAATTATGCTGTAAATCAGTAAATGGTCAAGGCAGATGCCGCTGCGTCACGCTCGAAGGAGAAGTGGGGCTATCTTCAAAATGAAGCCTGCCCGACTGTAACGCTCTGTTCGTGGCTGCACTCCCGCTCACGTTACCGCGTACTTCCGTTTCATACCAACCAGTAGCGACTGTGGTGAGTGGCGGTCTGTGCGCCAGAGGCGACATCGGCACTGACTCGTCGCCCGGCGGTAGCGTTCTCGAGGTGCTGCTATTCCGGCGGCCAACGGTCGGGCGAGGAGCGGTCCGCTGTGATTCCAGCTCCTCTTCCTCCAAGAGCTGCGCAAGCACAGCACCTCGCCGAGGTGGCGCCGGGATGACTGTGACCGGTAAACTGTCCGTATCCGGGGTTGGACGAATCTTTTCGCGGAGTTTCTCCGCCTGGGTCATGGCAAACTCTTCCAGGCGGCCACGTATATCCCAGCCACTACCCTCTTCCCATGCCCGAGGCTCGGCCCGCGGGGTCCTTTCCGCAGGTGTGATACGTTCTTCATCAGGTCGGCGGAAGCGTCGAAAAGGTAGACCTTGAGCAAGAGCACGCCACCGGTTTCCAGAAGGTGTTGGGTCCTGGGGCGCGCGGCTAGTCCCAACCGGTTGGTCTGGCGGTTCAGGGCCCGGGGTCGGAATCCTGACGTCACTGTTGTGACTTGAGGAACTGCTTCCCCGGCGAGATATAGGCCGAGGATCTGGTGCTGGTGGGGGGGGAGTGGTGCGTGATGTTGTTTCCGTCAAAGGGTGGTACCTGACGGCGTATATAGTGCTTGCCGCACTGGCTGTGTCTGTGCGGCTGATTGGCGTCACTGCTGGAGCTGGGCGAGCTGGCCAAAGTGGCGGCTGCAGGAAGCGTATCCTGTCGTGGTTCGTCAATTGAGTATTCACCGGCTCGCCTGGCCTTTCCTCCCTTCTTGGGTGCGATGCTGGCCTGTATCTGGCCCTTATTCCCGCAACTGAAGGCCAAACGTTAAGTCGACCAGTTGGAGGGACGTCGAGGGGCCTGGTGTTCTCACCGCCGTCCTCGTCGAACTTGTCGTCCGGGCCCTTCTTCCTTCTCCTGGCTGTGGTGCGGTCTTCTAAGGTGATATCCGACATTTCGTCTCCATCAAAGACCTCCCTCCCTAGTATCCCATCCTTCTTTTCCTCCCTTTCCAGAGCTTCAATTCTCTCTACCCACTCCCATACGACCACGCTGGCGGCGGCAGCCCCAACCCATCTCACATAATCGCCCCAGCCAGTGAAATCAGGCTTCGAAATATCCAAAACAAAAAATACAACTGGCACGAGAATTGAAAGAAGTGATAGTGCCGCCACTAAGCACATATTCTTCATCTGCGGATGATAGAAGGCGTATTTCTTCTTCATCAGCGAGTAGTAAATTACCCATGCGGCATAGAGGACGCCCAGAGCAAGAGCAAAAAGGTAACTGAGCGCCGGAACGGCATCCGTAAAGGTCCGTGGTCGCGTTGCACCGGTGCTTGTGTACTGAAAACTGTTGAGAGACTGAAATATTACGTCAAGCGTAATCAGGGCGAAAGCGGTCCATTTGATGATGACCTTTTCGCGCTGGCGGGGAAAAAGGCGGATCAAGGTTTGGGCTTGAGCAAGCCATAGAAAGGTGTTGGATATGATGCGGATGATTTTAAGCTCGTTGCCCCCCAGCACTTCCTCCTGCAACATCTTGGCATCTTGTTTGTCTTTGTCGAAGGAGTACTGGTTCTCGGCAGCCTGAAACGTCGCCGCCGTCGCGATGGTGAGAGAGACGGCAACGCTGAGCGCAGCAACCTTTTGCAACCACGGGCGCCCGCCAATGCTCGTCCCAGTGCCGCCGTTTGTGAACCCTTTGCGACCAAGGACCACAAGTCCACCATCCAAAAACGACCTTGGTGTGATGAAGAGCATGATGACAAGCATGTATGCAACGACTGTGGTGGCGGCAAGGGCATAACACTGTGGGAATATCGACGCGTAGAAAGGGATATCGCCCGGAGACGCAAACATGTCGTCTGTCGCTACTGTCGGGTCGACCGGCTGGTCGTTTGAGATCGAACCTCCCCCGTTCGCAATGATTGCTGGAGGGCTGATAGGCGTGCAGACTGGTTTGAAAGCACCTGCGGCGGTGAGCGTGATGATATCGCCATTGGGAAGGGAGAGAACTCCGCCGGATGGGAGATTGAATATCGAGCAACCGCGGAGGCTGGGCATGACCAAAGGCCCTGTCGGCTCTGGCGGCGCGGTCGTGATGGACGCCATCTCCACGGGTGTTTCAAGGCGGCCAACCGCGGTTGGAACGCGCCGTGGCAATCCTTCCGCCTGCTTCTAGTTATCCCTCAATCGCCATGGAAAACTCCAGGTGCCGCATTCGTCGCTGCTCGATGGTGGTGTCGGCCTGCCTCGCCAGCGCACCGAAAGCGGCGTGAGGCAATTCCGATAAGCGCTGGATCGTATGGTGGTGTGAACCTTTATGGCTTGAGATTAGTCCAGCTGCAGCAAATGGAAAATCCTCCGGGGGTCGAAAATAAAACACGATTGGGCAGTAGTCCGCGTCCTACAAATCGTCGTCGTCGTCGTCGTCGTTGCCGTTGTCGCGCTGGTTTGCTGTGGGGGATGCTCCCAGAGGCTGGGCGCCGAGAGATCTTGGTATGGAGGATTTCGGGGCTTGGGTTGACGCAACAGGAAGCGGCGGGCAATGGGCGGCGAGAGAAAGTCGCAGAAACGAGTCCACTGCGGGTCTAAACGTTCAAAAATCGGTTTGGCGCTGAGCTGCCGCCGTTATTCGTTTTTTACCTCGTTATCGTTGGTCCAGCTGTCTCGAAAGTGTTTGAACATGACACTGGAGCGATCGAAATGCCGGGACCAAAAGGGGGCACCGCGCTCGTGTCTAAACCACCCAGGCCTGGCAAAAGGGAAAGCGGGGACACCGTGTTTTCTCGCGGATGCGTACTGACCGCACTGGGCATCCTCGGCCCACCACACATCCCATGTTCCTCGGTACGTCAGAACCTGTAAGGTCAAGCAGTGTGGGCAAAAGAGTCATTCACAGTTTCAACTAGGTAATTCAACAAAATATTATCTTCCCACTAAGGGGCTAGCTATGTGCGATTTCTACGCCTCAGCACATACTATGAATAGGGCCGTCTGCGCTGTATCACAGTTATCGAGAGCCTCACCGCGGCGCCAAGGGGGTTTCCAGATGCTACAATGATGCCAGTCAGGCGAAACTATGGCGATAAATGAAGATGCATCTAATTGGCGCCTGTTATTTGCGCGGCAATATTGCCCATTTTGCCCTCGCGGGCAAAACAAGCAGCGTATCCCGCATCGGCTTTCCAACCATCACTGAAATTTCACCCAAGGTCGTCTCGCACTGTGCCCGCTTGCATTTGGATGCCCGCATTTGAAGGGGCGCAGCTCGCAGAGGTCAGAGCAACAAACCACCCTGGTCAGGAGGGAAACAGGCTATCTGTGACCGTCCTTCAAGCTTGGTTCAGTATGTATTCCATGTCGTGGTCAATCAGTCAGTTGGTACGACGAATTGCATGGAACGGACCAGGACAGCAGCACATCCGATTCCGTCGGGGTATCTTAGAGCCGTCGGTCGCCTGCAATCCATGAAAAGACGTGAAGTTCGCACAAATGTTAGATCTGTTAATCGGCAAGGGTCGATACGAAGCTTGCCCCGCACCCTAGGTGGGTGGCAATGTCTGCGTGGTTTGAGATCGAACTTCCTCCTTCATTGGCGAACGCGCAGCTGATGGTTACATGGTAGGTACGAATTATGTTAGGTATCTTACCATCTCCCTAATAACCACCCTCGAGCCATCTTGTTCACCTCGCCGTTCTTGATAAAAGAAACTTATCCTAACCCAGTGCTGAAAAAGATGAAAAAGACACAAACCAAGGGAGGCGGCACCCCATAGGTCGCCAGCGGTAGCCGTGCCGAAACGGAGGCAATTCGTGGCAATTCCTGTTGACTGATGATCAACCCAAGACCCGGATGTCTGATTTTTGGTCGAACACAGTTCTCCAGCTTTTCTTGTCCCATCAACGTTAGCAAACATTCGCGAGGTAGCGCTGAGTATCCTAACAAAAAAAAAAATAACAACACTTCCGCCAAGGTCCCGCAGCCATGCGACTGGGAGCTGCCCACCCAGGTCAAGAAATCTGTCTTGGCGAAGGCTTGTTTTCCCGTGGGATAAGGCTTGGCGATAATCCGCCACGAAAGGCTTCCGGGGCAGAAAACCAAACCGCCCGGTCGGGAAACTACTGAAGGTTTGGATTCGAAATGCGGCGGAATTATTTTTTCAGAGTGACTGATGCGCTTTCTACATCATTGATGTATTTTTTTACCCGAATTTACCACTACAGGTAGGTAGGTGCCTTCGCCACCAGCTACCAAAACCCGTTCCAATGCTCCGCAGCCATATATTAGATACCATCAAAATAATGTCACATGGGGCATCCCTCTCCAGTCACCTAACCGATCTTCACAGCACAAGCCAAAGGACGCGACACATACCTACGATGCCGACCTCGGCCGATATCAGGAGACTATGTCTCTTGAACTTGGTATCCATTGACAACTGCAGCTGCAATGTGCGTCCGACAACAGTCGCTAGACCCCATAGGTAGGTACAACGGCCCAGGTCGACAGTTTGTGGCATTCTTAGAGAGTGCTTCGGCATTTGGACGAGTACGTTAGTTACTAAGTATAACTACTTTCAGTAGAGGACCTCCTATTTGTTCCAAAAAACACATGGGTGATTCAATACCTATGCTTTTGAAATCCGAGTTCATTGGTATATCAGTCAACAATTTTCCATTTTCCCGTTCTATTTGTGCAAAACCGCACACAATGTGAGGGTGTACTCTGTAGACACGAGTGGCTAGCTATCCGTAAACTCGCGTTTCCTTCTTACGTCTGGGTACATTGTCTCGTCGACCACCTACAACGTCCACCATTTGCTCTTCAGTACTTATACTTCAAAGCATCAAGGCCTTCAACAGGTAGTGCGGAGAAGGGCCGTTCAGGATCACGCAAAAACGACTACGGTACTCAGTGTGGCGCGGGTAGCCATGTGGGATAGTCCAGACTGTTTGCCCGTCTCCACCCAAGGCCATTGCACCTGATATCCAAAATCAGAGACGAAATTTAAATTCAGTATGCCACTGTCTCGGGTTGAGATTTGTCGACCTGGTCACAATTTGCCCAACAATGCGAACAGGCATCCACGACATCAACGGGCTGTTCCCTACCGAATTCAAAGGCGGGGAAACCTACCTAGCTGAGAGCGGGATCTGTGTCAGCGTCCTTTGTTCCCGTGGTACCTTCCCCAGGAATGAGTGTGGGAGTGACATTGCGAGGTCATGGCCCCTGTCGTCACCCGCCATGCCCGCCAACTGTGTGCCAGGAGCCCCTGCAAGTTGCCTGTTTCATGTTTCCCATTTATTTTTGTTCGGGAGGGGTTTTCTCAACTCAAGCAAATTCCAAGGCTGTTTTGATCACGAAGGGCCGCTGACGTGTAGCTAAAACTATCAATGGCCACCGAGAAAATTATCCAGATGGTGTAGGCTGCTGGCGACAATCTGTGCAGGTGCTGTCAATGGAACAGAGCTGTCGTGACTGCCCGATCCAATGGTTTTCTCCCCAAAGCCGCTAGCTTGGCATCATCACACTGAGCGCGAATCCCCTTCGTTTCCCCTCTGTGTTCAAAATTATATCACCCTCTTGCCCGCGTCCTTCTTGTCCTTTGCGGCAAAATAGTATTGTCATTTTCGAGGTATCGAACTATACTTCTTGACGAGCAACATTACAACCAATTGCCAAATATTCACATAATATTCACATACCACGAACACGGACCACGGGATCGCCGTTTCACCCTTGCTTGCTCCGAGCGCTCCCTCCAAGATCCCCGCTTGAACTCCCAGAGCAACTGGAAACATTGGCTGGCCTGTTGCCAGGCGCGCCATGAGCGACCAGTCCGAGTTATTAACAAGCCCAAGGTACCGGTAGACATCGTCGTGGCCTGGGAGTTAGGGTAGAAAGTTTCACGACTGCGGCGATCGAATGCGACCGGACGTGCCCAACGCCAAGTCCCAACCCAGCATTTGGCGCTTCCCACTTTCAGTCGGCCCCAGCTTAACCACTTCAGGCCACTCAGGGGTTGTCACTTTGTCACCTCTGCTTTGATCGACTGCCCGTGCGACGTCTGAGTGTGGTATTCTTGCGAGAAATACTGGCGCTACTCAGGGACGACGGTCGACCGAGCTGTGGTAGAACGACGCAGAAAGCATAACTTGGGGCTTGTGGACGGATTGCGCGCCGCAGTCATCCAATTCACCATGTTGAAGTCGATTGTCCGGGCCGGTATGTGCATCCAACCCCATCCCATCCCCTTTCAATTTCGCCTCACAGTCTGGCTGAGCCGGCCCCTGGTCCATTGGCGCCGTGTGGCTGGGCGAGGCAGGCGGCCTTTACGTTTTCTGCCTCAGAGTTCAGCCTCGACGCCGCTGCTGGAACCGTTTTGCTAACCCTCAACCCCCATTTACCCAGACTCCATTGATCTTCAAGACCGAGACGCGCCGACCGCACAAGAACGCACCAAACCAGCCACCAACGGGCTCCTGGCGCCGCACCAGGCTGAGACGCTTCGCGAAGTTGCGGCAGAGACGGCCGAGGAAAATCTCCGCAGCCCGCGCATCTCGTGGGTGAACAGCGACGCGGACGATCTCCAAAAGTACGCCGACGACCTGGCCGCGGGCATCGCCGATTCCCTCAACGGAGGGCACTTGAGCGCCGGAACGAGCAATATGCAGGCAGGGCCACAGCAGGACGCCTTGGCGATTGCCCAAAATGGCGGACTGCCGGGCCAGGAAGTGGACGAAGGCGATCTGGACGGCGAGACCGAAGCGGACATGGATGATGATATGATGGACAAGATTTCGAGTTCGCCTTCAATCGAAGACGGTGGGTCCACCTTTACTCTTCTGCGCGTCGGGCCAGGCAGGGCCGGTTCTCCCTTTCCTTCAGCACTGTCGCGCACCCCTTCAGTGTCGTCCATGGTCAGCGATGTGAGGTTATCTTCACCATACCTTGTCCATCCTGAGCATTTACCGCCGCAGGGCTCGCAAAGCGATGCGCCCATTGCTCTCATACCATGTCGTCGTCATCATCAATTGTACGGTGAGTTTCAACCCCGGGATATAGCGAAGGAGTCAGCATCGAGCATCTTCGACGACTGCGTCGAGAACGGTCGCAATTCCGAGTTTTGTCACGAACCAGGCACAGATACCGACCCCGCGAGTGTTTCCGGGGGTACAGTCGGCAAGTTCCAGGCGAATGGCAGCATAGCGCGTCAAATGATGCACCCCAGTGTGCTGGGCGGCGGCGAGACGTATCTCACTAGCAATTGTTCAGGGGAGGGGAGCGATCCCATTGGAACTAACGACCCGCAAGCCGACGAAAACGAATACAGCTTAACAGTTCCGTACGACTCCAACGACGAAATCGGTGATGATGATGATGGCGACCAATTTGACATTGATGGCCCTAGATTCCTCGACTCAGGCTGGGGTGGCGAGTGCTTACAAGATGCAGAGGACATCGATTTCGAATTCGTTTACGCTCTCCACACGTTCGTTGCTACTGTAGAGGGGCAGGCCAACGCAACAAAAGGAGACACGATGGTTCTCCTCGACGACAGCAACAGCTACTGGTGGTTGGTGCGGGTTGTGAAAGACAGCAGCATTGGTATGTCCTCCGAGGCAACTCCATCCCAAGCCGAATATACCGCTAACCTGGCTGCTCAGGCTACCTACCAGCAGAGCACATCGAGACCCCGACGGAGAGGCTAGCCCGACTAAACAAACACCGGAATATAGATGTAGGCCGAAGGAGCCAATGGCCTTTTGAAACTAAAACTGATCCCCGTTCTAGCTGTCCGCCACAATGCTTGGTGACCAGGCCGACAAATCCCGGAATCTACTCAAATCCGCAATAAAGAGAAGAAAGACGAAGACGGTTCAGTTTGCGGGCAACACTTATGTCGACTACTCAGATATTGAGTACTCGACTGAAGAGGAAGATGCAGAGGGTGAATATTTTGCGCAGCAACAACAACAGCAACAACAACAACAGCAACAACAGAGCCAGAGTGCGGTTGCCGAGCCAGATGCCGAGGATGAGACGGCGAAAGTAGAGCCCCTAAAGCCGCGAGCACAGAAAGACACCAAGGCGGAGCCCAAGAAACAAGAAGCAGGTGCCGAGGGTAACCTCGCACCGTCCGTCAAGGGGGTACTTCGGAACAGCGAAGAGATTTTCGAGACAAGAACCGGAGATGGGCCCAAGAAAACCAGCGACGGCACAGTCCGGGACTCGTTCTTCAAAGACGACACGGTCGAAACGAAGAAAATCACCTTGACACCTAACTTGTTACGTGACGAAGGCCCGGGGAGGTCCTCCAGCGACTCAGGTGCATTAAAGCAACGCCCAAGCTTGGACAAGCTAGATAAAGACAGCGTGTTCAACAAGGACGAGAAGAAGAAGAAGGAGAAGAAGGAGAAGGAAAAGAAGCCGAGCATAATCAGGAGTTTCTTCCGAGGGACTAATAAGAAAACGAGGGGGGAAGACGACGACGACTCGCTGGGCAAACGATCTCTCGACGTCGACACTCAAGAAAGGGAGCAGGATGATGAGGAATCTCAAGCTTCGCCTGAGAAGGGGACAGGTCTCCAGAGGAATCCGAGCAAGCTGCAAAAGCAGCAGCCGCGGACGGAGCCATCACCGACCAGGAAACCTGGTGGAGGTGGCCCGAAGGACCAGGGTATGGACTTGGTGACATTCCTATCCGAAGGAAAGACGGACCAGAGGGCTGATCAACGCACAGCTACGATGCGGATGGTTGACGCGGGCTCAAGGGACTCTCCCGACGGAAGCCCCAAGTCGGCCCGGGGCCAGTCACCAAGCGCTGCAAGGAAGGCACCTTCGAGGACACCGAATGGCGAAGTCCGAGCACAACAGACCACTAAGGCGAAATCCCGTATGGAGCTCGAGGAATCCGACTCGGACGACGAATTCGATCATGAGCCGGCGCGACAGGCAACAGCCAGGCCTGGCCAGGGCAGCGGCACCTCGGACGGTTATGGCGATACGCAAGAGACCCCAACGACAGTCCAGACAATAAAGGTCGTGCCTCCTAATACCTCACCACCCCAGCAGCGGGTTGAGCGGTTATCCGAATCACCTGTTCACGTATCGCCGGTCAGCGCGGGCAACCCGCCGCCATTGATTATAGACACATCCAGTCAGGAAGAAGACCGCTCCTCTCCAAGGTCTTCGCCATCACCTGAGCTGATAGACCGCGAGGATGGAGACCCGCATGGAAACAAGGATTCTATCACCACCTCAAGCTCGGCAACAACGTCAACATGGAATGATGTAAACCTCCGTGCCTTCTTTGACTCAGGTTCCGAGATCCGTGACCTTCTTGTGGTTGTTTACGACAAAACGGATGTCGAGCCTGTTGGGCCCGACCATCCTATCGCCGGGAACTTGTTCAAAGAACAGCACTCAAAGTTAGCTGAGATCACAACTGTAAGTTCGGTCCTTTCTTGGGGCTTCTGTGGTGGTGTCACTGAGGTGGTATGCTAACATGGACGGCAGCAACTGGACAATATGCTCGGCGACTGGTTGGCGCGAAAGCAGAGGCTGCGAGGCAGTGTCTGAATTAGGGCTGGTACTGCGGTGTGCCAACCCATCGGGTTTTCTTTTCTCTCCTTCATGCGTAACGACATTTACACGGCCTTTGCCCACTTCGTTTTCTTGGATTAGGCCTTTTCGGCGGCTTGCGGGCTTGTTGTTTCACCGCTTTACGGCATCGGGTTGGCGTATGGGAAATGACTGCTGATATGGAGGAGAGGGAGGCCAGGCCAGTACTGGTTGGACGGAGAGATGACGAATTGAAGCGAAGGAAATCCCTAGGCGATTGCCAATGCTTACGCTATCCATGTATACCATTACCAGCAACAGACGACCGCACTGTATATCATGCGGGTAGCATTTTAGGATACCTATATTGTTTACTTCAACTCACGAATAGACGCAGCTGAGCGAGAGGAGGTGCATTGCGATGTGCCCGCACCGCCAAACATAGTTTCGAAGACCATTGGTACGGATCCTTATTTGTTTGTGTTGCAGGGGCAAGCTGCAATGTTCTCTGCGCTGCACTCATGATGCGAACTTAAACTGTCAGCCCGGGCAGAGTGGCCGGCGTTTCGGAGTGCCGACGGGGGTTCCATGAACAGCAACGTCCTCGGAAGGGCGTTGCTGTCTTCTTGGGCCCACCAGCAACAACGCCGTCCGAATGCATTGCCGCCTTCTGCGGACCGGGTGGATTCTTGACGTGTTGCCATCCACGCACGGCCGGGATGTTGCGAGCTTGGATGAAAACTTGACCCCCTTAATCACCTGGTCTTGGCAGCCTCGGCCCAGTTTTCCTGGGGTTTTTAAATCGTGACACGGTCCAAACTTTTGATGCTGAATCTAGCAACTAACTATAACTGAGCTGATCCCCCAAAGAGATTCACTGATCACAGAGAACTATCCAACCACAAATCAGCAAACTGTCTTTCTCGTCTTCTCCGCTGCACATATCAGGCCCGATACTCAAGATGGCGTCTCTCTTGGATCTCAACCTTTCCTACTACACGGTATGCATAACCCAAACCCCGCCCAGCCTTCATGATACTGACACGACCCAGGTCCCTGCGGCATTCTTCGTCGCCTTCCTTCCCCACGCATACGCCTCCGGGCTTGCTGGCAAGAACTATGATCTGGCCAAGTGAGCCAACCCTTGCCTTCTGACTTTTTCCCGGACCCTGGAAACCCCCCCCCCTTTTCTAATCCCTTGCCCCCCCTCCTCTAGCCCCCGCAAGACTTTGGAGCATATCGCCAAGGATACCTCCCTGGACAAGATGCGCCTGAAGCGCATCCACCGCGGTGAGGCGGCGTCTTCCAATGGCCTCGAGACTATCGGAATCTATGCCGCTGGTGTCGTGGCTGCGAATTTTGCTCGCATCCCGACCGAGACGTTGAACCAGCTGACGCTGACGTACCTGGCTTCGAGGCTGGTGTATAACGTGAGTACTCAACGAGAGATAATTTTTTCCCATTTTGTCCTTTTCCCTCTTGTCTCGAGAGTCTCAAGACAGTCGCTCCTTCTCGACATATAGAAACATCCAGAAATGCAGAATATTGGCTAATATCCGCCACAGTATGTCTATGTCTTCCTCCAGGATAACGGGCGTCTTGCACCGCTGAGGAGCTTGGTATGGTTTGTGGGCATCGGTGTCATCTTTGCCCTGTTCATCAAGGCAGGGAATTCTCTGAACTAGGTTGTAGGTGGGCAGGTGGATAGAAACGGGGAAGGTTGTAATTAAATGTCTGTGTAAAAAGAGAATATAGACTCCAGCTAGATACCTATCATGATTCATAGTGATGCTGTTGTCGCTGTAGCAACTCCAGCGACTCGTGCGGTTCTTCTGTCACTGCGACGTTGCGACTCTCGGTGATAATAAAGGTCCATGAACTATTTGGGTGTCATCCCATACTCGTGGGTAGACATTGTCTCGGAAGCTCTCAACGTAAAAGAAGACAGTAAGCCAATCACTGACTCTGGATGGAGCGCGTCTGCACTTTGGGCTATACCTTTCTTGCCAGCTGATCTGTGGATTTGACAAGTAGGTCCGGCTGCACCTTCTCGGCACATCTGCTGCCCGCGCGGGGCCGTTCCTTCCTGCCATCCTCCGGCTCCCGGCCTACTCGGAGTCAAGCCACGCCCGGGCAGGAGAAAGCGATCCGACATCAGCGCAGCAGTAAGGTGCCGATAACATCAAAGGTCGGAGGGCCCATCGAGCGTTATTATTCCTTTACAACTTCCTATAACATGCTCTCCGAGTGGTTCAGACGAATACCTGGACCATGGGATTCGCGGACGAAGCCTGCCTCGACACGGCCCAACAGCATCAGGCTAAACTGCAACGAAAGCTTACCCCATCAATCAACACGGCGCTTTTCTCTATGTCTCGGTCTTGGTTTTGCGCGCTTCTTTTCGTCCTCATCAAGGGCCCCGTTCGGAACGCTGTCGTCCGCATATTAGAATTGAGAGTTTTGCCCGCCACGGTCCGTCCTCCCCCACTCCCAGATTGTCGCTTGATCCCGCCATCTGGGGAAGATGAGCTCTTCGCTTTGCTTCTTCCTAATTACCGTCGCTTCTACTTTTTGGGGATCGTACAACTTGTCTACCGTTAATTAACGGCATAGGCACACGACATGTCGATGTTTCTTGGATGGCAAGCCGGGGCGGGCAATCTCTGGGGGCACGGGCAACCATTCGGGCTGTTCAAGAGTCGAGAGGTCTTTGCATACGTATAAGTAAGCCGAGGCCGGTTACCAGGTTGCGGTAGATATATCTTGTTTTCCCCTTTCTCCCTCTGCCCCAGACTATTTGGTCTGACCTCATAACCCGGTCTCGTTGTCATTCTTGTACATATTTATACATCCCTTTATTCCATTGACGTTCGTCGCGTCCTTCTTTCTCTCGCTATGAAGACCCCCGTGCTGGGCGCCGTGCTCGCCGCGGCGCTGGCCGCCAATGGCGCCGTACTTTGGGATGGACGCTTCAATGATCTCTCCTCTGGCAAGGATCTAAACACCTGGAGTTGGAGCAATCAAGTTGGACCCTACCAGTACTACATCCATGGCTCAGGGTCCGTAGATAAGTACATCAACCTGTCGGCAGACTTCAAGAACCCCAACGACACAGTCTCGAAGCAGGGCGCCAAGTTCACTCTCGACAGCACAGCCTTCTGGAACGGCCAGACTATGCGCCGCACTGAGCTGATCCCGCAAACCAAGGCGGCCATTGCCTCCGGCAAGGTCTTTTATCATTTTAGCATCATGCGCAAGGACACCAACGCGCCCAGCGCCAACCACGAGCACCAGATCTGCTTCTTCGAGAGCCATTTCACTGAGCTCAAGTACGGCTGGATCTCCGGCGAGCAGGGTACCAGCAATCCGAATCTCCAGTGGATGACCAACCAGAAGAGCCAGTGGAAGGTTGAATGGAAGCCCAGCGTCTGGCACAACGTTGCCTATGAGATCGTATGCCCCCTCACCCCATTGCGGTAGTAGCAACATCAACATTGGGAAACTAACAACCAGAGCAGGACTTCAGCGGCAACAAGGTCGGTTTCTGGCACTCCACAGGCGCTGATCCGTTGAAGCAAGTGGTCGCGCCCGTCTCAGTGTCGACGTCGTCCAATGGCGCCGACTGGCATCTGGGCGTGCTGGAGCTTCCGAGAAGCGGGTATAACTGGGGGACCGAGGACTTTTATTTCAGCGGAGTCTTCATTGAGAATGGCGCCATCACAACCACCATTGGCGGGCCCCGTAAGTCAGCCATTGTGTCAAGGGGGAAACAGGTTGTGGCAGAAACTGACGAGCGGTGTATTAGCAAAATAAGCATGCTTATGGTGACAGGAACGGTGACGAGAGGGAGATAAAAGAGCTGAAGAAGGGTAAGAAAGAGTGAGAATTGGGTAGGAGCCGGGTATGGATTGGGTAAGAAGGAGGAAGGGGAAGGGTAGAGAGAGTGTAGGAGAAGAGTAGGGAAGGAGTAAGAAAGCAGTAGGAAAGGTATGGCAATAGGGATGTAACTTGAGTTCACATGCTTAAGCATCTTTTCAGAAAACGACATGACGAATGGCATAACGACATAAAACAATGTAAAAACTGCGAGAATGGCCTTCGAACTAAAGCTAGAGGAACACTGCAAACCCAGCTCACAACCACCGAGGCATGTATTCTGAAGACGACATATATGTTATGTTTGTTCATTACTCAAATCCGTGATTATACCGTAAGTTAAGACTTATCAGCCAGGAAGAGGGGAGCCGCTTATCCGACAGGTCATGGCAGCAGAAAGCCCACCTGTAATCATGATAATCAAATGGCTCTATTGACGAGTGCTCGGAAACTAAATCTCGAAACAGATGAAAAGTTATTAGAGTTGAAACAGGACGCCCGACATCCTAGAAACGGGAGAAACCCCCCAAAAATGCTCTCGATGTGTATCCAAACAAGCGCGCCCACATCTAATCCCACGGAAATCTGACATAGTATGAAATAAGGTATACTTGAATCCATGCCTAGTAATGTCCTTCCATGACAAACAACAACTTCAGGAAACGACCTAATCCATATATACAACCCCGGCGGCCGAGCAGCCGAGACTCTTGTCATTCTTAGTACTCCGCTCCACTGAAGCTCTTGTTTCTAACCAAAGTTGCCCGTTCCAAGCTCGCGCGGGGAAGTTGCTCATATGAGCGGGTTCGACTATGGCTGGTAGATGGGCGTGTGCTGCATTCACCGTCCTCAATAGCACTCATGATGTCCGTTGGGATATCCGGGCTATCCTTGATGCCATAGATGAAGAACACGGAAATGAGAACAGTGATGCCACCGAGGGCGAGGACAACTGCAATGCTGTGGTCGCCTGGCGTTCCTCTGGGTTTCTGGAGGGCGCGGAAGATGATGCTGCTTACCACAGTAGCGATTATTTGCGGGGCCGCAATGGCCATATTGTGAATTCCCAGGATCACCCCAGCTTGGTCGGCCTCGTCATCGTCCTCACCCAGATCACGCTCGCGGTTCTCATCCGAGGAGTATCCATCAAGCGACGTGAGATTAGCTCCATCCGGGTTGGCATTGCGTTGTCGCTGGATACGCCGCGCTTCCTCTCGGCGTGAAATCTCAGCACTGATTATAGCCCATGGTGCCCAGAGAGTTATAGCCCATGTGATGCCAACGAGGCCGATAAGAACTGTCGCAGCAGTGACCGTCCGGACGAAGACGGTACAGAGCATACTGCCCGTGAAAAGGATTTGCGCCAGCATCCAGGCACGGCGCAAAGTAAAGCCGGGAATTACTAGATAGTCCAGCCACGACTTCTGGTCGTCCTCGAAGTCCTTAGCATTCGAGGGCTCGCCGTTCCCTTCACCAGAAGGTATTGGTTGACTGTCATAAGTAGGCGCAATGAAGAATGGGAGGAACACATTTGTCGCAAGACCGGTTATAGACCATATCAGCAGTGCGAACGTTCCGACCTGAGTTGCCGTCTCATACAACCGATCGAGCTCTTCTGGCGTCATA
>Ga0247770_1001653_pt1 | contig 16068 bp, 14 predicted proteins | sample UWRJL136409B6_FD_179943 | JGI IMG/M metagenome (GOLD analysis project Ga0247770, IMG submission 179943) | Plant litter microbial communities from Arlington Agricultural Research Station in Wisconsin, United States - UWRJ-L136-409B-6 | ecosystem: Environmental > Terrestrial > Plant litter >... | reverse complement strand
AAAACTTGATGCGTCGCTGGCAAGTCGGAGCGGTTCGTAACAGTCGGAGCGGTTGCACGGTCGGAGCGGTTGCCACGATCGGAGCGGTTCGATCGCACGGCACAACATAAAACCCGCCACCGTGCAAGGCTAGCGGGTTCTATGTGGTGTGTGGGTGTTCGATGGTAATAATTGATTTTAATTAACTTCTTTTTTCAGTAAATAGCACCTTCTCCTTTGTAATCTTCTACATTTATCTGATTCTAGATAAAAGAATGTATCTGTGAAGCTAACTACATCCCAACCTTCTGCTGATAATTTATCAAGTGTTGGTATAACAGTATGAGTGTGATTAATATCATAGTTTTCACTGCTGGTTACATCAACTGCATTTTCAGAATTTGGTGGTGAATTTTCAATCCATTCTATAAACTCAACTTGTGTATATTTTGCCATGATAAACTCTCCCAAAGTGTTTCATTACTGTATCATCAACGGCATTTAAGCGTTTTTTGTTATTATTTCAAGCTTATTGCTTCAAAGTTGACGATACATGAGCCATTTTTAATTTAGCATTCTTAAGTCCTAAATGACGGAATTGCCGTATCTGAAGTATTTATAAGGTTTGCAGGACTTAGGCGGGGAAATGTCGTTATCCTCGCCTAAAGCTTGTAAAGGTGTTTTAGGCTGTAAATCAGGAAATACCGTTTTCCTGATGTATTAATTGAAGTCAGCAATAAAAAGAGTTCTTTTCTTTTTCAATAAAGGTGAGACTGTAAGCGCAAAAGAAACTGACATAATAGTATCATCATGCTTACCGCTAGCAGCCTCAAATTTCGCACCAATACGGCGATAGCTCAACATTTCTTCAACTAAAACAGAGTTTTCAGGATAGTTGAATTTTCTTTTTTCTAACCCCAAAATTAACGCCGATACCATTGTTGTTTTAGTGTCTTTAGTGGTTTTAATATTTTCAAATTTAGTTCTGTAGTTCATTTTATATAATTCTTCTAAATAAATTTGACCGACACCGCCAGTAGTTTCAATCCCCACACACTTAGGTTTATACAGTTCGATTAACTTTGAGATTTGATAAATATGCGACGCGCTGGTTTCTTGCCGCTTCCTGTATAGATGCACTAGCGAGTATGTATCAGCTTTTAAGTCGTGCTTAACGACACTAAAAACGGTGTAATCAGAACCCATTGTAGAGGTATCTAGACCGCAATAATACTCTGCTTTATCATCTCTGGTATTTTCATAATTACCCGTGCTGTTTTCTCTAATTAAGTCGATAGCAAACACAGAAACCGCACTATCTACAAATTTCAAATCATACTCTCTCAATACTGTTTCTAAATCCGTGCCGTCCTGCTTTAACCTGTATTCGAGATAGTCAGGTATTTGTTGATATACCGGATGCACCGACCAATGAACTATCAATTTAAGCGTCCCTTGTGCATCCTCAAACCAATATAAACCAGGTATTTCATTATATAAATCACCGCTTGCTACCCGGTTGCATATTTCCTCGATGTCTAATCCATTATTATTCTCGTTTAGTTTGTTCCAATACCAGCCAGATTTTGCGCTAGGGGTGCTTACAATCAGCTTAGTTATCTTATCGCCTGACATCGCAGAGGACGGGCTAGATGCAGCATAAATCTGGTCTATATTCTCACTAAATGCAGCCTCGTCAAACAGAAAATCAATCACTGAATCGTAGCTGCGAGAACCCTCTCTTGAACTATTTTTAAAATAGATTTCACCTAACCCTTTAAGCTTTAAATACCCCACATTATCGCTGTCTGGCACGACATAATCGCTTAACCCTGAGAGTAATTGCTTTGTGCGGCGGCTGACAGCGCTAGCGTCATTACTGTTACGTAGGAAGGCGATCGCACTATATGCGGGGTTTAAGCTGGCACGGTGCAAAAACTTTGATACTGCAATCTGTGTTAGTCCTAATTGTCTGGATTTAACACAAACAATATTATTGTACCTATCCATTAAATCGGAGATGATTACCTGATATAGATAGGGGTTGAATTGCACCATCTCACCACCGCTTCTAATGGTTGTGAGTTTGGCAAAATCAACCCAGTTATCAGGTAAAGTTTTTAGATTTGAGACGGTGTTAAAATACTTTTGTTGCTGCTTAATTGTGGGCTTAATTCTGAACATTTTGGATAGTATTTTGGATTGTTAACCCCATAGCCTCGACTGTTTGAATCGCTTTCTGTTGGTTCACTGTCACGCTCAGTCCTGTACATTTATCGAGCATATCGAGCGCGGTTGCATAATTTCTCATTGTTTCTTTAGGCATATCAAGCGCTTCACCCTCTATCACTTTCCGCTGAGCCTCTAGTGTAATTCTAGATTGATTTACAAAGACCTTTAAAGTGATTTTTTGTAACAGTTCAAGCGTAATTTCAGGGTTACTTAAATCAATTTTGTACTCGTCAAAATTAATATCTGTTACATTGTTTGGAACTGGTTTTAATACTAACCTGTTTAACTCTTTCTCTTTCTCAGGGTAGTGAATAGAGAAGGCTGAAAGATGTTTTCTAAGTAGTTTGTCACTCACCTTACAGCCTTTAGAATCTAGAAATCTGAGGACGGCGACAGGTTCGATTTGACCAAATATCATTTCGTTAACCGTATCGCCAAATCCTGCTTTACAAATCTTACAACCGCATCCTAATGATTCCACAACTTTAGAGTTTAGATGTACTCTAATATTTTAACCGATAATTCGTCTTGTGTCTTTTTGTGGTACTTACCATTGTGCTTTTCATCTAACACACCATTTACAATACCAAGTGATTTCAGTTCATTATCCAAAGTGTCTTTCATATCATCAAGACATTGTTTAGCTGTTACATAAGCTACTGTTCTATTGTGCAGTAACTTTGAAATAGTTTTGATGTAACCGTGTGAAGGTATCACTACTTTTTTAAAGTCATCTTTTGCACACTTATGATTGTATTTCATTATCCCTTTTATGATTTCATTCACTTTTTCAGGAACACTTTGTGCCTTCACTTTTTCTGTCGGTGTTGTTTCAGAATTATCGATTGTTTTTCCTGTTGATTCAACATTTTTAACCGTTGTTGTTTCAGGATTATCGATTGTTTTTCCTGTTGATTCAACATTTTTAACCGTTGTTGTGGTATTTGTTTTTAACTTGATATAAGCCAATACAGCTTGTGTTTCACTCATGCCTGTACTCGTGAAATGCGATATTCTCCAACTATCACCAAACATCTTGTCTATACCATCCACAAAATTCAAGAGGTCAAAACTTTTCATATTTTCTTTAACAGGAATTACAGGGTCTACACTCATTTCACCGTACTCCTCAATATTGCTTGAAACGTTGATGTATGTAGGGGGATTGATGAGTAAAGAATCATCATACTTCCCTAAATATTTTTCTGTGGTTACTTCACCATTGTGTGCTAGGCAATTTTGAATGATTAACGCTACTGACTTATCAGTAGTAATAACATTCTGATTCGATTTTATAATAGACCTTAAAGCACAAGCATAAAACGATCTCCCTTTATGTGGTGTACCATCTTTACCTTTCAATGTGCCATCTTCATTAATTTCTTTGAGTGTTGATAAAGACTCTCCGAAAAGTTCTGTGTATTTATCATTTAGAGTTTGATAAAACCCTGACTGAGAAAATTTTTCTGTGTCGATTGGAAGCGCTTGAACTTTTATAGATTGTAAATACTTTTCTCGCGCATCTACAATTTTTTGTGCTGGTATAAGGGTAATACGCTTGTACCAAGCTAAAGTACCATCAGCATCGCGCTTTTTAGTAACACCCCTGAAAGCTATTTCATATTCAGATACAGCCACCATTGTATGTTCTACAATACCAGCCTCTTTGTGTTCGTGGCGTGGCATACATTGTTCACTCGGTCTTAATCCTGTGAGATTTAGAATACCACAGGCAATTGTCAAAGGATCTTCATTAGTAATACATTTAAGAGACTCTTCAATGATTTTAGTAATGTCTATTTTGGTAACATTACTGATATCCATCACCACACCATTTTTAATCCCCATACTTTCTTGCTTACTAATCTCGCGCTCCTTATCTACAACAGCTTGTTCTTCATCCGTTCTTTCTAACATATCAATTGCACAATGCTGAATTATATCTGGTTTCTTTACAGCAGGTGCAAAAAGTTCTTTAAACAAATCAGGTGTTTCAGTTGAGAATTTTTTAACATCTTCATCTGTTCTCAACAAAAATTCTTTTCTGTAAGCAGAACGTTTTTTTAATATTGTTTGCTCTGCTAGATTTCTTGCGTGAAACTTATCTGTTAGTTCATTACAAGTCTGACTCACTTCCAATTTAGTAGTCATTGTCATTACCAGATTGTAAAAATCTACAGGTGTTGGTAATTCGATAGCAGTATTGATTCCTTTCTTACCTTTCTTGATTCCCATTGTTTTCGCGTCCTGTGTTGTCGTTACCCCTATATAATGGCTTATATAATCCTAAATAGCAAGGGGTTTTTGATTAATCTTCCTCATGGTAGTTGACGTAAAGACCGATTTCTGCTTATGAATGGCGGGGCGGGTGCGAGCGGTGCTGTGGTGTACCGCTCGCTGGTTAAGGCTTAGCGATTAGACTTCAGATTTAGGGTACTGCCGGCGATCGGATTAAGGTTTTGTTTTGTGGTTGTCAGCGACAGTTAGGCGATCGCCCACACACCAAAAAAATCTAGGCGGGGAAATAAGTATTTCCCCGCCTAGACCTTATATAGCTTGATTTATCGTTACTCAGATAATTCTGTAAGACACCTTCTGACTACATCTATTGCTATGCAAGCTGTGCTTATTAAAGCTTTTTGATGTGGCTTAGAGTAGGTATTGGTAAGGCTGTCAAGCTGCATTCTTAAGCTCAAAAGTGTTGCCATGCACATATCTAGTTGATTAGGTTCCTGCATTGTTTTGTTCTCTTAGTGTTGTGTTTACCTATCCGACTTACTCAAGTCCTCCCCTACACAGCAACGCGCTTGAGTATCGCGTCAAACCATCTTCTAGTAGCGCATTCATCATTTCCCAGTCTGTTAACCCTTGCTGTGCAGCGAGTTCTGACACTAGCGGGGCGATGGTTTCTGTAACGATGAATTGCCTGCTAGAACGGGGCGGCTTTAGTCAATCAAGGCCGGTGATATTTACGGTGTCGGGGTTAGGCAGAACGGCCACCAAATCACTGCCTAGATAGTTGATGACGAACGCTTGCACGGCTGCAATTTTGAACCCGCCGCCAGTTAAGTAGACCCGTTCACCCTTGCGTAAAATCTGCTTTACATCTCGCAGCAGTTCTCGCACTCCGATGATTTCACGACTCCAAGATTCGAGGCCGCTTTTAAGCCGATCGCCCAAATCGCGGGTGCTATCCCCTAAAACAATCTCAGCACTATACTCACCGACCTCACTCACGGCGCTAGATTCGAGCGCGTCCTTAATGCGGCTGAAATGGTAGATATTTCCCCCAGTATCACCCTTGCTCGCTTCTTTAGCGAAAAATTCTGTGATGCTGACAACACCCGCACCCGATACGCTATTTTGATTTGAAGCCCGTGGTACACCGTTCTGATTGCTGTATGGGGTATGGGTTAAAGTGCCACCACCTAAATCTAAAACATGAAAGCGAACATCTTTACCACCGCTTTCTTTGATGTGCTTTTTGGCTGCACAGGCAGCCCCGTACCCTTCGGGATAAAGGTTGTAGGAAACCACGTTAATCTCAAATAACCGCTCGTCAAACTCAAACTTTAGATTCGAGAACGCTTTTTCAATCTCTTTCTTACGGTGGCTTGATAGGGATAACAAAGCAATTTTTAAGTCAATCTTAATAACCCCGTTTCCCTTGGCAGCCTTCTTGATGCGTTTAAACAAAAACGACGGGTGAGTGCATAGACTCCCCACAATCCACACATTGAGAAGCTTAATTTTGTTGTCGTTAGCGTATCCTTCCTCTAAATCACCGCCAGACAGAGAGAGCGCTGAATCACCTACAGCATAGCCGTTATCGCCTATCTTGAACACTCCGAGGTATCCTGTAGGCAACTCTTGCGCTTTAGTGAACTTACGGCAAACTGACTGATAGCTACCTGTAATTTTTTCGAGATAGTATTTTGTGCGACTGCTACCGCCATCAATTATCAATTCTGGCACTGTGACAGTTTTGGGCTTTTTGGGTTTGGGTGCGGTCGCTGTGGTTTCAGGTGCGATGATATCGAGCGCGGGTGCGGTGTTGCCGTTGGTGGTCTTTTCGATGGTTGTGACGTTCATTTTGACTCCTGAGTGTATACAGTCTGCGATTTTTGGACTTGTTAATAGTTTGGATATGGAAAGCAATCGAGCGAGTTGATAGGTATTGTCAGCTTTAAATGTGTGGCGGGGCGGGGCGGTGAATGTATTAGGCAATGTCGGTTTTTCCGGTTTTTCCTGCTGATACAACTACCCCTACTATGTCCAAAACCGGATGAAAAACCGGATAAAACCGGATGGCTGAAAACTTTACTGAGTGCGACTTTTCACTGTTGAGTTGTGTTGACTTTCCGGCTAGCAGGAATTAGCAGGTGAGTTTAGCAGTCGGAAAACCGGGGAAGTTTGTAGAGGTTTCAATTAATATAATCGTGTGATTATTTCTTATTAATTGAAATTTTCTGCAAAATCCCCCATGTATACACTTAAGAAAATTCATGCCTGCACTCTGTGCTTTTGCACTTGTAGCGCTGTATCCGTTCTCCCTCTGTTTTTAAAAAACCGTTCTTTTTACTCTCACTACCGCACTGCGGACAGTTAGGGTTTACTGTCACACTCGGAGCGGTGGCGGTGTCGGTCGGTTCCGTATCGATCGTGTCGGTCGGCTCTTGCCACACATACTCCCCAAACTCAGGCAGTATCATGAAATATCCTTTCTTGTTTGGTTCAAGTACCAGGGCAAAACGGTAGGCAGAGGGGTCGCTGAGTTCTAACCCGTCCTCATCATTTTTAGCTGCACAGTATTCTGTCAGAGCGTCGCCAGTCTTCATCAGGTTCGCTCGCTCGCTCTCAGATAAGTGAGAATTAGCGAGCGCGTCGCGGTAGTTATCACCGATGTGAAGGCAAACAAAGTTATTCATATCGGAGCGGTCAAACCCTCCCTTGAGATTTCTCACATTGGCATTTTGCCCGGTGATGATTAACCCTGAGTTTTTGTGAGATGACTGCTTAAGAACTGCTTTAAGGTCGCTAGCTGACTTAGGATTCTCGTCAAGTGTCGTGTCGATTTCATCAAACCAGGCTAGATAGAACGCATCACTAGGCGCTGATTGCATCCGTGATTGATATTCCTTCAAACCTTTGATTGAGTCAGCGTGAGAGCGTCCTATTGCGGGTATGGTGCGGTAATTTTTCACACTGTCAAACATCGGATCGTAAAAATCACAGGTTCCATCATGAAGGGTAGTAAGCGCACAGGCAAGATTCTCAGCAGTCGGTGATTTTCCGCTTTCACTTCCTCCTGTGATTCTCACCCGTCGCCAGTTCTTAACAGTTTGTAAAAACTTATCAGCCGTCCTCACACCGCGTGGTAATTCATTTTTAAGCTTGACCGTGCGACGGTGTGTAACTGTCAAGCTAAGCTGTGAAAATTGACGGTTAAACTCCCATTTAGGCTCTGTGCCGTGCAGTGCATTACAGAATGCCGCCGTTTGTTCTAAACTGTTGTCAGCGCTGATTTCAGACTCGACTAGACCGGGATTGCGACGGATAGAGTAAATTACCTTAAACCCGGTTTCTGTTTCTTGCCAATCGAGCGCATCTAATAAAAATTGATACCGATTGTAGTAATACATCGATACAGAATTAGCCATTGTTGCAAAGGAAGAAGCGCCAGAAAATTGTAAAGGCTTCTTGCATTCATCAAGTTTTGCCAACGCATCTTGCAGTTCATAGCGTGAGATTTCTAATTGCTGCACTGCGAGTTTTGCGGTGTCGATAGCTTCATTGATATCTCCCACATAGCGCTGTTTGTGCGATTCAACCAGCACAGTAAAATCCTGTGCAATAGCTTGTAAATCACTTTTTCTCTTCTCTTCAGTCGCTTCAATTCTCTCACCCGCCGTATATTGCAGCGAGGTAATGTAGCTTTCAAAATCGGGATAGGGTACAGCGTCGGTAGTAATTTGTAATAGATGATTAATCACCACCGATTGCGCTTTACATCTCAATTCAATAGTCTGTGTGATGATTAACTCTTGCAGTTCTAGACCGACATCAATTAACTCATCAAAGCTAGTGATTGAATTGTAAGCTGTCAGTTTGTCGCTGAATCGTTCTTTTTTGGCTTCAATCTCTAGCTTGATGTCATCCAATTGTGTCCGACATTCCGCATAATTTCTGTACAGTGATTCAACGTGACAGACACATTTTTTCATACCTACCTGATAGCATTCCTCTACCAGTCTGTGTGCTGTTTCTTTATTAAATTCAAACACCTCTCTTAATGATTTTTGACAAGTTTTCAGTTCTGCCAACTGTTCACCAGCATCAAATTTTAAGGCTTCAATCTCACCTACTAACACGCTGATTTGATTGTTTAAATCTGCTTTGTCATCAGTGAGAGTAACAATCTGTTTTTCGAGTTTTTGGGTGTTGTCTGTGTGTTCTGATTCTAATTTTTCGACTTCATCAAGTACGTCACGCATAGAATGACGGGTAGTAATGAAGGCAACAGCGGACGCGCTTAACAGGTAGCTAGCAGCGGATTTTAAACCCTTAAACTGTTTGGCTGGAATGAATAAAACTATGGCACTACCTACCGCTAAAACGATAGTGACAATTTGATATTTGAAACTGATTCCTTTGATTTTTTCGCTTGACATGGTATAAATGGTGTGATTGTTTTGTTTGTCACCCCTAGCTCTTCCCTAGGGGTTTTGTTTTTTAGTTGGCGATGCTCTCTACCAGAAACTTTTGCAAAATCATCTGAGTTTGCGCTTCTATCCCTTTAATCTCAGCATCTCGCTTAAGCTCTACCGCTTCAATCTTGCGGGTGATTTGTGTGGTTTCCTTCTGCAAACCTAAAAGCTTGATACCCTCTTGATTGAGTTTTTCTGCTGACTGTTCAAGCTTCACACCGTCGGTTTCTAGCTCGATATTTTGGCGGTCAAAGCGTACAATTTCTTGCTGTACCTTAATACCTTCAGTTGCACCTTTAATCACCGATGCTTGCGCTTTGTGCATCGCTTGTTTGGTTTTCCCGACTTCAGTTATATAGTTGAATCCTGCCTGGTAGAGCTTCTGTGCGCGTGTTGCACCCGCATAGTTTTCGAGTCCTGCTGTAAGTTGGTCTTCTGTGGCTATTGTGGCGATGTTGGGGTTTAAAAAATCAGTCGGTATCATCCCATTGAAATCTAGTTCAGGAATCGCTAGACCGCCGTAAATGTCGGTTGCCGGCACAATCTCGTTACGTTGGGATTTAGACCCATAGTTGCCTGCGATCGACTGTTTCACATCCACAGCAGCACCCGCCGTCTGTGCGCGTCCTGTGGTGATTGCACCCGCTACCGCACTAACGCCGCTTGCCACCGCTCCGACACTGCCTGCAACCGCGCCCACATTAGTTGTGATGTTGTTGCGGGTTTGGGCGATCGTGTTTGCGGTGGCTGTGGCGGTGGATGCGACTGTGTTTAATGCTGTAGCGGTATCCTGTGCAAGCTTTGCAGCCTTTGAGCCGATGGTGGATTTTTCAGCTTTGGGTTTTGTGGGGCGTATCATTAGGGGTTCTCTCTGTGCAGTTCCCCTTTATTATACTTAAATTATGTGTACTTGAATGATGAGACTTATACTTAAATTCTGTGTACTTTGATAAGAAACTCTGATGATATAATATTACTCGTGTACTTATTACGTGTAATCATTGAGATGTCTAAGCCAAAAGATAATTCTGAGCCAATAAAGGGGACTAAAATGATTTTTAGACTTAAAGAAATACGGACTATGAGAGATTTAACACAGTTTGAATTAGCTGTAAAAATTAATATGAGTCCTACAAACCTACAACGCTATGAACAGGGTAAAGTAAGGTCAATCCCTTTTGAGGTATTAGAATCTTTTTGTGACGCTTTAGACTGTGAACCGGGTGATTTAATAGTCAGAGTTAAACTTGAATAAAGTATTATCAGAGATTGATTTAAGCGCGTATTTTTTCCTTTAAATCAATCTTTAACTCGATACATTTACGTTGTAATTTTTGATACATTCTATCAATAGGAAATAATAAATAAATACAGTTTTTATCATCATATGTGCAAAAATTCTTTGTATCATCATTAGTATCATCCTTAGTATCATCTTCATTTCCTTTTAATTTTGTAATAAGTGATAGACCACTATCTATTTGATAAGATAGACCAGGAACTATATTATCATCATCGGTCATCACTTTTACATATAATTTCTTTGTATTTTTAAAATACCATAAAAATAATATATCATAATCAATTAAATTTTTTTCCAATACACAATTTAAGTTTACATCTATTAAATATTTCCAATTCAAATCAGTAAAGTCTGTTATTTCTTTACAAATCATCATGAATAAAATTTGATTAAACGTATATTTTGAAGGTTTTATTTGTGGAGTAATAAAGTTTTTTCTCTCTAAATCTCTAATAGAATTATCATTTTTAAAATTTAAAATTGTTGCTAGTTGACGACGTGTAAGAGATTGTTGGGTAAGCATATTTACTCATCTAACCTTGATTGTTAAGTTTTATTAAATGTGTAAAAAAGAATTTGTTTTTACACTATACTTTCATTATGGCACAAAAGAGAGGAAAACGCCATGAGAGATTTTGAGCTTGAAAACCTTGCTGTTGATGATATTGATACCGCTCTTGAGTACATCGGGAAAACAGCGCGATCGAAAAATCTTTTTCTAGGCAATAAGCCCCAAAAGCAAAAAACCGACTCTCTATAGTGTAACCCTCTTTTTAAGCCATAAAATCCTAAAAAATCCAAAACAATTAACGGAGCCAAAATCATGCCATTAAAAGCCAAAATCGCTAACAAAATTGTAGCAGATGACAACGGCTACACAACGGGTGAAATCATCGATATTAACGAGATAGATGAGCATACCGAAAAAGAGGGTAAGAAAGAGGTTACATACGCATCACAATTTGAGTTTTTGATTGCAGTAGAAGGTACAAAAAAGCAAACACTGCTGCGATTCTGGACGGGACAAAATATCAACTCAGAAAAATTTGAAAATGAAGACAATGATTCAACCGACTACAACCGCTTAACCCGCTTGTTAATCAATATGGGGTTACTGGATGCTAAGAAGTTATCGGAGTTAGACAAGACACAATTAGAAGACTCTGAGATTGATTTAGAAAGCTTGCGCGGTCAAAAAATCCAGTTCAAAATGAATAAGTCTATCAAGCGTAAAGGCTTATCAGTGATTGATATTAAGTCAATCAAGCCGATCGAGCCGATCGAGCCTATCAAGCCTGCTAAATAGTCAAATCTGCAACGGGGTTTAAACACCCCGTTAATTGTCTGTATATACATTTAAACGATAATATAATGCCTTACATCTGCGACGGTAAAAATACTAACCTGATAGCTCCTAAATTCGATATAGATAGTCTGCTAGCACTTCCTAAGCTTACATTAATACCTGATACTGAGTTTACGCAAAAATTAAAAATGGTTGTTGATGGTATAGGTATTTACTCACCACAGTTAGCAAAAAATACAGGTTTTGTTTGGCTTTATGATGAGCTAACCCCTAACTTTCACCCTATTATAAATACTTTAGATATTGTAGGGATTAAATCAAGTGTTCCTGATTATTTAGATGATTTATTAATAGATTTAGGTGAGTTAGAATCATCTATTTTTGATGGTGAAAAAAACCCGAAAAAAGCTTATGACAACGCAATAAAAGAAGGTTGCTTATCAGACTTTTTTGACTCCTATAATCTCACTGAGGATAACATCATTTACAAACGGAATAGTAAAGATAAAACTTCATCATTAATCATCAAGCCTGAATCTCTTTTAGTTGAATTAGGGTTCTTTTTCCAGCCAGCAGATTTATTTAAGATATGGGGGCAAAACCATCAAGAATGGCTGCTAAAAACCGCGAGAATCAGTCAGTACAGAGTATTAAAATTAATGGGAGGTAATGATAATAAATGTATGTATCTTGATATTGAGAATAGATTAATAGAGGTAAAGATATCTCTGAGAGAATATATGTACCGATTCCCCCCTAGACAGAAGGGGTTAGACAATCAAGCCAAAATTTTTAAAGTAGAGTCAAGAAAAATTGATATAAAAAGAGATGATATTGCTGTAAAATTAGGAATAAAAAAAGATGAAATTATGGAAAATATGAGTTTACTCAGGGAGAATTTAATTGAAGAATTTATTAATTACCTAACTGTAGACTTATTTACTACTCATGGATTAGATGAAACACAGCGCGAATTATTACACGTATTAAGAAGTAATTTTGATTTAGATGATGTAGAAATTAGCGATACGACAGGTGCTAACGTATCAAAATTTATAGTCAATTTAATCAGTAAAAATTTCAATCAATCATCTGATTCTAAAGAATATAAATTGAATGAATCTATCATTAAGAATCAGATGAAGTTAACAAAAATTGATAGCTTACAGGAGATTGAATTAAACGATTTTGGCTACCAACCGTTCCTAACTGTAGGGGGATTACTATTTAGCAGAATGGCAGACTATCCCTATTTAGAGGGTAATTTTAGCGATTTAGACCAACAATCCTGCTACGCTACAGCGATGTCAAATTTAAAAATTTATTTAGGGGAACCGAAGGTAGTAACATTCAAATACAAAAATAAACCAAAATTAAGAGATGTTGCCGCGTTTATAAAACAGAAAAATATCCCTAATGATGGTTGGTTTGTCAGGGTATCGGGAAGTTTTGAAAAAGTATTTAACACCCTGATTTTATCTGATTTAAGGTTCGTTCCAAAAAAGTTAAAAAATCCTGAAATCATCCCATTCAATACTGATATTCAATCATCAGTAATGGTAGCAAGTAACCCGTCAAGATACGGAATTAATGATAATAAGAAAATGTTGGGCGGGTTTAATAATGATAAGGTAGGTAAAAAATTAGCAGTCTCTACACTGTTATTAAAAGAGGTTAAGTTTGGTTTAATTAACTTTGATATTTTAGAAGCTATTAAATTGTTACCTGATAAATGGGTTCAAGAATATTTAGATTTAGATGTTCTCACTTTAGAATATTATCCACCGGAGTTAATTGTAGATACCCTTGATGAATTAGAAGCGAAACGCGCTACTCTACCCGATGAACCGATTTTACAAAAGTTTGACTTTGATAAAGAAATTAATTCTCACACGTCACAAAACTATAAAAATAATGTAACACTACGCTTTGATATTGGTGCTATCTGGACTGAGCTAAAAGATAATAGGAATAGATATAAAAAAGAAAAAAACCCAGTTCAGGAAGTCTTAAAGCTATTTCAAAATAGCGGTTATGGGGTGCTAGCTTGCCTCTATCTCGCTACTAATAATTTAATGGCATCTAATCAGATTACAGCGCAAGCGCGTGTAGGTGCATGGCTGATGGCTAACAGTTTAAACGGTTTTGCACCCATCACAGATGGTACTGGTTACTCATGGGATAATATACCAGTCAATCAAACTTTTAAAGATATTTTAAAACTCAATCCTGAGTATCTTTTCAAGTATGATACTGATATCAAATCAGGGTTAACGATTCCTGAGAATAGGCAAGATTGGATTAATAACGAATTTAAGAAACACATGGCAAACTTTTATCAGGTAGATATCAACCATCATCTGATTCAAAAGTTTAACTATGAATTGAAAACAGAATATTTTGAGACTAAAGAAGGTGAGAAAATTGAAACAGACTTATTCACAATTTACATCAATTCAAACTCTGGAAATTACATCAAGGGTATGGGCGAATGTAGCATAATGTTGAATGAAACTGAGTATGATTTCATTCATCAAATTGATTACTTAAAAGCGCGGTCTTACCATGCTAACGATGATTTAATTCGATGGTACTCTGAATCATTAATAAACGGGTACAGGCTACCTACAATCTACTCTGAGAATAGTATTTTAAAGTTTGGGGATGGTACACAAAAAGCGATTCAATACTTAAAAGAAGTCGATAGGATTGTTCACCCTATGGGATTTTCTTTAAAGGTATTCAAGATGATGAAATTGATTAGCCGTTCACAATTTCTATTTTTGAATGAAACACAGTTAAGAAATTTTGAGACTAATGAAAGTAAGTTAGCAGAGCTTAGCAAGTTGTTCTCATCTAAAAAGTTTTGGGATGAGTTTGAGCATCCTGAAAAAGTAGAGGGTGAAAATTATTATGAGTTTAGCAAGTCTCACTCTACGGGTGTAGGTTTTGAATTATTGGCATTGATGAATAAATATAAGGGTTCTATTAAATCTATACGCCAACTGATACAGGGTAAAATTTTAGAAGGTTGTCAAAATTTTAATGCAGGGTTAAACATTGATAGAACTATAGATAAGGTTTTAAATGATGATATTAAAAAAATATTGGCAACAGTTATCATGCTTAAAAAGAATGAAGATGTAAAGTTAAAAAATACCCTGTTAAATAGTTTAAACGAACCGACTTTATTAGTAGTTAGTCGAGATAATGTACACACTTTAAATGATGTTTGGAGTAATGAAGATGAGTAACAATTTTTGAGAGAGAAAAATTTCTCATCATACCCGCATAGAACCCGCTGCACTGGAAGTGTGGGGGGTTTTGTGTTGTGCCGTGCGATCGAACCGCTCCGATCGTGGCAACCGCTCCGACCGTGCAACCGCTCCGACTGTTACGAACCGCTCCGACTTGCCAGCGACGCATCAAGTTTTTAAAAAAGTTTTGCTGCAAGGTGGCATCTGCACAGATTTAGTTTTTAAAAAAGCTAGACCGCTGCGACTTGTACCCTAAGTACAAATACTCACAGCACCCACTCAAACCGACTAAAATCTTAGAACCCTTAACCTGTATGTGTTTGGGATTTTTGGGTGTCTTGTAGTGAGTATTTATGCTTAGAGAATATTTTAAATACTACTAATATGTTACAAAATCAATGTGTCATCTAAAACCATTACTAGGTATGCTTTTAACCGTACTACAAAACAAAAATCGTGTTTTGGCAGATTGTGTCATTTTTTTACTTTTGACACATTTTGACCCCATTAAAGGGGGGTAGTGAGAGAATAGCCACATCGCCCCACACCCGCCGCCGCACCCACCCCGACACCCGCCGCACCGCACCCGCCAAAACGATGTATCTAACGCACCCGCACCGCACCCCGCCTAGAACGCGCAAATAGACCGCGCTGTGATGGTGTGTGATGGTGGCGGTGTCTGTGCAGTCGATCGCAATTCCCGACAATTCCCACAGCCACAGCCACAGCACAACCACAGCCACAACCACAGCCACACCAACACCAACTCCCACAGCCATAGCCACAGCCACAGCCACAGCCACAGCCACAGCGGGGGAGTGCAGTCGATCGCCCTTCCCGACAATTTCACCCGCACCCGCACCGCTAGACCGTGCCAGCCGTCGCTAGAACGTGCAGCGCCGCACCATACCCGCCCCGCACCCGCCGGAGTTCATCCGATCGCCAATCAAGACAAAACCACCCCGCACCCGCACCCGCCCCGCCCCGCCGCTACCACAGCCGCTCCGATATCGCCGCCCGGTTCATCCGATCGCCCGGTCGGAGTGCAGCCGATCGCCCGTGGGGAAGTTCCTAACAGCAACCTGGTAGTTTATAGATTTAAAAAGTACGATTTAAACTCTATGAATTCGAGGTTGCTGTTAGGAAATAGGTCGGGTTACTATTAGGAACCGAACCACTATATAATCCACTATATAATCCACTATATAATCCACTATATAATCCACTATATAATCCACTATATAATCCACTATATAATCCACTATATAATCCATTATATAAGGG
>Ga0247770_1001651_pt1 | contig 16076 bp, 13 predicted proteins | sample UWRJL136409B6_FD_179943 | JGI IMG/M metagenome (GOLD analysis project Ga0247770, IMG submission 179943) | Plant litter microbial communities from Arlington Agricultural Research Station in Wisconsin, United States - UWRJ-L136-409B-6 | ecosystem: Environmental > Terrestrial > Plant litter >... | reverse complement strand
TTCAATTTTTAATGCCCGCTTTATACAAGGCAAAACTTTATAAAATACCAACGTTAAAAATAATAAGGAAATGCCGGGAGAGTAATCTAATTTGCGAAGCGTTAACTAACCAGGTAATTTTGTTCAAGTCATGAATATTCTCCTAATCGGCTCCGGCGGTCGTGAACATAGTTTTGCATGGAAACTAAAACAAAGCCCGCGCTGTGAAAATTTATTTATCGCTCCCGGTAATGCGGGCACGGCCCTTTGCGGTACCAACCTTCCCATCGGCGTTACTGATTTTGCAGCCATGGGTGCAGCCTGCATCACGCATGAAATAGACATGGTACTCGTTGGTCCCGAAGAACCCCTCGTGAAAGGTATTTACGATCATTTTAAGAACGATCCTGCCTTGGAGCACATTCATGTGATCGGTCCATCATAAGCGGCGGCGCAACTGGAAGGCAGCAAGGCCTTTGCAAAAGATTTCATGCAGCGACATCATATTCCAACGGCGGCTTACCGCGAATTCAGTGTTGACAATTATGCAGAAGGCATCGAATACATCCGCAATCACTCCTTACCCATCGTATTGAAAGCAGATGGGCTGGCCGCCGGCAAAGGTGTTCTCATCTGTATGAACCACCTGGAAGCGATCGCCGAGTTTGAGTTGATGCTGCACCGCGCAAAATTTGGTGAAGCAGGCAAGCGCGTAGTAGTGGAAGCTTTTTTAAAAGGCATTGAACTGAGCATGTTCGTACTCACCGATGGCAGGGATTACGTGTTGCTACCCGAAGCGAAAGACTATAAGCGTGTAGGCGTAGGCGATAGTGGATTGAACACAGGCGGTATGGGCGCCGTAAGCCCGCTGCCTTTTGTTGACGAAGCCTTCATACAAAAAGTAAAGGAGCGCATCATTGAACCAACCATCAAAGGCTTGAAAGAAGAAGCGTTGGAATACAAAGGATTTATTTTCCTGGGCCTCATGACCGAGAACGGTGAACCGCAGGTGATCGAATACAACTGCCGCATGGGCGATCCTGAAACGGAAGTGGTAATGTTGCGCACGAAGAACGATTTGCTGGAACTGTTATTGGCGACCTCACGGCAAGGGCTAAACGAAGTTGTGGTTGAAACGGATGAACGTGCCGTTGCAACCGTTGTAGCCGTAAGTGGTGGTTATCCCGGCGACTATGAAAAGAACAAAGAGATCAGCGGCCTTGATGACAACCTTCCCGACAGCGGTATCGTTTTTCATTCCGGTACCTTACAAAAAGATGGAAAAGTAGTTACGAATGGCGGAAGGGTATTGGCCGTTACCGCCTATGGCGAAAACATTACGGAAGCGGTGGAACAATCTGTTTACCTGCTCGAACAATTGCACTTCGATGATATGTATTACCGTACGGACATCGGCTATGAATTTAAATAGCGTTTATGCCACAACGTTAGTACGATGCCTGTTTTGAAGATTCACTCATATGGGCTTGTTTCATTCCTCATTTTTACCGGGTTATACGCCTCTAAACCGTCCCGCATCTTTAGCTAATTTATTTAGCGATTCCCCGTAAAATCTCCCGGGGCAGGTATTTCTACGCGATCAAAGAATTCGCTAAAATGTTGAAAAATAAAGGGTTTGCCGTTGTTAATTCAAATATTTTCCTCCAACTTTGCCCTCATTAAACACAAATACTTTTCACACCAAATTATATGGGCCTCTTTAACTTTTTCACACAGGAAATTGCGATAGACCTGGGTACCGCAAATACCCTTATTATACACAATGAAGAGATCGTCGTAAATGAGCCGTCAATCGTGGCGCTGGACCGGAACAATCCCAAGAACATTTTGGCGGTGGGCAAAAAAGCCCTGATGATGCACGAAAAAACGCACGAAAGCATCCGCACCGTCCGCCCCTTGAAAGATGGCGTGATCGCCGATTTCAACGCGGCCGAACTCATGATCCGGGAAATGATCAAGCTGATCTACCCCAAAAAACCATTGTTCGCCCCCAGCTGGCGCATGATGATCTGCATTCCCAGCAGCATTACCGAAGTGGAAAAGCGTGCCGTGCGCGACAGTGCCGAACAGGCCGGCGCCAAAGAAGTATACCTTATTCATGAACCCATGGCCGCTGCGCTTGGTATCGGCATCGACGTGGAAGAGCCTGTGGGCAACATGATCATCGATATTGGCGGTGGTACTACCGGTATCACCGTGATCGCCCTGGCCGGCATCGTGTGCGACCAGAGCATCCGCATCGCCGGAGATGAATTTACCGCCGACATCATGGAAGCACTCCGCCGTTATCACAGCCTGCTGATTGGCGAACGTACCGCCGAACAAATCAAGATACAGGTAGGCGCCGCCATGAAAGACCTCGACAACCCGCCGGACGACATCCCGGTAAACGGTCGCGACCTCGTAACCGGTATCCCCAAACAGGTAATGGTAAGCTACCAGGAAGTAGCCGAGGCGCTGGATAAAAGCATCTTTAAAATTGAAGAAGCGATCCTCAAAGCGCTGGAAACCACGCCGCCCGAACTCGCTTCGGATATCTACCGCCGCGGTTTGTACATCACCGGGGGAGGGGCCTTGCTGAGGGGCCTCGATAAAAGGTTGCAGGCCAAGATCAAATTGCCCGTACACGTTGCCGACGACCCGCTGAAAAGCGTGGTAAGGGGAACAGGCATCGCGCTGAAACACTATGACCGGTACCCTTTTGTGATGAGGTAATACAGATAAACCCGCGCCTTTTCTTTGCCGACAGGCATAAAAATTGGATGCAGGAGCTTGAAAATACAACCCGTGCGTAATATCTTTCTTTTTGTTCGCCGTTATTTTAATTTCCTTTTCTTCCTGGTATTACAGGTGTTCAGCATTTATTTGATCGTACACTACAGCCGGTACCACAATGCCATGTTCAGCAGCGCCAGCAACCAGGTGACCGGTAAGATCAACGAACAATACAACCGGGTGGAATATTATTTCCAGTTGAAGAAAACGAATGACTCGCTGATCAGCGCCAACACGAAGCTGTACAATAAATTAAAAGCCGATTTCAATCTCCCCGACAGTATTTCTAAATTTGTGATCGATACCATTAAGGTCGATTCCATCGAGCAATACCGCCGCTACGAATACATCCCCGCCAAAGTGGTGGCCAATTCCGTATCGGCGCAAAATAATTTCATCGTACTGGCAAAGGGAAAAGCGCAGGGGTTAAAGGAAGGTATGGGCGTGATCGACATCAGCAACGGCGTGGTGGGCGTGATCACCGAAGTAAGCGACGATTACGCGGTGGTAATGAGCCTGCTGCACAAAAGCAGTACGCTCAACGGCAAACTGCTGAAAACAGGGGAGACCGGCACGGTGAGTTGGGACGGTAAAGTACCGAACAACCTTTCCCTGTCGGGCATTACCAAGGGCTCCAAAGTAGCCAAAGGCGATACCATTATTTCAAGCGGCTTTAGTGTAAGCCTGCCCAAAGGATTGTTGATGGGCACGGTGGAAGCGGTACTGGCGGAAAAAAGTTCCAACAATGTGTTGATCAAATTAAAGTCCGCCGCCAATTTTTATAACCTTGAACACGTATATGTTATAAAGAACGCGCAGCAGCAGGCGATCGAACAAATACTGGACAAAGCAAAGAAAGAAATACAATAGGCAGGAAAAGCATGAGCACCCTCATAAAAAATATCATCCGTTTTGCCTTCTTCATCGGGGTACAGGTTTTTGTTCTGGACAGGATCCACCTGCACCAGATGGTAACGCCTTATATTTATTTCCTCTTTATCATCTGGATGCCTTTTAAAATGAGCCGTGCCGTGCAGATGCTCATCGCTTTTGCCCTTGGCTTTGCAATGGATAGCTTCCGCCACCATCCGGGCTTTCATACGGCCGCCTGCGTGATGATCGCTTACATCCGGCCTTTTTTGGTGAACATTCTTATTCCCCAGGAAGGATCCGATACCAACTACGAAGAACCATCCATCAAAAGCATGGGCGGCTTTGCGCCTTACCTCATCTTTTGCAGCATCCTCACCTTCGTACACCATAGCTGGCTGTTCCTGCTCGAAGCCTGGCAGTTCGGCAATACCTGGTATTTTTTAATAAAAACTTTATTGTCAACCGCCATAAGCTTATTGCTGATCGTGATCACCGAATTGTTGTTTGTGCGGAAGCAGAAGTTCAGAACCAATACAGTGTAATTACTAATTACCAATGACTAATTACTTTTGATAATAGGTTTTGCATTCATAATTCATATTTCATAATTCATAATTAATTGTCTGTTTTCAACCAATCCCGGAAAAATGTGATCATGCTGGTGTTCATCGGTATGTTCGTCATCATCATATTGCAGTTGGTGAACCTGCAACTTTTTTCTTCCAAGTACAAGATCATGGCCGATGACCAGGGAAAGTTCAGGAAAGTAATTTATCCCGACCGCGGCATCATCTTCGACAAAAAAGGTAAAGTGATCCTGCAGAACGTGAGCATATCCGACCTCATGCTTACGCCCAATAAATTAAAAGGCATCGATACGGCTTCGCTCTGCCAGATACTGGGCATCGACCTGGAGCAGTTCAATAAAAAAGTGGTAGAACTCATCATCAAGAATGGCAGGGCCCGGGCTTCTATTTTCGAACCCCTGCTCAGTGATGAAAAGATGGCCAAACTTACGGAATCGATGTACCGCTTTGCACCGGCATTTTATTTACAGGAACGTTCCATCCGCACCTATCCTTACGATGCGGCCGCCAACATCCTCGGTTATACCGCGGAAGTGGATACCAATTTTTTAAAGTACCATAAAGATGAAGGCTATACTGCCGGTGATTATGCCGGTAAAACGGGCATCGAAAAAGTATATGAAAAAGCATTGATGGGCGAAAGGGGCATCGAATACTGGAAGCGGGATAACAAGAACCGGCTCACCGAAAAACTGGAAGGCGGGGCTTTTGATACCGCTGCCGTTGCCGGGCAGAACATGCACAGTTTCATCGACATCGAATTGCAGGAACTCGGTGAAAAGCTGATGCAGAACAAGATCGGTTCCATCGTGGCCATCGACCCTAAAACCGGCGGTATCCTGGCGATGGTAAGCGCACCGACTTACAAACCTAATTTTTTAGCGGGCAGCGAAAGACGAAAACATTTGAACCAATTGTACCGCGACCCGGCGAAGCCATTGCTGAACCGCGCGGTGAACGCGGCTTACTCGCCCGGCTCTACTTTTAAAACCTTGCAGGCACTGGTGGGGTTGCACGAAGGTGTGATCGACCCGACTTACAGCGTTTCCTGTGGCGGCGGCTTTTACGGCTGCGGCCGGCGCATGGGTTGTTTGGATGTGGGCACTTTCGACCTGCGCCACGCCATTACGGTTTCAGATAATACTTACTTTGCGAACGTCATGCAAAAGGTGATCAACAATCCTAAATATCCAAGTGTTGATAGCAGCACCAATGCCTGGAAAGGTTATATGAGCGCCTTCGGGCTGGGGCATAAACTGGGCGTGGATGTACCTACCGAAAGATCCGGTTTTATTCCCGATGCCGCTTATTTCAATAAAACCTACGGGCAGGGCCGCTGGGGATTCTGTACTTATATGTCGATGAGCATTGGCCAGGGTGAAGTAAATACGACCCCGATACAGGTGGCGAACGAAATGGCCTACATCGCCAACAAAGGTTGGTTCATTACCCCGCACGTGGTGGATTCCATTGAAGGCGGCGATAAATTTCATTTGCTGGATAAATACAAAATAAAGAACCGGCCCATCGATATCCCCGACAGTATTTTCGAAGTGGTGCACGATGGTATGCAGGGCGTAATGGAACGCGGTACGGGTGCGGGCGCCAAAGTGCCGGGCATTACGGTGTGCGGTAAAACGGGTACGGTAGAAAACTACATCCGCGGCGTGAAGCAACCCAACCACTCCTTCTTTACGGCTTTCGCGCCCCGGGAAAACCCGAAGATCGCGATCATGTGCGTGGTGGAGAACAGTGGCCGCTTTGGTGGTACTTATGCAGCACCGATCGTGAGCCTGATGATCGAAAAATATTTGAAAGATTCCATTACCGATAAAGCAAGGCTGGCGCGGCTGGAGCAACTGTCGAAAACAAACCTGATACCGCCCCGCATCGCGGTAGAATTGCGCCGTATGGATTCGCTGGATCATGCACGCGATACCGGCTACCTCCTGCAGAAAGGCTATATATCATTGCCTAAAGATTCACTGGGTGTTGAGGAAGACGAAGAAATAATAACCAAAGCACAAATAGAAAAAGTAAAGGCTGACCTGAAAGCCGAAGAAGAGAAAAGAAAAAAAGATTCCCTGCTGAAGAATAAAAAAGTAGAAGCGATCTTACCGGAAGAAAAAAAGAAGCCGTCGGATAAGGATACGGTGAAGAATTAGTTTAGAGGTTTAGGGTTTGGAAGGTTTAGGTATCCGCCGCCGGTTTCGTCTTTGACCAACGGGCTTGTGAGTTGAAAATAGTTGAACGTAGTTAAAAGGTTGAAGGAGACCGGTTCCATTTCGTGAGACACGAACCGGCGCGGAGTGTTCGCAGCCGCCTTTCTTGACCGACGGCGCTGTAAGTTGAGAGCGTAGAAATGATTCCGTGTCGTAGGACATAAACCCGCAGTAGACCCGGCATTAATATTTTGGAATTAATAATTCATAATTAAGTAAAGTGTATCAGAAGAATCCCACCATAGGAAAAGGCATCGACTGGCTGCTGGTATTCTTTTACACCAGCATCGTACTCATCGGTTTGATCTGTATTTATTCGGTGGAGTATAAAAGCACGGACAGTTTTTCGCAAACCTTACTGGGGTTCAAAAAAAATTACAGCAAACAATTTTTCTTTTTCGCCGGCTGTTGCATCCTGGCCATTTTCATACTGCTTACCGATAGTAAATTATTTACGGCTACCGCCAATCTTTCTTACCTGGTCGGCATCCTGCTCATCATCGCTACTTTCGTGATCGGTAAAGAGATCAAAGGTTCCAAAAGCTGGATCCCGCTTGGCTTTATGAACCTGCAACCCGTAGAACTGAGTAAAATATTTACCGCGCTGGCACTGTCGAAATACTTATCCATGCAGGAAACCGATTTTCGTAAGCCGCAGTCGCAATTAATTGCCGCGGCCATTGCTTTTGCACCTGCGGTATTTTCCATCTTGCAGGGCGAAACGGGCCTGGCGCTTGTTTATTTTGCTTTCCTCATTCCCATGTACCGCGAAGGATTACCGGGCGGTTACCTCGTATTCGGCGTGTCGATGGCGGTGCTGCTGGTGGTTTCGCTGTTGTTCTCCGCAAAGGTTTTATTGATTGCCTTTACCATACTGGCCGCGCTGCTCATTTATTATTACCGCCGCCAGGTCAAAAGGAACAACCGCATTTTATTGCTCATCGCCGGCATCTGGCTTTTCTGCGCCGCCTTCGTAGGCATCGGTGTGCCTTTCGTATTCAAGCACGTATTTAAAAAATACCAGGCCGACAGGATCTTCAGCATGGTGGGCGTTGATAACCCTTTTGCCGATAAAACCATTGCGCTCGATGATGTGGGCGAAAAGGAAAAACAAAAGAAAACCGACCAGCAGGATTATAATGTAAAGCAATCCAAAATAGCGATCGGCTCCGGTGGTTTTGGCGGCAAAGGTTTTTTAAAAGGCACGCAAACGCAGGGTGATTTCGTACCCGAGCAACATACCGATTTCATCTTTACTTCCGTGGGTGAGAATTTTGGCTTTTGGGGTACCAGCATCCTCATGTTCCTGTATTTGGGTTTTTTGCTGCGCATCATCATCATCGCGGAACGGCAGCGCAGTACGTTCAGCCGCGTATATGCGTATTCGGTAGCAGGCATTTTATTTTTCCACGTAGCCGTCAACATTTGCGTTACCATTGGTCTCGCCCCCGTGATCGGCATTACCCTGCCGTTGATGAGTTACGGCGGTTCTTCTCTTATTACTTTTACGATCCTGTTCTTTATTTTGATAAAGCTGGATGCGGACAGGCAGATGGTGTTGCGTTAATTAGAAATTACGAATTACCAATTACGAATTACGCGGAACATCTTTTTGTAACCGGATTTGCTTTTGAATAGTACCGATAATCCTTAATATTTCTTCGATATCTTTTAAAAGGCTGTTGCTTTGTTTTGCTGAAAGATATCCTGTATCAGTTAATAGCCTGATCCAATATTTGGATTCGCGGGCTTCTTTATAAGCGATTGTAATTTTTTGAAAGAAATCCCTACCCGATTGCCCCCCGATTGCTTCTTCAATATTTGCACCAATAGAAGTGGCTGATTTTAATAATGTTTACTTAAACAAATTCCTTTTTTTCTTTCAAAAGATACTGGTACAATTTAACAGACCTGATTGCAAACAAGTAAGTTTTATCCTGAATAAGGTTACCGCTTTTCATACTTCACATATCTTACGTTAAAAATAAGGGTAGCTAAAAATTACTACTATATAAAAGACCTTAAACGTTTACAAACGCTTCGTAATTCGTAATTGGTAATTCGTAATTTAGTATAATGAAAATTATACCTTTAAGCGAAGGTGCCTTCTCCATCGATCAAACAAAAGTATTTGTGCCTTTTGACGTGGAAAGAGATGACCTGCAGCAGCGCGCCAGGGGATCGATACTCGTGGAGATACAGCCGTTCGCGATCATGACTTCAAAAGACATACTGGTGATCGACACCGGGCTGGGGTTTGATGCCAGCGACGGGTCGATGCAGCTACACCAGAACCTGCTGGACAACGGCATCAGCCCGATGGATGTAACGAAAGTGTTGATGAGCCACCTGCACAAAGACCATTCCGGCGGCGTAAGTAAAAATGATTCCATACTGGGGCAGTCGTTCTTAAGTTTTCCCAACGCTACGTATTACGTGAACCGGCAGGAATTTGATTACGCCACCGAAAAAGGCAAACCTTCCTACACCCCCGACGAATTTAGAATATTGGGCAACACCGACCAGGTACATTTCACCGAAGGCGATGGAAACATCGACGGCTATATCCGCTACGAAGTAACGGGCGCGCATTGTCCCTACCACCAGGTATTTCACATTGAAGAAGCCGGGCAACATATTTTTTTCGGCGGCGATGTGGCTCCGCAACTGCAACAAATGAAAAGCCGCTTTGTAGCCAAATACGATTATGATGGAAAGAAATGCATGGAACTACGGCAACAATGGTGGGAGCAGGGAAGGAAGGAGGGCTGGACGTTTTTGTTTTATCATGACATTAAAACACCGGTGTTTAATCACCAATGACAAATTATTAATGACTTAGCTGCAGGCGGCAGAAAAAGACTTTATCCATGCCAATAGTAAATAAAAAAGCCGCTGGTAAAGCGGCCTAAGCAATTAGTTCTATAACGTTGTGATGATGAGGAGTACAGAATGATAAAAACTCAAAAGTAATTGGTCATTAGTAATTCGTCATTAAAGACGTTTATCGTATTTTATGAATGTAGTCGTTGTTCATAAACTGTTTCTGCACATCTTTCAGGTCTCTTAAAATGCTGGCATCCACGAGGCGGCCATCGGTTTCGAGTAAGAAGCCGCCGATCAGCGATTCGTCAACCAGGGTTTCAATTTCGTAGGTTTCTTTGCCGGCAGCAGCGCGTACATTGCTGAGGATCGCGTCCTTGAGGTCGTCGGTTAAAGGCGTAGCCGTAGTGATCTTTATCTGGTGGATGTTTTTAAGCGTATTGAATTGCGCGATGTAGGCACTCACGATCTCGGGCAGGTTGTTTTCCCTTCCTTTGTTCACCAGCAATTTAATGAACGCAGCCGTAAGGTCGCTTACCCTGCCGTTGGTAATGGATTCAACGATCTTGCCTTTGGTGTCGGGCTTGATGATGGGACTGCGCAGTACCGCTACAAAATCGGCATTGCTTTTATTGATGCCGTGCAGCCATTTCATGTCGGCGAATACCGCATCAACCTGGTTGCGTTCGGTCGCCAGGTCCAGTAAACTTTTGGCGTAACGGCCTGCTAAACGTGGATTGTTCATAAATCAATTTGAAAATTTGAAAATTTGAAAATTCGACAATGTGAAACGCTGTCATTTTAGAGCAGCCCGTTTCCACATTTTGATATTTTCACATCTTCACATTAATTAAGTTTTACTTCGCCCGCCAGTTGCTTGATATAATCTTCCTGTACAGCCTTGTTGCTGAGTTCGCGGCGTAATACTTTTTCACTTACTTCGATCACGAGGTTACCCACCTGGTTCTTAATGTCGGTGAGGGCAGCCATTTTCTGGTGCGTGATGGCAGCCTGTGCGTCGGCCATGATCTTGGCGACTTCAGCCTTGGCCTGGTCTTTCGCGTCGTTCACGATCTTATCGCGGGTTTCTTTCGCTTCCTTTAGCATAGCGGCCCTTTCTTCATTGGCCTTTGCAAGCAATGCCTGGTTGTCGTTCTTCATTTGCGCCATTTCCAGCTTGATCTTTTCCGCGGTTGCGATGGATTCAGCGATGTTGTGTTCCCTGTCGCTCAAACCTTTGATGATGGCGGGCCAGGCGAATTTCTTCAGGATGAAGAATACGATGAGAAAGGCCAGCAATGTCCAGATAAGGAGACCGAAGGAGGGCGTTAATAATTCCATTTTCTTTTAATTAAAGATGTACGATAAATCTGTTCAGTATAGTGACCCGGTACAAGTGTGCGACGCCAATGAAGCTGGGTCAACGATCAAAAGCCCGGGCAATAATTTTAAAAATACTGCATCCTCCGTCCTGTACTTCGGATGCAGTAAAGATGTTCCTGCAGGTATTACAATACCATTGCAAGGAAGCCGATGATGATGGCAAACAGTGCAGCACCCTCAACAAGAGCGGCGGCAAGGATCATGTTTGCACGGATATCGTTAGAGGCTTCAGGTTGACGGCTGATCGCTTCTACAGCGCCTTTACCGATCTGGCCAATACCGATACCAGCTCCAACAGCAGCCAAACCGGCACCAATGGCGCCACCTGCGTTTGCTAAAGCTTCTAATAAAATAAAATTCATAATCGTGAATTTATATTGGTTAAAAAAATAAAAAGTTATACGATCACGGCATCTTCATGCTCGGGATCGCCGGTGTGGTGCTCGCCTTCAAATGCCTGGCCGATAAATACGGCGGTGAGCACGGTGAAGATGAAGGCCTGTAAAAAAGCCACCAGCACTTCGATAAAATAAATAAATATGGTAAAGGCGATGCTGAGCGGGGAAGCGCCCCAACCTGCACCAGGTCCCATTTTTTCGGCAAAGATGAAGATCAGCGAGATCAAACAAATGATGATGATGTGGCCGGCCACCATGTTGGCAAACAACCTGATGATGAGGGCAAAGGGCTTGATGAACACGCTCAAAAATTCAACCAGTACCAGGATGGGCTTTACAAAACCGGGTACGCCGGGCGGGTTGAAGATATGGCCCCAGTAATGACTGTTGGAACTGGCGAGGATCACCACGAAGGAGATAACGCCGAGTACCGCGGTGAACGCGATGTTGCCGGTAACGTTGGCCGTGCCGGGGATGAGGCCGACAATATTATTAATAAGGATGAAGAAGAATACGGTTAATAAGTAAGGCAGGTATTTATTGGCTTTATGGCCTAGGTTGGGTTTTGCTACTTCGTCGCGGATGAAGCCCACCAGTACTTCCACTAAATTTTGTTTGCCTTTTGGCGCGGAGATCACGCCCTGGCCTTTTGCATAGGTTTTGGCCACGCTGATCATGAGCCAGCACAATACGATGAGCGCCAGGATCATCTGCACCACGTTGCGCGTGAGTGAAAAATCATATACGGTAACGGAGGCGTCGATTGGTACTACTTTACCTTCCACGAGGCGATAACCGTCAACTTCAGCATGCCCGTGTTCAAATTTGGAAGACATGAAAACCGACAATCCTTTTTGGGGAGAATATAAGATAACCGGTAAAGGCAGGGTGTATGGGTGACCGTTGTAATCGAAAAAGTGGAATTCGTGGCCGTCCATGATGTGCCCGAAAATGACTTCTTTGGCATTGAATCCTTCTTTTTTGGTCTCGGCGTGCTTGCTTTCCTCGCGGTGCTCTTCGTGCTGCGCTTTGGCCGTGTAGGAAAAAGTAAGTAAAACAGCGCTTAAAACCGCTACCAGTAAAGATTTGATGCTATTCGATGCCATATCTGCCCTTAATTTTGCCGCAAAGATAAGGCGGGAGGGGGGAAATATGAAATCCGGTACGACCTATTTCCGGAGAAAGCATCCTGTTAATAAAAAAATTGGACAATATGAAAATGGATCAATGGGGAGCGTTCATTTTCAAGGAGTTAGATTTAGAAAGCGCAGATGGGCATCTTTAATGCAGCCGACAATAAATAAAAGAGGCCGCCCGGTTTGGGGCAGCCTGCCTTTTTTCATTGTAAACCCTAAATCAACTCTTAAACCATTTTTTCGTTTCCGGCGGTGTATCAGCGAACTATCATGTAAAGGATTGCTGTGCCATGAAACGAAAGAGGATGCTCACAATAAGGAGAACGGTTAGTTTTGGTAAAATAAAGCTAAGGCCGAAGATTTTAGGAAACTACTGTAAGTGTACAACTGTGCATTTTTGGCAATAATCCCTGCACAATGGCTGATAACTGTGCGAACTAATGCTTGAATAAAGCAAAGAAATCGTCTTTTTTGCGTGCCGATATCTCTATTTTGGAACCGTCCTGCATTTCCACGTAACCGCCCCTTCCCTTGTAATATTTTTTTACGAAGTTGATGTTGATGATGTGGGAATGGTGTACCCTGCAAAAAATGGAAGCGGGCAATAGTTCTTCAAACTCCTTGATGCTTTTGGTTACGACCTCTTTTTGTTTTCCTCTGATAAAAACATTGGTATAGTTGCCCACAGCCGTAATGCTCATGATGTTGGAAATGTCTTCAAAATACAATCCTTCACTGCTGGGCAACCCGATGTTCCGCACGTCCGCATTGTCCTGTTTTAAATTCGACAGCAAAGATTCGATCCTGGCATTGGTATTCTTTTCCTTTACCCGCGCGGCGATCCTGTGGGTGGCATCTTTTAGTTCCCTGATGTTCACCGGTTTTAAAATATAGTCCAGCGCCGCATACTTAAAAGCCTTGATGGCGTAATCGTTGAAGGCCGTAACAAAAATCACCTCAAAGCTAATGGGCAATAATTTATCCAGCAGGTCGAAAGCGTTGCCTTGCGGCATCTCAATATCGAGGAATACCACCTGCGGCTTTAGCTGCGTAATGATCCGGTAGCCATCGGTAATATTGGAAGCGGTGGCTATTACCTCTACGTCCGGGCAATATTCTTTTAAAAGCCCGTGCAGGGTTGCAATGTTGCCGGGCTCGTCGTCGATGATGATGCTGGATATCGTCATGGGTTAACTTTGTAAAGGTATTTTTATTTCTACCAGCGTACCGGCTGGCATACCGGTGCTGTCGGTAAGATCGCGTACTTCTATGCTGATGTTGCTTTCATTTATCCTGTTCAATAAATTTACCCGCTTTTCCGTCAAACTCATGCCTTTCGACTGGTATTCGATGTGCAATTTGCTTTTCAGTTCCATTGCCTTTTGCCTGCCTACGCCATTGTCTTTGATGATGCAGGAAAGTACGTTGTCTTTCACCGAAAAGCCAATCTCTATTTTACCGGTGCCGGAGGTTTTGTTGCGGATACCGTGTCTCAGTGCGTTCTCTACATAAGGTTGAAGCAATAAGGCCGGTACTTCAATGTTGTTGTTCTTTACCGCAGCATCAGCATGTATCACATAGTCGAAGTTATCGCCAAAACGCATTGCTTCCATTTCAATGTAAGAAGTAATGTACGCGATCTCTTCTTCGATGGTAATTGATTTTTTAGAAGAACTTTCCAGCGTCTGCCTTATCAGCGATGCAAAGCCGGTAAGGTATTCGTTGGCTTTTTCGGGGTTATTGCTGATGATGTATTGCTGGATGGAGTTCAAACAGTTGAAAATAAAATGCGGGTTCATCTGCGCCTGTAAAGCCTGCTGTTCCGTGGCCGCTACCTGTTTTTCAAAATTGTTCTTTTCTTCCATACGCAGCCTGCTTTTTTTATTGCGGTACGATACCAGCCACCAGGTGAGCGCTACCACTGCGGACAATATGATCACCGGGAACCACCAGGTTTGCCAGTACGGCGTTTCAATGCTGAACTGCAGGTTAATGGTTTGGCTTTTGACCCCGAATTTATTGATCGCGTACAATTGCAACGTGTATTTGCCGGGCGGGAGCGAAGGATAACTGATGTTCGTGGACCGGGTGGTTTGCCAGTCGTCGTCCAGGTTATCGAGTTTATAAAAATAATTGATCTCACCGGCGGAATTGAGTGAAATGGCAACGTATTCGAAATCAAAATCCCTGGTGTTGTAAGGGAAGTTGTAACTGCTGTCGGTATTGATTTTTTTACCGGCTACCGAAGCGCTCAGCATCTTTAAATTGCAAATAGATAAGGTGGCCAGCTTCGATTGGTCGAAAAAAGTGATGCCTTTGGGAGAGCCGGTGTACATCATTTTTCCTTCGACGTAAATGGCGTTGATGATGTCGCTTGGCAAACCATCCGAGGTGCTGTAGGAGATGGTTGGGTAAGTTGAATCCGAGATGTTGATTTTATTTAACCCCTTGTTGCTGCCCACCCATAAATAATGCCCGTCTAAAAAAAGTGTTTTGCAAATGTTGCTGTTGAGTTTATTGCTGTCGTTGAGCAGGGCTACCACCTTGTTATTTTTAAAGGCGATGATGCCTTCATCGCTGGTGGCCACCCACAAAGTACCATCGGGTGTGCTTTTTATGTCGGTGATGCGCCGGGATAAGGCATGATGGATATTGCCCAGGAATTCGGTTTCTTTTGAATTGTTTACCCGGTAAAGCCCTTGTATGGTGCCGATGTAATAATTACCCGGTTGGTACAATACTGTTGTGGTGCGGCCTTTCCATATTGTATCTGTTACCTGCAGGGAATGCATATCTACTTTAAAAGCCCCGTAGTTGGTACCGAGAAAAATACTTTTCTCGTCTACCTCATCGATGGATTTAATGCTGTATATCGTATAGTTGAACCGGGGTACATTATTTTTTAATTCTACCAGGTGAGCATCGAATCCCAGCAACGTAATGCCGGATGTTAATTCTTTGCTGCAATAAAGCCGGTTGCGCGGGTCAGTGTTTAATGTGTATTTTAACCGGTCGCGATAATCTGAATAGCTGGTTTTATGGTCCTTGCTGATCGAAAGAAAACTGCTGTTGTTGATACCGCAAATAATATCATCGCCGTGTTTGGCTAAAGAAAAAACCTCTTTGTTCGCGGTTACCGGCGTAATGTTCTTTATCGATTGCGACGACAATTTATAAACGCCGTTGTTGAGCGTGGAAAACCAAAGATTATTTTCCTTGTCAATCACCAGCCGGCTGATCTTTTCTCCCGGGAGGTAATGTGCATCGTATTTATTGTTCACCGTATCTATCGACCAGGCGCCATCATCGGTGAGTATAAAAAGGGTTGAATATTTATAACTATAATTGCCGGTCATTCCTTTTTTAAAGGGGATTGTTTTCAGGATATCTCCCTGGTCGTTCAACAGGGAGGGCAGGGTGTTTTTGTCTCTTAAGGTCCAGTCCACTTTGGCATCAAAAGCTTCCAGGTCGGCTCGTATAAAATTATAAGACAAAGGGTCCAGGACAAAAACTTTTTTTATATAGGGCGAGGCTTTACTGGTATAGCCTGCAACGATCAGTTCTCCCCGCTCAGTGTACAGCGGCGCAACGTTAACGAATGAGCCTGCCTCGCTGTATTCTTTAATTTCATTATCATTGTTGATGGTTATTATAATGTTGTAATCCGATAAAGCGATGGTGCCATCGCTGGCTTCGGCAAAGCACGAAGCATTGCCGGTGAGTTTTATTTTATTTAGTAAAGCGTTGTTTGATTTATTGTAAAATCTCCCGTTGTAATAATAGCATATTTCTTTGCTGAAAGTCCCGATCCAAACCCTCCCTTTTGAATCGGCAAAAATTTTCAACACTTCGTTGTCGGGCAGGCCATCCTTTACCGTA
>Ga0247770_1001650_pt1 | contig 16077 bp, 25 predicted proteins | sample UWRJL136409B6_FD_179943 | JGI IMG/M metagenome (GOLD analysis project Ga0247770, IMG submission 179943) | Plant litter microbial communities from Arlington Agricultural Research Station in Wisconsin, United States - UWRJ-L136-409B-6 | ecosystem: Environmental > Terrestrial > Plant litter >... | reverse complement strand
GGCGGGGAGGGAGGTGTTGTACCCTGTGATGGGCACGGCGAGGTAGGAGATGGGTGCGTCAGCGGCTTCGAGGAGGGTGGAGGGGGGGATTCCGTAGGGGCCGGGGAGGGAGGAGAGGTCGCCTCCGGTGAAGGATTGGGCTATTGTGAGAGGGGAGAGGAGGGAGAGGAGGAAGAGGGGGAGGGGGTGGGACCGGAGGGGGGTCATGGTGTTTGTGAGACGAGTGCCACCAGACGGGATGTTGGTGGTGGCTTGATGTCGTTCGCTTGCGAAGGAGTGTTGTCGAGGGGAGTTGTGAAGTGAAGCGAATGCAAATGAGAGAAGGGAGAGAGAAGAACGGAGCGGCGAGTTGACGTGGCCGGGCTCTCGGGGACCAACGTTGTCAGTTTCCACAAGCATGGCCCATGCCGCGTGCCGGCAATGATGGGAACAATGTCGGACGAACAAGCCGCATAGGCTTGCACCGGTGGTGGCAAAGCTTCGCCTGTTCGGCCTCATATGAGCGTGCTACCCAGGATGCAGCGAGCCGTTCACCTTGAGGAACCACAAACCCCCAGATTTAGCTGCGAAGTCAGACGATGTCACACCTTGAAGCAGCTACCATTATTTCTGTCTTACCAGTCCGCAACAGTATCCTTCGCTAAGGATATCCTCTATCGTTCGAGCAAAAATAAGCAATTCGGAAGCCCTGGCGAAAAACAAGCTCTCAGCCGCCAAATGGCGGGAACCTTGTTGCCATCTGAAACAAACCCTATCCGCTAGCATCAAACATGTGGCCAGACAAACGGCCTCCAGACAAACAACCTTAAAAGGGATGGCATCTCCCTCCATCTGGTTAGAACAAGGTAGGCTAACGCTTCACAGGAGTCAGATACACCGGCAGCGAGGGCTTAATATGCAGGATGTTGGACTTGTGATCAAGCCAGTCCACGCTCTCATCGACCAGCTGCATGTCAAAGTTGTAGATGATCCTGGCCATGATGAGACGCATTTCTGCATACGCGAGGCTAAGGGACGGAGATCAGCACTCAGGCCAGGATAATTCACGGTCTTGTTTTGGGACCACTCACTTGCGGCCAACGCAGTTCCTGGGGCCAACGGAGAACGGCTGCAGCATATCCAGCTTATCGTTGGCGAACCGTGGATCGTTCAAGAACCGCTCGGGGTGGTAGCCGAAGGGGTCTGTGAAGTTGTCGGCCGAGTGGTAGGCCGCCCACTGCCAAACTGCTACCACAGTCTGCGCAACACCTATGAGCACCTATCCATGGTCCATACTTATGATGGGACACAACTTACGTCGTCAGGAACAACCTCGTTGGCGATCTTGACACTGCCCCTTCCCTTAGGGATTATCCTAGGAAAACCGACCGGAACCGGCGGGTAGCAGCGCATCGCCTCGTTAAGGCACGCAAGCATGTAGCCCAGTTTGCTAACTGACAGAAGTGTGATGTCCTCTTCTGAGTCAAACGAGCAACGGACCTCTTCTGTCAGCTTTTGGAGGACTTCCGGGTTTCGCAGTAACAGGTAGGTGGCTCCACTTAGTAGCGTTGATGTCGTTTCCGAACCCGCCATTATTATAGCGCCAGCGTTTGAGCGAAGGCTTTGGAAGTCAAGGTTCTAAGAGCGCAACCAGGTTGTGTCAGTAATCCACCCTCACTGAAGCAAAGATATGCAGGATACTACACACCAACGAGTCCGACTGTTTGAGAAACCCCTCCATCAAGTCCGGCCGCTCAACCTCGAGTTTCATCCTCTTCTCTAGCTTTTCCTTGGTGCGGGCGTCGTGTGCCGCCCGACCCTTGGAAAACACTGCCTTGAGGAGGGGCATCAATATTTTATCCACACCCAGGAACGCCGCGGTGGTTAAATAGGGGGTTTTGTTGATTGCGTCGAACACTGCATTGATCCACGGATCATCGCCTGCCCTGTCCAAGCAGCCAAAGGGCTCGCCAAAGGCTAAGTCCCCGATGATGTCGAAGGCAGTCCAAGTATACCAAGATACCATGTCGAATACGGGCTTGGGACCGGGACCTTCAGCCTTCTCATGCATGCGCTTGATCATAAGGTCCATGTACTGCGTAAATATGGGCTCTTGTTCGCGCATGCTGCGATCGCTGAACTGCGGGGCGAGCTGGTGGCGCAACTTCCGATGATCAAAGTGGTGCTGAGTGGTGACGATGTTAGGTGGTCCGCCCCTGCCGGGGTAGAAGGTCAAGAACTTCGGGAACTCTTCTGCCTTATGTCCGTATATATCCTTCCAGGCGTCGGGGTGGTTAAAGGCGAGCTCGTCCGGGGCGATGCGTACGATGGGTCCATACTTGTCGTGGAAGGCGAGCAAGTCTTTGGACAGCGTGCCCTTTATGTATCGGCGCAGAAAGGCCAACCGAGTGGCGCGATGAGCGAGCGGGCCGGGAAACCGAGCAAGTGGGTGGAAGTAGAGGTTGTACACAACCTGGGAGACGAGATATACGGCTATCTGTGTGTTGCGCGATGGTCAGCTCCCAGTCCTGTAGCGCATCTCGAAGATCAAGGGATAAGGCAAGCAGGGGCGTACCGTACCGGCCGCCAGAGCGACGGCGCTGATGATATTGGGGTGTAGGAGAGCCATCGCGGTTTTCGGGCGCAGCAGTAGCGTGTTGGAGTGCTCATCTAGGAGGCATTTGGCGACCAGGCATCTCTGGCCTCATGCCATCGACCTCCGTTAAATATCTGGCCCAAAAAGGATCCCGAGCCCCTCGCCGGGCACGGCTGGGAATTGAGGCCGAGGGACATGTCGGTAGGTATCTCGCCGCGCAATGGTGTGGCCAAGCTTCTGTCCGTGCCTGGATTGGTAGCGAGCCGCGTTCCATTTCCAGTCGGCCCCGCAGTCGCCGTTGATTTGAAAGCACTGCCGGCAAGCCGATGGCAATGATGGATGCGCTGTCGTCGATTCCTGGTCCCGATGTCATTAAAGGTCGTCCCGTTGCAAGTGGATTGCAGGAAGGGGAATCGTGGAAGGTGGGTCCAGCATGGCGCTAAACAGGCTTCCGTCCACTAACGACCGCTAAGCGGAAGATCCCATCGGCACCGATCGGCATCGGGCGCCGGGCGCCGGGCGCAATGGTCACCGAGACCCGGCCATTGTGTGACAAAAGGATTCCCCAGAGCAAGGTCATTTCTTTCCATTCGCACTTCAGCATAAGAAGGGGACGAAGTACTGTGTTAATTACGCCCTGCCTATAATGCAATGGCAAAAAGTCATCTATCCTGTCCTGCCATGAACTCGTCCCTGGCGCCGCCCTAGTGTTGCCCAGCCTAATGCGCTTGCCATCGCAGTGGCGATGTGGCTGCTGAGAGTAATGTATTTACAAATAGTGAAGATGAAGTCTGGTCGCTCCAGCCAGTTGTGTTGGCCCCTTAGTCACCGAGGCTCATCCAGCTCCATACGCCCACGCTGCCAGCCAACACCAAGAGCGTCAAGATGGCTGCGCCAGCGCGATCGCCCGTAGTAATATCGGGAAGCGGCTCTGGCCCGTCTCTGCTGCGGCTTCCAGCGTTGGAGTCCCCCCTGCTGGTGCCACCCGTCAAGTTGGTCGCAGGTGGATCCGCCTGGTCAATCAGCAGGCTGGACACAGCAGCCAACACATTCATAGCTTCGCCTGCGCCGCTCGTTCTGTCCACTGCTGGGTCGACGAAGACCCCCTCCGACCAGTAAAACCCGCAGCGCCGACCTGTGTCGCCGCCAGTACACTGTTTCACCGCAGCTTCGGCCGACTTGCGCAGGACCGGTATAAGAGTCTCCCTTGTAAATGGCGCTATCTGAGTGACAACCGACAACCAGCGGTGAACATACCCCTTGAAGCTCAGCATGTCGGGGGTACAGGCACCATGGCGACCTTCGCAGGGGAGCTCGTAGGCGATACCATCCGGAAAGAAGTCACGCATCATCCCTGTCACCAGCCCCTCGATACGCACCTTCCACCGCGCTTGGTCGGCACCTTCAGTATAGTTGTACATGAAAGCCGATCCATGGAGCAGCAGAGCGGCATTGTAGCTGAACTGGGCCTTGTTGAGATCTGTGCAGTTGTCGTCGACGTGCGCGCCGTCGTACACGCGATAATCCTCGGCATCGATGTATTTAACCCGCCACAACCAGTCCCATGTCTCGTCAGCCCACTTTGCGTACGTCTCGTTCCGGGTATAGCGAGCAAGGCGCGCGCCGAGGTTGAACAGGCAGGCGTTGGCGATCGTGTTCTTGTAGTTGTATCCCATATTTGTTGGTGGAACCTGCCAGCGAAGCCCGCCACCGCAAGTCCCGTCGTGTCGGTCAGGGTGTGCCTGCGTGTTAAACACGGCTTGCGCCAGCGCTAGCCACTGTGGCTTATCTTCCGGAGGATCTGGGAACTTGTTTTCCGCCGCCAGCATGGCCGACATGCCCCAAAAGCCTTGGTCGTCGTTCCCCAGAGACGCTGTGTGGTTTGGCGGCATGTAATCTTCCTGTGGCCCAGTTTGGTGCAGCAAGCCCTGCGTTATCACATGGTTGTAGCTTGGGTCGCCTGTCAAGTGCCAGTAGTCGACGTAGGTGCCCATCATTGCGCCTCCCTCCCACCAGTAGTAGTCGCCTTTGTTCTCGGTTGGCGGTCCTGGCAAGATACCGGGAATCTCGCCGGACTTGTTCCCCTGGTAGAACAGCATCAAATCGTACGCCAGCGTGCGTGCCGATTGCTTTATCTCATCTAGGGGAAAACTGTCAGCCCTGGCAACCCAGAACGTACCCTTCTGCACCAGCCCGCCGGTGCCTACCTGATGTGCCGATCTTGTAAAACTGTGCCTCGGCAAAAGGCAGTATTCCACTCGCGGCGAGAGCGACCGCAAGCCATTTGGCCCCTGATCCTATCGATAACATTGCCATCTTCTGTCGGGCGTATTCCGTTCTGTCTGTAAGCGAGTGGTGCGCAGACGGTGCTGCTGGATCGTTCGGGGTTTGCTCCGGACGGTGCGCTCCGGCCGGCCGGCGAAAATAACCGGGTATCGGGGGAAGAAGCGGAGGAAGCAAAATTGTACGGTAAACGAGTTGGGACGAGCAAAACTATGCTCAGAACGATCGACGAGAACCACGAGACATCAAAAATGAAGACTGGACAAAGAGACATGACAGAGCAGGCACCGCCAGGAGGGCTCCATCCTGAATATGATGCGAGCAGCGACATCAGAGTTGTCCTTGGCACTCTCGGTTGGCCGCTTGGCAGCGCTGGGCAGCGCGGGCTGTGCAATGCTGGGCGGCGCCCCAGACGGTCCGATTGGTGTTCGCCGACTCCTCTTCGGCGCCCGATCAACAACACCGACCCTGCAATGGCTAGAGCGGTGGACCGTTGGTCGGGGTGATGGTCTGGGCAAAACATTGCGACGTAATGCCCAGGTGCCAATTGCCTGGGTAGGGAGCGGCGGCGCAACGAAAAGGGAAGAAAACAAGAAAACCGAGAGAAAGGAACGCTCGACCCAGCGTCGCTAGAACTCCTCAACGACTTGGTATCTGCTGGGCTCGTCCATGCGATTTCTCGGTGATTATTTGGTCAGCCCACACGAGGCGACATGAGGTGGAATGGGGAGGATCTGGAACCAGGAAATGGGGAGCGACCAGGCTCGCAACATGAAGAAGTGGCACGCCAAGAGCGCTGACAGCTGCCACCCGCTGCCAACTGGCCAATTTTACCTCCCTTCTCAGCGCATCCATCCTGCCGTGCATTGGCCGCCTGCAGCGATCCCGTATTCCACTAAACGCTCATTTTCGCGCTCAACCAAGCAAGAGCGGTACCAAGACACCAAGATGTTTTGCCTCCTGAATTACGGCAACCGTTGCATTCGAGGTCTGCGGTTCTGATCTCAGCCCCTGCGCCGTGTGACCTCAACCCCGATTTTACGTGCAGGTGCCATTCCGTTTCACAGCATCTTCACAAGCCGGGGAGTCCTCGATCGGAGACCACCCCGCATTCGGCACCCCAAGCGCTGTCTCACCCACGATCCCGGCTCCCGGTCCAACTCGGGGGTCGGTGGATCTGCCCCGTCTTCCGGGTCTCAGCATTTACTGACTGTTGTACGGACAGTACGCGCGTTGAGGATGTTCGAACGTCTCTATTCCCACTTCGTATCTACCTACACTAATTGTTGGCAGTCTTGTCGTTGTAGTAATGTATCTGACGCCGCCGTCAGCTCCAATCGCCTCACACTGCCCTCGACAACCAGAAAAGGAACTCACTGTCTGATCCGCGCATCCGGCCGGCGTCTGGTACGAGTACGCGCCCGTGTTGATGAACAGCGCCTGCTTAGCGCATACAAGCCACGCCCCGACATTCTGCCTCTTCACGCTCGCCACACTCCAGGTCAGGGCATCTCCCTGCCACGCAAAGGCGCCAAAGGGGCTCTTGGTCGTGTTGAACCACGTCGCGAGCGTGCGCGGCGGGTTGGCCTTGTCGGCCGGCTCCTCAACCCACATGTACAGCGGCGGGTTCGACGCCTTGTTGACGAGCTGGCCGGACTCGATTGCGAATTGGCCTGCCGTTGTGTGCGAGTCGAGGATGGCCGTCCCGGGCACGTTGGCCGGCTTCGTCTGCAGGTACTTGTGGTAGTTTGGTGCTGCGACGGCGCGGATCCAGTAGGAGCCGGATTGCAGCGTTGTCGGCGTTGGGACGCCGGTGGCCTGGGGCATCGGTGTGCCCATGGCACTCCCTCCGAGGAGGGCGGCGATGACGACTGGCTTGACCATGGTGTCCTGGGCAGAAACCGGTAATGTGTCAAGGGAGTTGATGCAGTTACAGGTCGACGGACGTCTGCTTTCCACGGTATTTGGCTTGATGAGATTGGAGAGACCGAGATCAACCTTCCCATCTGGGCCATGGCTGTGGTTTTAAAGTAACGCGTCCAAATCGCTCCCCCGCATTGTGTGAATGGCGGCTCGGAGGAACGAATCGAGATCCGGGGCGCCATAGGTGCGCAATACTGGCAAATTTAATTGCCGGCAAGGTCGCATAGCGGCCCCAGATTTTACTTTGCTGTGGAATCTCTCTTTCCGTCCCCATTAATTTGTCTAGCACCGCTGGGAATTGAGTTCGGCTGTCTTGATGGGGAATCATACCCGGGTCACCGCTCCGGGTAAATCGACGTCCACCTTACTCTGGCAAGCTAGCCATGGATATGCGCTGTTGTGGTGCAGTCCCTGACCTTTGGTATTGGAGAAAGCGGCCAAACTATCACATGGGCATTCTGGCAATCTTTTCATCCGCAAATGGTGTAAGAGAAACCTGGTTGAGCGCCAGGTCCATCTTGCCTCCGCTTTGCTTGACAGGATCAACAAGCATTGTATTGGAACCTTGGCGGAATACTTGCTCCCTGGAACAGTTGCACTCACTGTGTATTTGAAGAAGTCGGGCTTCGGTCCTCTGGCGACGAGCTTTTCTTCTATCGAACCCCAATGAGAGGTTCATGTCAGTGACAAAGGCAAACTGCATCTCGAGTCTTGATTGGCGGGGAGCTCAAGGGCGATGCAAGTGCGTAGTAACACAGAGAGGTGGTCGAGTTGAGGCCCAGCACAATAATAACGGTCCAAACCCAGAGCTCAAGTCGGCTCGTTCCGTCCCCGTTTCACATTGAGTAGGACGAAGAGCGGCCATGAATGATAACCCTTTCAAGCCCAGTCAAGCCGCTGTCTATACGGCTCAGGTCAGTTGTGAAGATCACGAGTCTCCTAGCTAGCGCCTCTGCCGTGTCGAGCCTCGCTTTCATTGTAATTTTCTTTGTTGTGACTGCAGTGCCACAGACTCGAAGCTCTGGAAGATTACCCGTTCCGGATTTGTGTCTGTTGGCAATGGTACGTCCCGCTTGGTGATGCCCTCCTTTGTTTCCGTCTTCTTTCATTAGCGACCCGCGGCATGGAAGGATTCATTTGTGGCGAATACGCAGTCATGTCGTCTTTCCAGATCTTACCATCATCACCGCCGCCGCCAGAGAATTCTGGCTCCGAAAGCAACACTGACACTCAGTATTTTTTGGTGTTACATGCGCCTTCTTTCCCATGAAGCGCTCAATCACCGACGTGTTGCGCCTTGTCTGCCTGCTCCTTGCTCCGTTGACTTGCCATGGATATGGCATTGGCGATGGAGCCTGAGTTCACCCCGTGGAGACTGCGTTCGATCCATGGGAATCCCATGAGCAGGTTGCAAGTCCCACCCCTACCGCCACCTTCAAGGACATAGCGGCGATGCCCGACTTGCAGAGGAGGCAGGAGAATAATCCCCCCATCTGCGGCTATGGCTTTGGGCTCATCGGTCTGTGTCCAATCACTGCTTGAAGAGGGAACTGTTCATTTGCTGACGTCGAACCCCTTACCAGACGACCCAGCTACATGTCTCAGTGACCAGGTATGCGTCACAAGCACCAACTACGTCGGCTGCTGCTACCCCGATGGTAAATGCCAAGACCGCAAAAACCCAACGAGCTGTCTGGACTATACGGCATTCACCGGAGGATTATGTGCTCGGGCCTCGGCTGGAACGATGTGCTGGTACGTTCGCAATGCCAACCCCCTGAAAGTCTTCGTTGCTGACGAGTCGACAACGGTGCAGCTCCTTATCCACACAAGGCTTTTGCAACACCTGGACGTATGGCGACGTCCAAAGCCTCACGATACTCGCGTGCGCCCCACAGCCAACAGCAATAGTCCTGTTTAGAGCTGCTGAGACCAACCCAACAACAACGCCGCGTTCAACGGCCCGCTCTTCGGCAACACCACGCCCATCATCACCAACAACCCTCTCATCAACAACAAACCCCTCCAAATCAGTCTCTTCCACACCAGCTCCCTCAACACCCGTCCCTCCTCCCCCGGCACAAACCTCAAGTCCCCGGGTAGGTACAATCGTTGGCATCGTCATCGGCATCCTCGCCCTCCTCGCCGGCATCCTAGCCTTCATCCTCATCCGTAGACGGAACCAGAAGAGAGCGGCCGCCGCAGAAGACTCGGGAACCGACTCCCGCAAGCGATTTGCCGTCAGCACGCTGGGCGAACCACCCGCCTACAACCAATACAGCCCCTACGGCGAAACTGCACCCACAACATTTCCGCTAGCTCCGGTCCCAGCACCCGTAATGACGAGTCCGTCGCACACTGCTGCTGCGGGTAGACAGACGTTGCCTGTATTGATGACGCCTAGTCCGGAACCGAAGCGGTTTCTGGGCGGGCAGTCGTATTTCTTCCAGAATGCGTATGTGGCTGAGAGGGAACCGCCGCAGGTACTGATGTCGCCCCCGCCGGCGGAGATGCCTGCTGCTGAGCCGGTGGAGAGGGCGGGTACGCCGGTGGTTGGGGCGGGGGCGGGGGCGGGGGAGCGGGGGTATGAGCTGCAGGATCGGAGGTATAGATATCCGCGGCCTGGGCGGGGGATGATATGATAGAGTTGCATATCATGAGATACGCGTAGACAAGATTTCGGGGGTATTTGTCAGATGGGGATAGGGTTGCGGTTTGTACTTCGGTTGGAGTAGACGGGCGCCTCGGCGGTGATACGGTGGGGCTTCTCATGTGTTTATAGATAAATTGGTTTGTCCGTCGTTTATATCTTTTAATTCTCACGATTAGAGATCGACATCTCACAGCAGCAGGCTTTCCCTGTCGCCCAGTTTCCCGCAGTGAAGATTAGAAGGGGCGTCCTGTTCGCGCGCCGCAGCAGTACGACGCTGGGCGAGATATATGTGCGGGCATGCAAGGGGGCCAGCGGCCACGGAGGTCGCAGCGGCATTCAGAATGGTAACGTTGAGGTGAACTCGGCAGGCGATCAAGTACCGGAGTGTGTATTGTGGCGGTGAGCCGGTTGTGGACATGTAAGTCGTTAAAGCACCGAAGTATAGAGGCCGGTCCTGACGCGCTCTCTGTCGACGTGCAGATCTTATCCAGGTAGTTTAGATACCAGTGCATTCCGGCCAGCTTGCCGGGCTAGTATGCCTCCCGGTCGGAGTCTTGTTGGACGATCCATTCCGCCAGGCCTCATCCCAACTGTTGGTTTTGCAATCGCGTCTGTTGGAGGGTTTTAGCCATGCCCTCGTCCGGTTGTTTCTCTAGGCCCCGGCCTCAACCGTCGGGACAATGCGAGTGTCGTTCTCGTTATCTCCCTAGTACAGACGCAGTCTCCATTAGTAACCTATCGCCTTTCCCTTCATCACAGCCCCAACGACTCACTGCATTGCAATACCCCTGTGGGGTCTATCTCGGTTCTAATACCGAAAAGTCAAAGATAATGACGGTCCCACGCTACAGGAATTTGTTCGCAAACTCATCATGCTCCCAATACGTCCCCCAAGTATACTCTGTTGACGAATTTGTCCTCTGGCGCTACCACGACTACCGGTATACCTTCTCGTAACAGTCGAACCTTTTTTATTTCTTAGCTACCTTCTTAGCTGTTTTGGCTAGCTCCCCGGCACGTTTTTTCTCGGCCCGTCGCTTGCATTCTTCTTCTTGTTGCTGTCGCCCGAGTTCGAGATTGCGGCGCCCGGCGACCAAAGGGGCGTAGGAGAAGGCGCGCTGTCGGGAGAATGCGCCGATGCGTGGGGGACGCGGTTGGGATGGGTCGGCGGTAGGTGGGTCCGCGATGGTGAAAGGTTTGGTAGAGGGAGTGTTGGGTGTTTTGGACTTTGAAGCTGTGATGGTAGTAGGCTCTATCCTGATCGGCGAGTTAGTCATCTTAGGGGGGTCGCGGGCTCCTGGTGTCTCTTCCATTGCTTCTTTGTTGGAGGAGAAGCATGGTACAGCTTGAGGACAACCCATCATGGGAGGAAAACAGCAGGGGAGAGACTTTGGGAAGAATGCTTCAATTTCTGGCCCGGCGGCTGCTTGATTGCCGGATAGTTTCGAGAGGAGGCGACAAATCTATGGCGAGGGGGTGAAGCATCGGCAACAGAAAGGCGCGGTTGGAACTATCGTGTCGGGGCGTGAATGTGTGCTTTGGTTATGGCGCCTGCCGCAGAGAACGTGGGCAAGAGGATGTGCAATTCACTTGAGCATTCATGGTGGACAAAACGAAATAATTGGGAAACAGGGAGGGATTGTTCAACTGGTGGATTTAGGGTTGTTGGGATCACGATTCGCTGCCATATATTTAACCTCTCTGACTGCATGGGAGGAAAGAGCGTGATCTGAAGATAAGCTATCAAGGTTCCTGGTTACGGGCTATCAGATAATGGGATGGAGCCTGTCAACCCTGTGACCATATTGGGCCAGTGAAGCTGCAATCTGGGCATATACAATCGAGGCGTCTGGTTAATAACTTCTCCCTACCATAGACCACAGGAAAATAAGTCCAGAGGGTGATAGCTCCTTAATACGCCCAGAAGCTAGGTATACACTGGCAGTGCCTTTGAATGTCGCAGTCCTTAAATGACGATGGCCCGGGTATGTAAGTTTTAACGTAACTTGCTCACGGGATGATCCGCGTGTTTGAAATCCAGTTAATCAATCAGGGAAGCAAGCACAATCAAAGAAACACTCAGGGAAACCAGCCTGTTTATACAAACCGTCAAGACATGGCCTGGCTAATGAGGTACCTAGACCAAGAGCTCCAGAGGGGCGGGACTCGAACACAGTGTGCAGTGCGCAAAGTCAGCGCAGTGAATGTAAGGTGCCCAGGGGAAGGACGCACCGGAACTGTGGCTAACCTAAGCTTTGCAAATCTCTATATTTTCACAACCACGCTACTTTCCTAGACGTTGTCACACAAGCCTAACCGTTGTCAAATTTGACCAATGGAGAGCAAGCCAGCCCCCCCTCCCGCTGCAGCACCACTCTAATCCTGGTTTCTGCGCATCCAGCCCGGATATATCTTGGCGCCCGTCCCCCATGATGCCCTTATTCCCCGGTCATGTCGCGCACCGCGTTCCCCTGCGTCACCGCCCCCGGCCTGTCGACCAGCTTTCTACAACAGGAGTCCAAGGATATGGCCTCTACAAGCCCCCAATCAAATACTACAGAAAATAGTGAGAAGAATTGGAGCACCGCAGCAAACAAACCAACTGCTGAGGCTTTAGAAAAGGGCCCTGAGGATGCTTCAGCGTCAGGCCCGGATATCGAGAGCAGCATCACGCTCCATGGCTTCAGGCTCTACGCCGTCGCCATCGGCCTCTACTTCGGCGCGCTGATGATGTCTTTGGACATCAGCATAATCGCCACGGTGCGAAATTCCCCTTTCCTCGAGATCCGAACTCTGCTCGACTGACACAAATCCTTGTGCCATTCTGGCAGGCAATCCCATCCATCACCACAGAATTCGGCGACACGTCGCAAATCGCATGGTACCCGGCCGCATACACGTTTGCCATCTGTGCCTTCACGCCCGTCGCCGGGAAGATGGCTTCCGCTTTTCCCCTGAACTGGGTGTACCTCTCTTTCTCGGCCGTTTTTCTCGTGGGAAGCATCGTGTGTGGTGCGGCCCCGACGTCCAGCGCCTTAATTGTTGGTCGCGCCATCTCGGGTCTCGGGGCCGGCGGTGTTGCGAGTAATGGACTTACGATTCTCGTTACGATCGCTCCGGTCAGGCTGAAGCAGGTATTTGTGGGCATGGGTGCCGCCTGCTTTGCTGTTGGCCTGGTGCTTGCCCCCATTTTGGGTGGAGCGTAAGAGCTGTGTTTCGTTTCAATTCTGCTGCCCTGAAAATATACCTGACGAGTCGGTGTAGCTTTACGCAGCGACTTACTTGGCGGTGGTGTTTTTGGTAAGTTTACCTGATTTATCTTGTTTAAAGTCACACGCAGCCTTGATGTCAATACTTGCAGGATTAACCTCCCATTTATTGCCGTCACCATCGTGGTAGTCTTCCTCTTTTGCAAACCGCCGCCACCTCATGGTGAAGCAAAGAGTACATCGTCTCGAATCCAAGGTTTGGATCTCCTAGGATGCCTCTTGTTCGTTGGATCCATTTTCATGCTTCTCTTTGCCCTTCAGAGAGGAGCAGAGGGCACTTGGAACTCACCAACAGTTATTGGCCTCCTCGTTGGGTCCGGTCTCACAGCCATCCTATTTACAGTGTGGGAATACCACAAGGGCGATGATGCTATGATTCCCGGAAGTGTCGCAGGGAGGAGGACGATAATATGTACGACTTTGTTTGCGTTCTTTCACCTGGGGTCGATCACAATCGCGACTTACTACCTTCCGGAGTGGTTTCAGGCCGTGCAGGGCGTGGACCCCCTCGAGAGTGGTGTCCGGCTTCTTCCGTCAGTGCTTACCAACATCGTTGCGGCAATGGTGGCAAGTGGCATATGTGAGTCGTGCCAATGCGATGATGCTTGCCGAGCTAACAGCGAACTGCGCAGCACGCCGACTCAAGTACTACAACTACTGGTTCTTCCTGGCGCCGGTCTTCCTTTTGGTTTCGTGCACCCTATACACGCAGTTCACGGCCTTCTCAACGCCATCAAGTCACTGGATTGGATTTCAGATTATCCAGGGATTCGCTGGTGGTTTCGGCATGCAGTTTTCCACGCTTGCCACACAGCTAGAGCTCAAGGATAGCCTCGAGCTTATACCGATAGGCATCGCACTGGTGATGTTTGTGCAATACCTCGGGGCAACCATCCTTCAGACCGTTGCCGGAGTCATATTCAATCGCATTTTGAGGGGGCAACTCACCGGGCGTGTGGGCCTGACAGAGGCAGAGGTAGGGCTGCTGCTTGAGGGCGGAATCAGGAGAATACGAAGCATCGCTCAGAAGTATTTCCCGGATAAGCTCGAACTCGTCGTGGAAGCGTATAACTCAGCCATCACCAAAGTGTTTGTAAGTTATCCGTTCCTCGCCATAATCTGGAGACACTAAGCTGTGGGGGCTGTCAGCTAATGACAGGGAATAGTTTATTCCTGTTGGAGCCGCTGTGCTGGCGCTGATTTTAGCATTCGGCATCAAGTGGAATATAATCGAGGGGACAAACCAAGAAGTTACTCCAAGCTCTGAGGAGACAGACGCCAAGGACTCGAGCGCATAACATCGACTTATGGCAGCATGTCCAACGTTATCGGAACATTTATTAGCCATCTTTATACCTGATTTTATACGCCCTCCAAAGCTCAGACGACCAGCAGTATCCCCAAAACTCCGCAACGCCAAACAGACAAAATGAACCCAAGCCATGTGCCTTATTTGTCCCTCGGGGGATCGCGGCAATCATATCCTCAGTACAGTACAATCTAGAAGCCTTCCAGGTTCGTTTTCAAGTGACGGGCAACTGGGACAGACCGCACATTCACCCCCGACAAAGCCAGCGCCATCCAAATCCCTCCCTCAACCCCCGTTCCCTCCACATTAAAACAACCCCTCAAACTCCCTCCTGCACACCCGCTCAATCCTTCCGAGCCTGCTTCTTCGAGTACCTCTTATGCGCCCCGGGCACCGTCACCACACTAACCTGGTAATTCTCCCCCGTCTCTGCCACCGCATGCACAACCACATCATCTCCAAACGGCCACTGCCCCTTCTCCTCGTCCGCATCCCGCTCATCATACTGCGAAAACCCATGCTTGTCCATCTCCGCTAGCGCCATCCGTGCCGCAGACATGGCGTCCGCCCGCCGCACATAACAGCCCTCGATCTCGGTGGTCTGGTACGCCCCGCTCTTGTCCTGGTTGTAGTCCGTCTTGGTCTGCAGGACGTAGTGCAGGTGGTTGAATCCCTTGGGGAACTTGAGAGTGTGCTCTTCTGTCTCCGGGAGGTTCTCGGGGTTGGGGGTTGTGTCAAGGCTGATGATGAATTCTTGGCCGGCGGGCGCTTTGGCGTACACGAATACGCCGTCGCCGTGCGTCCATTCTGAGAGCGGAGTGGTTGCGCGGGTGGCGTAGGTGGTGAAGTCCTCGGGGGCGTAGCCCAGGTCTTCCAGGGCGACGAGGGAGAAGGCCTTTGCGGCCGGGAGGGTGGTGTGCGTGCCGAGGACGTAGACGGTGCGGGTGGAGCCGGAGGTGTCGGTGTGGAAGTCGATTACGGTGAGGAGGGTGTGGAAGAGGAGGTCAGGGATGTTTCCGTTGGCGGTTTCCTCAGCCATGGTGTTTATTGTTTTGGTTTTGAGTGTTTGTATTGGCGTTGTTTTGGTTGTGATTTCCGGTTATGGTGTTGATCTTTGGTGATGGAGGGTAGCACCAGGCTCGATTGATTTTGAGAGGTGGCTGTAGGGTATATATTCGCTTGGTATGCCGCCTCACATGTAATAGTGATATTCGAAAAGCGTGACAGTAAGGTGAGGGGTGTCAAGCAACTATCGCACAACAGGGAGGTGGTACGATGCCATGATCGCCTTGTTCCGGGGTCTGACTGATGGCTGCATCTGTCATGCTTTGATGCAGTCTCCGTCATCGCTAGATCATGCACGCAAGGCTTTCAATCGAACCCCTTGGAAAATGTCTGAACTCGCAATACTCGTACATTTGGTCACGCTATGCAGCGCCCGATAGTGATGTGATTTACGGCCCAGAACGACGTGGTGTGATTGTTTCCCCGTTTTCGGACTAATTATCTCGCCACCCATTTTGCGGTGGTATGATATGACACTGTAACCCTTCCGTTCGGGCAATGCACGGCAATCATCCGGAATGCGGAGAAGGCCACCTCCATCAGGTACCGGTGATTCCAACAACGGTCTTGCATGCAAACTTTATAAGTGGATCGGACAAAGCCATCCATTGGCCGATGATGCGCATCCACTGATGATGCCGTGTTGACATCAACGCGGCGAGCACTTTGATTGTCCAGGACAATGCGGAAATCTTACGTCCTTCGACGCAACAGACAATACCAAACCACAGCTTGCAAGTCCCCATTCCAGCAACTTACCCAGTATTGACAGCTACTGGTACCACCGAGAGAAAAAGATGGCAGCCTACATCACCCGCCGCCTCCCGCACCTCCCCGCGCCCCGAAACCTAACCTCGATCCACGACGACGGCGTCAAAACCACCATCATCCCCCCTCTCCCCCTCCCCCCCCCCCCCACACCACCCCCCCCACCCCCCCACCCGCCCCCCCCCCCCCCCCCCCCCCCCCCCCCCCCCCCAACCCCCCCCTTCCACCCCAA
>Ga0247770_1001648_pt1 | contig 16124 bp, 12 predicted proteins | sample UWRJL136409B6_FD_179943 | JGI IMG/M metagenome (GOLD analysis project Ga0247770, IMG submission 179943) | Plant litter microbial communities from Arlington Agricultural Research Station in Wisconsin, United States - UWRJ-L136-409B-6 | ecosystem: Environmental > Terrestrial > Plant litter >... | reverse complement strand
GGAATTTGACAGCACATTGATGGAGCAAGCCGCCGAGGCTGCGACCCACGCCGCGACGGTTGCCGCGGATGCCCTCAAGCAAGCTAAGGATGCCGTTGTTGAGCAGGCAGAGTCGGTTATCGAGGCAGTCAGCAGCGCCGTTCTCCCCAGCAATTCCGATGCCGCGGAGTCTTCCATCCTTGAGAAGGACATTGCTTCCACGCCGTCGGAGAGCCCCGTGCCCGAGGCTGCTGTCTCCGAACCTGAGGAGCCGGTTGAGCAATCATCAGAAGAACTATCTGCGGTCGTTGAGCCTACCTCGGAGGCAGAGCAAGAGGCAGTCGAGGCTTCCGGCCCCGATCTCGCTTCTGCCATTATTCTGGAGGAGCCTCCCATCATCCTCGGAAACGTCACCGAACCAGACGCACACGATGCCAGCCCCGCCCCTATCGAACTCCTAGTCGAGGAGAAGATTGTCGAAGAGGAGATTGCTGAAGACACTGAGGAGGTCATTGCGGAACCTGTTGAGGAGATCATTGTCCCGTCTGCGACACCTTCGATTAAGCCAGCATTATTTGGTGTCGCGGCTCAATCGGTCCCTAGTCGGCAGCCGATCCTTGAAGACTACGACGCAGATGCTCCCGATATACTCGAGTCGATGGCACAAGAGATTAAGTCGGCATATTCGGCCGCTGCCGCCCGGGCCAACAGCCAGTACTCCCAGGCACTTTCTATTATGTCCGCTCAGATCCATGGCACCCCTGAGCCCGCCCACCAGAAGGTGATCGCATCGGTGACAGCCGCCTACAGCAACGCCATGGCATCCGCAAGCTCTCGAATGGACGACGCTCTCAAGCTTGCGTCAACCAAGTACTACGGTACCCCGACAAAGAAGAGAATGTCGGTTCCTATGCCGACGGTGCCCGCCATTGACTGGGCTCAGATTGAGTCGGTCGCCGCCGAGCGGCTCAACCAGGGCATCTCCTGGGCCGAGGAGCAGTACGAAAGCGCCAAGGTTGCCGTCGGGCTCGCCACCCCGACGCCCTCGACACCAGCCGAGCATCTCAACAAGGTCCTCGATAACGCAAAGTACAACTACTATGCCGGCGTCGGTGTAGCCCATGCCCGGTACTCCGAGTTCCTATCGGCTGCTTCTTTGGCGGTGTCGTCCATGACGGCAACCCCCACGCCGACTGATCTTGCCGGCACTGCCTCCTCAATTGGCTCTGTGGCGAGTGAGTCTGCCGCTTCGGTTGCCTCGGTGATCAGCGCGAATGCTGCCTCGGCTGCATCGGCTGCCAGCGCAAGCGCTTACTCTGCGGCATCCGCCGCTGGTGAGAACGCCGCTTCTGCTGCGTCAGTTGCCAGTGAAAACGCCGCATCCGCTGTCTCTGCCGCCAGCGCCAGCATGTACTCTGCCGCATCCGCCGCTGGTGAGGGCGCCGCTTATGTTAGATCTTTCGCCAGTGAAAATGCTGCCTCCGCTGCATCCGCTGCGAGCGCCGGCATCTCGTCCGCCGCTGCCGCTGGGTACGATAACGCATCCGCTGCCGCCGACAAGGTTGCTGAGAGTTGGGACGTCATCGTCACCCGGATCAGCGTCCAGATCTACGGCGCGCCAACACCCACTCCCTTCTACGCAAGCGTCTTGAATGTCGCAATAGACGGTGCATCGTCCGCTACCGAGGCCGTTGGCAGTGGTGCCTCCTCGGCCGCGAGCGCCGCAGGTTCATACGCTGCTGCTGCGACGGACGGCGTCGCCCAGCAGTACGAGGTGATCAGCAGCATTGTGTCTGAGCTCCTCGTTGGGAAGGAGCCCACTTTCTCAGAGAGCGTCTTGTCCCGCGTCAATGCGGCATACGCGACGGGCTTCGCGGCGGCATCGAGCGTCGCCAAGGAGGCCGGCGAAAAGGTTGCGAGTGTCGCAAGCCAGGCGGCCGAGGCGGTCAAGGATGCGACGAACATGAAAGATGAACTCTGATGGCTATCATCACTACTTCAGGAGACATAACCGAGACGAGGCGATGCACTCGTACTATGACCAGATGCTTAACAGCATCTTAGCTGCAGAATGCAACATTAACCCCCAATATTGGGAAGAAAGAACAGAAACACGAGGCCTGAAGACGAAGAGACGAGACCTGGGCGGGAGAAGAGGGGTGCGGATGATGAATGGACGAGGCGGGGACGACAGAGAAGCTGGCTCTCTCATATTGTATCTATAACCACATCATATACCCTCGGCTTCTGTCTGATGTCGCCGTCTGGCCTCACGACCGCCGAATTTTTCTTTGCTTATCACAGCGTCTGCTTGGCGGGTGGTGGAAGGATGGACGGACGGACGGACCTAGGCTGAACAGCGTGTTTGCCGATACGAATATGACGACGGACGGTCACAATCTCCTTTTTGTTACTCGGATCGGAGTAGTAGCGTCTTGGAGTTGGGGGTACAGCACGATACAGCACGGTACAACGCTGTGCGTGTATTTCTACATTAGTTTGGTAGCTACTTGAGGTTTTGAATGCCCAGTACAACAATATTTGTGATCGATGTGCTATGCTACGCTATGCCACGCGACGCCGTAGTTGCAGTGCAGTGCAATGCAATGGATATGTGAGTGATATCTAGGTACATTCCTAATCCTGCGCCGTCTAGGTAGATACCCTGTTTCCTCCCATATTATGTCTATTTCTAATTGTGAAGACGAAAGGAAATGGTGGGAGTTTGTGTGTGTCTATGGCAGACGCGGATGGACGAAGTGAACCGGCAGCGAGCATGTCGTCCGTTCGTCCTTGACACAAGACCGACGTGAACTCAACCCAACAGCGCGAACCAATGACACCAGAGATCAAGACTGCTTCGTACCCGCCAAAGCATCCCCCTTACCCAAGTTAACCTTCGCCTTACCAGCCAGGTTATACTTCTCCCTAACCTCCTCTTCGCTAAACTGCCTCGTATGCCGCCTCAACATCTCCATCCGCTCCTCGTGCGTCATGGCAATCTGCTTCGCCCCGATCGGCACAAGGCACTTGGCGAGGGTGTTGTAGTCTTTGCGGAGGAGCCGCACTGTGATCATCACGTAGTCGATGTTGTGGAAGACGAGGGCGTCTTGCGCGGCGTAGTCGTGCCGGGCTTGGAGGAAGGCGACGGGGTGGTCGCGCCAGTGGCGGAGGGGGTTGAGGTGGTGCGAGGTGTGGTAGCCGTCGTTGAAGCAGTAGCGGTTGGACTAACAGAGGGAGGGGTTAGTGATTTGTCGATGGTGGGGGAAGGGAAAGTCCGAGGGGGGGTTGCGAGGGTGGGGTTGGTTTGGGGATGAGATGGGATGAGATGGGATGGGAAAGGTGGTGATGCCAAGGAGATGTGGATCCCGGCGGTGAGATGCGAGATGGGAGTGAGACTGCATCCTCGCTGCAACAGCGGGATGCGCATGTGCAAACAGGTACAATACCCGAGCGACATCCCCTCGTCATCACCACCTCACCCCCCATTCCAACACTTTCCCTTCCCTCCGACCCGAACCCCACTCCCCAAATCACTGAAACCCAGAAAGAACTCATGACTTACCGCAACATCCACCAACGTAACACTACTCCTATAATCCGAATCCGGCTCATCGCAATCCACAAAGGCATGCTGCCCCCAATTCCCCACCATAAGCGCAATCCTCAAAAAGAGCAACGGAAGGCCAAACACAAACAGCGCCGCCCTCGCATCGACGCGAAACGCCATCACTAGCGCAACATAGCTGCCGACCTCCCAGAAGCCACACTTGACGCCCAGCGCCGTGCGTCCCGAGCGGACAAAGTACTGCGGCAGATCGAGCCACACAAGAAAGAAGAAGCGGCCGAGGTACTGCAGGAAGTGCGAGAGGGAGTCGCGCTGGAAGCGGATGGTAGACGACAAGTCGCCCGGGCCGTTGCCCTCGACGTGGTGGTGCTTGACGTGGTGGTAGTAGTACGAGTTCCAGGTGTGGCCCATGAGGGGGTCCATGACGTAGGGGAAGAGGTTGTCGATGAGGGCGAAGCGGCGGGCGAGCACGCCGCGCTGGTGGATGTGCTGGTGCTTGAGCAGGGTGTAGGGTCCCATGTAGTAGCCCTGCATGGCGATGTGGAAGACGGCGTGCAGGTAGGAGAAGCGGGTGAAGAGGAGGATGGCGGAGGGGATCGAGGTGGAGAAGTAGAGGAGGAGGTGCGTGACGAAGACGACGTCCGTTTCGACACGGCAGGCGGTGCGCGCCCAGGTGATGTAGGAGGACAGCAGGCGGTGGAGGACGCCGGGTAGGTTATCGGTGTCGGCCTGGTCGTAGGTGGTGAAGACGGTGGGCTCGAAGCGGGCGTCGGACGGGTCGTTGACAGCCTTGAGCTTGGCGATGATGGGCTCGTCGTCCGTGGCCGAGGGCGAGGCCATGTCGTCGCTCAGCTGCTGCAGCACGAGCCGGTCAGGGCGCGTGAGCTGCACGTCGAAGGTGAGCGCCGGGATGCCCATGATGCCGGCGGAATGAGGGACTGCCTCCGCTCCCTCCGTCTGCGACGTCCGACTTCCTCTGTGCTGTGATCCGGGCCAGTTTGGCGAAGCTTTCGAGTCCTCAATCCTGGAGCGGGTCGGTCCTGGTCGGGTGTGGTGATGGTGCGGTTAGATTCCGCTGGTCCCGCGGTCTTGTTCCCGGAAGTCTTTGCCGCGAAGGAGAGAAAAAATGGGTCGGCGTCGGTGTCAATTTGTCCTGTGCCGCCCGCAAGCGGAATCTGCAATCTGCAATCGGCGGTGCAGCGGGAATCGCCGGACGTGGCGTGCAGTGGCCGTGGATACGGATCAGCCGATGTCATTTGCTGTTGGCCTGATACGCCCCGCTCTAGGATGGTCCGGGCCCTGACTGGTTCCCCTGGAGGCTGGAGTTGGCTGGTGCTTATTTGAGACTAGGGTACTATAGCGCTTGACCGTCCAGTTAGTGAATGCATCAGATGAGATCGTTACCTGTGGGGTATTGCGCTGCCCTGGAATAAAGCGGACACGTCAACAAAGCACAGAGATGATGTACGAGCAAACAAAAATACAAACGACAGTGGAAGGTGGGAAATAAATATCCTCGTTTGTCTCTGCGCCCAAGAGGAAGGTAGGAGCGAGGGCCCTTACGCGGCTGTCGAAATACATACGGTCAAGGCAGCCGCTCCAGGTTGTTCGATGCCAAGACGCCTGTGACAGTAAAGGGCAAGCAGGGGTGCGGGGATCCCACGCAAAAAGTCAAAGAGGTGTCTGGGGAAGGAAGCAGGAAGTCACAACAAAAAATGCGATTGGGTATAGTGAGTAGGTAATTCCATTCAAAAACACGTCGCTTTCCGATGTAAACGCCGTGTTAGACCCCGCGGGTCAACTGACATTCAGCGGCCCGAGATCCACCGCTCCCTCCAGCTGTAACTGCTTGAGATCATGCGCAAGGTCCACTTCGACGCCCTCGTCATAAGAATCGTCGTCATCCGCCTCCTCCCCAGCGCCAGGCTCGTGTTGCGTAACCAGATAAGGGCCACCCGCGTGCCTTTCTTCATCGCCAATTACCCTGCTCATCCTCTTCTGGTCATACCCCTCGCTGCCCACGATGATATCGCCATTGGGCAGCCTAATCTCCGCCGCCTCGAGTGTCTCCGCTATGTCGAGAAGGAGCACATCCATCGGGCAGATATATGCCACGCGCTTCCGTTCGCTCCATGCCAGGACATGTCCACACACTCGTCCCCCGTCGCGCTCAAGGACCCACGCCCCGCTGTCGCCTGGGATACCCATCGGCAGCGCCCGCTTCGACTGGTCCGTCACCCTGGGCGGTGCCCCCGAGACTTGGTATATCTGACTTGGCGACGCGCGACCGTAGATCTTGACCGACGCGACCGTCTGCAGAATTTGCCCTGTTTGGAGGCCACTCGTCCGCGCCATGCATTGGACCTCGAGCCCAGGTAGTTTGGACGTCGGCGTGACAGAGGTAGGTTGCAGTGTGGGCGGCTGCCTGCTTTTTCTAGACTTGGCACCTTTCTTCGCAGCGGCAGGGTCCGCGCGAGGAACCGTATTGGCGCCGGGCTGCCGTTCATCCTTGAACTCGAAGAGCGCCCAGTCGATCTCGTGTAGTAGCCCGTTTATCGTGCGTCGACGGATGCCGCTCGATGCGTACATTTCTCCCAGGCCGTAGGTGTCATTGTGATCGTCGTCCTCGGTCTCGGCGCTCGGGTAGAAACCCGGGGGCACGTCGTCGAGGGCAGGCTGTGTGATGATGTATCCCTCCCCACACCCCGGCTCAATGCCGGGGATGTCACCAGCCTCGGCGTAGTCGCCGTCCTCATCGTCATCATCGCTATCGGAGTACTCGCTTGTGATGGCCGAGTCGGTATAGGTGTCGGAATCGGAATCGGAAAACTCGCACGTGTAGTCCTCGCTCCCGCTGCTGTCGGCCTCCGAGTCCGCATTCTGATACCGTTCCGCGTACCACGCGTTGAGATCAGGCAGGATATCTGGTCCTGCCATGCTTCGGGAGACGTCCCCCCTGCTCGAGAGGTCCTGATCCGGGTCGTCCAACATGTGGTGGACCGTCATCCCATACGGCTTATCGTCCACGATAATAAGTCCACCAAAACTGACGGGAGGAAGATGCCGGTCACCAATCCACGCCCCGATACTTGCGCCGTTCTGCGGCTTTTCCTGGTAGTCCGGGTTGGCTGCGACAATCTCGTCGTCGCTGTCGTCCCCCGGCTTAGCCATGCTGCGGCGCTGTTCCTTCCGCGACCGCACCACTTGACCCCGGCAGACCTTCAGCCCAAACCCAGCCTCGCCACCAAACAAGTCGCCAAGCTTCTTCTTGAGGATGGCTCGTACTTTGCTGACTGAGGTGCACACAACGAGGACCGTGGGCTTCGTGAGCTGTGGTGACTCGCCGATCGACTCCAAGGATATCTCGACCGACTCGGGGTTCTTGCGGTAAAAGTGTCGCAAGGCCGAGTTGATCTGTGGCATGATCACCTTATTCCACTTATCAACAATATCGGGCCCAAGTGAAATATGTGGATAGAGTCGCATCTTCGCCGAGGACCTGACAGGCGCTTCTGAGACATCTGAGGTTGCGCAAGTCAGTATCATGGTATCAGCGATTGCAGGTTGGGTTTGTTCCATACCTTCTACTTGCGCTTGCAGCTCCTCAGGGGCCGTTGTTGGTTGATGGGTGGTGCTCTGCCCGGAAAGAAGGACCTTCTCCCTTGGCCCCTTTTCGGACTTGGTATCAGTCGACGGGCCGGCCGTGGACGCCCTTGACGGGGCGCTAAAAGTAGGAGGGCGAGCTTCGCCCAAGTCATCGCCCAACCGCTCCTCGAGGTTGCTGACACCATCCAGAATACAGCAAGCCTCGAGATATCGGCTGGCCTTGAACTCTACCCGTGACACTATCTGTTCCGTTGTGCGCGAGCCCGTCATCTCCTGGTCCACGGCATTCCAGCATGCCTGAACGGCCTTCATGTACAGGGAGCCGCATCTAATGGCCAACTGCTCTAGCACGGCTTCGGTTATTACGGGCGCTGCGGGATCGGCAATGAGGTTGTCCAGCTTGTTCCAAAGACCAACAGAGAGCAAAATCATGGCAAGAGAATAGAGGTCGAAGGTTTTGGAGTCGGCATTGTTGGCGAGTGGCGACTGGGAGCTGTTCCTCGGGTCGAGGGGGTGTTTGTACAGCGAGAAGGTCTTCGGCTCGTCCTGCGATAGGGGGTCGGAGAAGAGGTCGAAAGAAGAGACCAGCGGCCTCCTGATGTCCACCTCGCCTTGCGTTATCCCGCTGACTTCAGGATCCGTCCCGACAGCATTGCAGAATGTGATGTTCTCGTCAACGAGGTTGCCATGTGTGATCCCCCTTGCGTGCATGTCGAAAACGGTGTTGGCGAGGTTGGCCGCTAGTCGGAACTTGGCCTCGAGCTTGGGCTCGAAGTCGGGGCGCGCCAGGAGGTCAGCTAGCGAGCACAGGTTGTAAAGGGGGTTTTGGGTCAGGTGCTCGAAGCTGACGGGGTTGAAGGTCTTGGGGAACTGGTAAACCAGACCGAATCTAGAGTTCTCCATGTCTTCAAAGAAGCCCAAAAGGTGCGGCAGCCCAGTCCAGGATGCTGGCGACCTTTGTGACTCGGCGCTGAGACCTTGTGATAGTCTTCCAAACCGTTCCATAGGCGGAGAGATGCCCGTCATGGAATAAATCGAGTCGAAAGTAGCATATTCGAGAAGCAGCGGCGCGTGGGGGTGCCGCCCACCCATGCTGCTGGTCAGTTCTGCGTAAGTGTGACGGTCCATAAAGACGACATCTCTGGCGCGCTCCCGCTCGGCAAGCTCAGTCATCGGAACTGCTTGCATGGCGCGTAGATTGGTGAGGGTCTTCGGGTCAATCTGCTGCGGGGTCTGTATCCTAGACGACTCGAACGGGCGCAAATCCTCGACAGAAGAGGACTGCTTCGACATTCGCTCCCGGGCAGCAGCAGATGTTTGTGCGTACGACGACCGTGTCCTAGACAGATCGTAGAGGGTGTCAATGGAGGTCGTCAAGTCCCGCACCAGATCCTCAAAGCGGCTCTTGTCCCATACCACCAACTGGATCTTCTCGCCCCGCTTGGGCGCGCTGTCCGGGCCGACGCGCTCGCCGGCCAGGCGGCGGGAGCTATGCCACAGGGGCTCGGCCTCGGCAAGGATGTCCTTAATGGTCGACATGATGCTGCCGACCACCTCGCTGAGGCCGGCCTTGTTCAACGAAGAGTCGATGAGGATCTCGGCAGACTGGTTAGGGTCGGACCACTCGAGGCCCCAGCTAACGAGCCGGTCGTTCTGGATGCGGAGCTTCCGGTGGAGCGACTTGATCTCGGGGTCGGCCTCTGCGCTCTGGACGGGGTCCTTGACGAAGTCGGACGACCGCTTGGTGTCGTTGTACAGCCTGCTCAGCCGGCGCTGGAAGCCCGGCAAGGGCAGGACGCCCGTGGGCAGTATCGAGTCCATGATGCTGGACAACGAAGGAAAGGATGGATGGGCGAGGGCCGAGGAGGTCGAGGACGAGGTGGCGCCGCGCTGGACGGCGTGCGCCCCTTAAGAGGGAGCGAGGCCTGGTGGAGCAACAACAGCAATGGAAGCGGCGGCGGAGCGGCAGCGGCAGCAGTGGAGGCCACTGCAGTGCCTAGAGCATGGCTCGCCACAGGGACAGTGCAAAGACGACGAAGACGAGATCCCGCAGCAGCTGAGGGATCGCAGGCTTGTAGGCTCGTGCAGTCAACCGGACGACGGGCCGCACTCACAAGCACCGGCGGCCAATCACGATGCCGTTTGCGCCGTCAGCAAGATCGGTCGGCGAGTCTTTTGCGCTTCTGGAGGAACTTCGGCGCGTCTCTTGGTGTTGCGATGGGGCAAGTTGCAGCAATTGCGACAGGAGTTGGGAGAGGAAAGCTAGATCATGATCTCGGAGAGCCCCGAGGCCATCCCAGCAGCCTAGACATGTGTGGCGATTTTCACGACGGCAGACCATAATCCATGCACAATGGGAGGGTTTATTTCGGTGCCTATCGCGTGCGGGACAATGCCGCATGGCCTGCTTGTCTCGGGACGCTGCTGCTCGCCTGGCGCTGCGCGGATCGTCGAATCGGTGCCCCACACTGGGCGCCGGTTGGTCCAGAATCCTGCTGCCTGGAATTTCGGTCAAAGGAGGCCCCGCCCCATCCATGTCGGCATGCATTGGTGCCTGGATTGGCGGGCAAGCGGTTGACAAAAAAAGAGAGCCACATTACCTACCTGGTACTTCCACACCCATAGAAAATTGCTGGCAATCACAGGTATCTATTAGTACTACCAGCCGGTCATCTGACCGTTCCCTGCTAACACCTGCTCCATCCGCACTACCATGGAATCCACCCACTTGTTGATTGTGGTCTGACGGATATTTTCCCACCCCTTAATTATCAATACCTTCAGATCCGACCCAAGGCGATAATTTGCACGTACATACTGCTTAACAGCACGCTAACAATTCTCAATAGGGCTTAAATCCGGGGACCCAGGCGTGTTAAAGAAGTGTTTAAGCTTATACTGTTCTTTCCATACTCTTACAGGGTTATTCTTCGCGTAATTCCCGCCGCCGTGACCTAAGTCGCCATCTTCTTCCATAACGAATTCATCACCTTACTCAATCCACTCGTATACAGGCCTGTTAAAAATACAATCGAGATATACTTATTAGCTCATCTTTCCGTTTATATTTGTAAGAATGTCGTAAAAGGTTAGATTTAACTTAAAATCGTACCCGACAGCACCCTAAATGTGAAAACGCTCTCGATCTTCCCCTGGTATATCGTCTTGTTTTGAAGAGCGCAAGTGATGAATGTAATCAGGGCAGTACCTTTCCCCAGGCTTACGTATAATCCATATATGACTTTCGGATCCGATCGTACAGTAGGCCTCGTCAGTCCAGCAGATATCTCGCCAGTTCTCCTTCGTAGGTCGATAGAAAAGAGCAAGTTTTGCTGCTTTAACTTGTCGGTCTGCGTAATTAGGTAAGACCCAGCCCTTCTCGCAAGCGATGCACTTCCTGTAGCCTAAAGTGCCTATTTAAGAGTTAGAAATAAAGGAATTAAGGAGCTAGAGAACTAGGGAGTTAAGGAGCTAGGGAGTTAAGGAGCTAGGAAGTCAGGAATCTAGTAAGGAAGGTAGGAAGCTATAACCTACCCATTGCTCTCTTAATCGTGCGACTAAAAATACCGGAAATTCCAGCTTGTAAGGCCAGGCCTTGCCAGGTCAGTTATCGAGCTTGGAATCCGTAGGTCCAGAGGATCTGTTCCATGGCCAGTATTTGCTCCGGATTGATCAGTTTTTTCCGGCTTTTAGTCTCGATTTCTGGGTGCTTGCGATCCTGTTGCCGTTCCAGGATGGCTTTGCCTCGCGCAGAACTGACCCCAAAATTACGGAAAACATCGCTTTTGAAAAAAGGGATTTTGTGAACCTGCAGATAATTGACCGTACCGATCAACTTAGATTTAATCGGTGTTGGATGGTGACCGTAAGCCATGGCAATGGTTGTGATGATGTGGAAAGTGGAAGAAAGTAGGTGGTCTGATGGAAGATGGTGGAACTGTTAGGGTCGCTGTTAGCCAAGTACTGCACAGGCCAGTTTTGGTGGCTCTCTTTTTTTGTCAACCGCTTGGCGGGGTGATTCACGTGACTCGCCGTTGAATTCAGTTCGAGGTGGACAATCGCCGGCTCTGGCAGCTGCTGGCAGGTGCGGGGCTGACAGGAGCTTGCAAGCATCGTCGTGGCGCCCGGGACCAACGTCGCCATAAAAACCTCCAGGCTGCCGCGAAAGGAGATTGCGACCAAGTGATAGAGCCCCTCAACGAAATGAATGTTAAGGCTCAGCTTACTGCCCCTATGCGGAGGACTGTTTCTGGAACTGTAGCGGCATGGCGCAAGACATTGGGGTTTGGCGCTGCCTCGTTGACATTGGAAGTCGTCAGTTGAGGCGACAGGCAAGAGCATCCCTCGTTCGGATTTGCGACTCGCCGACGGGTCCTGCCCCAACGGTCGGGCCCAACAACCGACGTGCCAGGTTCTAATCAAATTCTGCCAACGACCTGATGAGATTAGGCAGGAAGGAACGGGTCCGATCGAGCTCGGTCCCGCCAACACTTCCCGATGCCCACAAAACTGCAGACAAAACTGCAGTGGGAATGATGTCGGCAATGTTTTCACGCTTGGCACTCTCGCAAGTGCTGTGTCCAGCATTGGTGCGCAGCGGGATGCCGGTCCTGTGTCGTGTGTAGGTCTGCGGTTTGTGGAATCGCGGAATGGCGCGGTTACCCAACCCAATCGACAGATTGGTACCCACTCACAGACAGACCCTGCGGCCCATCTGGCATGCTCTGACCGCATCCGGGTCAGAACTGTGCCTACCCAGCTAACACGAGTCTCACCCGGTGTTCTTGTCATCTGTTGCACGCAGAGGCGTCGGATCCCGGCCCGAAGTTGAAACATCAGACGACACATGTCGACTCTATCATCATCAATTCGCGATGAGGTTCTGCCGACTCATCAACGACCCGCATTCAAGTTTTGCGGCGCTGTGCGGTCCTGATGACAACACCAAGGTTAACCTGCAAGGTTGAACCCCTTTGGCGAGGACACGGTCTTATAGCCAAGGCCAAGCGACGACGTACAAGCCCAGGCAGCCACAATACGGTAGCCTCTCATTCGACCATCGACTAAGATATGAAGGATATAGTGTGACAGCCAGGAGAGCCAGAAGCAACCTGCCGCAAGCGAGACCACCAGAATATATCCTCCATTGACACAGCGGGTGACACAGTCTCAACAATAACCTCCTCGCATTGATGCCGGAGCGAGATCCAACCTCAGCGGTACCCGGTTCGGCTGGTATTCTGCAGTCCGACGGCGTGGCGATGCGAGCGATTTGGAGTGCAAGCAGAGTCCGGTCTTTACCTGGACACCAGGTGCAACACATCCCACCGAGGCACCGAGGCCGAGTTTAGCAAGACATGCATGTTCGATATTAGCGCTCGGCCTATCGGTCTAGAAGTCGGACTTTGGGTGGGTACATGGCCTTCACCTCTAGGTTGCGATGTCTCGCCCCGGAGACGAGTAGGCGCCCCGTCCCTCCAGATTCGGCCATTTTCGCCCTGCATTTAAAAGGTACCTCGGTATATCGCTAACGGCGTGTCTTGTTAGGTATGGCTTCCAGGTATGGCATTGACAAGCCGTGGTTTTTTTTCTTCTCTCGTTCCGCAGTTGGCACCAGCTTCATCCCGTATATGCCGCCTGTCGGCTGTGGTGGTTCGCCCATCCCAGGTAGCCAGCTTTGCAGACCTGCGGCACATGAAGCAACTGATGCGGTTGTCTCCCCCCGTTGAAAGTGCCACTAGTAATGGCCAGAGTGCCATCGAGCACTGACGCGGCCTCTATCATTGGGGTGTCACATTTGTCGCATCCTTTTCAGCCAAATCTGCAACTGGGCAGTCGGTCAAACCGCGGCATCAGTAACAGCAATCGGCTTTCAGTAAATAAACCCTGCCCTCTCATCTCTTATTGTAGGATATTGTCACATCGTCGAGCCTATTCTCGGTGGCATCGTCTGCCGCTGAGTAAGGAAAGGAGAGGAAACATGGTATTATTACTTCCCAAATCTTAGTACCCGACTTTTTCCACCCCCAAGCTCAGCAAATATCCCGCGCCGCAACGGCGGATTAGCCGAGTGCATCCTCTTGGAATCATTTCCTCCTCAAACGGCATCTTGGGGTCGGTCAAACTATCAAAAGTCCAAGGCTCCCAACAACAACATATCCCCTTCCGCCCCATAACTATGGGATGACACTGCACATTCACACCTACATAGTGCCCGAGAAACTCTGACAGTCCGTAGATTGCGAGATTGCGGCAGTTGCTCCCTGGCCTCAACACTCAGCATCTTTGCAGGGGCTGACTGAGATGTGCCTTTCACCCATTTACGCGGACACTACTGGCAGCATGTGGCTTGTGCTACCACCCCAATAACATAAGCTGCAGTCAATTATGTTCACAACAGCTCAATTTGTCAGCAAACTGTCTGCTGGCATGCAACGCCGCCTGATTCACTACGCAGAGTCTAACTCTCGAAACACTCAACACCGTCGGGCGCGGCGTTTACACCCCTTTTTTGCAATAACTACCAACAACAGCCCTGCAGCACACTGGCATACTAGCAACACCGGTGCTTTCTACATGTTTGAAGAAGCATAGACACAACCAAGCAAAGTGTTGCACAAACCTTTGCAGCCTCACTACCAGCTTCCCAGAGCTGAAGAGCTTGATATTGAGTTTGCATGGCACGGATCTCAGCTGAGTGGGACAAACCACCAGCTTCGACGGCCAATCTCAGAAGGGCCCAGCTAACAGGTTCCCGGTGTGGTGGTCTTTGCGTTCCGCAATGCACGATGGGCAATTGACATGGAAACAGATTCTGCACTTGAACTCGGGCGGACCAAGGCTCCGGTTTGAACAATGTGCGTTGGGCTCGCACTGTCCGCCATGTCGCCGACCAAACGCCGGACCCCACGGCCGTGAGGAATTCGACACAGTACCATCTCCATCTCACACTCCAAGCTGCATCTTGGGCCCCGCGCCCCGTCGCCTCGGTCCTGGGGCGGGCGGACATTGGTTGTTCCCTTTTGGGTCTGGCATGAATTATCTCCGGCGCTGTCTACCTAATCAGGCCCCTAATCACCTCCATCGCCACCTTGCCCCTAAAATATCAATCCTCAGGCTGCTACTATCACTCTTCTAGTATGTGACGAACAACATCAAAACCACTCACATATCATCCCAAGGCATCAACATTTCAAACCTGAAATGAATCCCATCCAACCCCGTTCCTCCAAACGACATCGGAAGTAGGGAGAGCCACCACTCCCATTCAAGCAAAACATACCCCCGAAGGAACTCATCTCCTTCCCATCTCAGCCATTGTTTGTCCCTAGGACTCGACCTATCTTCTCCCCTAGGACTCACCCCGTCTGGCATCCCGGTCTCCCTACCTCCAACCTCACGTTTGTGGCGCCATCCGCTCCCTCTTCACCCCCCCTCCGCCCCTCCCTTCCAAGTAGGTAAGCAAGGCAAACATTCCACATTCCAAGTCCCATCCCCCAGGTACCTAATCACCGGCTGATCCACACCCCGCCGGGATTGCTCCCCGTCGCCAAAAAGCCGAAAAGTGCCTGTCATCAGCTTGGTAATGCATGGTGCTTGGTGGCTTACACCACTGGCTTGCGGCTTGCACTGGAAACACGCATCGTGATGCAAACACGCGTTGCTTCAACGCCTTTCGCTTGTGGGAGCCAATCGCTTGAGTTGCTGGGAGTGGTAGTTGCTAGCTGTTGCTGTTGCCGGGAAGTTTTGGCCGGAGACAATTGGGAACTTTCAGGCTCGAGGTGAAATCCGAAGTTATGCTTGTGTGATTGTGTGACGCGAAGTTGAATAGTGAAAGGGCTCTGTACGACGAGACCACATGAAGACTGGAAGCAAAGAGGATTGATCGGGAGAATGCGGAAGATGTTGTCGCAGTCCATGCCAGACTCATTTCACTATCTCGATTACGGGCTAGCAGACATTGGTCACACGAATACAGAACGTCAGTCGTTGAAGGGTACGCTGATTCTAACCAACTATTCACAGCCCGGAACAATGGAAATGAACCGACAACGTCTCAACCGAGTTCTAACCCACTCTTATACCACGCATCAAGACAGGTTCCTACCTCTCCCAAGCCTCAAAAACACACCTCTTCACCCCCCTCGCCCTAATCCCCGGAAACCTCCCATTCAGCGTCCCCTCCGGCACCTCAAAATCAAACACCCCCTCCTCAATCATGACCCCAAAGCCCGCCAACAACCCCTGCAACACCTCCTTCGGAAAGAACGGATACGCCTCCCGATGCGACGGCAACTCTGTAACCTCCCCCCGCCTCAACATCTCCAAGCTATCATACCCAACCTCAAACCTCCTCTCCTTCGCCCCTTCCGCAAATCTTACAAACTCCTTCCACGTGACCTTATCCCCAATAATATACGACTTCCTCTCCCACTTCTCATCCGAAGCCACCAGCGCAGCGACAAACCTTGCAATGTCCCATGTGTGCGTGAACACCGCAGGGACGTCCCCCGACCCGGGGATCGCAGCAGTGTCGTGCGCGAAATCGATCGCGAAAGCTAGCGGCTGGAAGTACGAGGGGACTTTTGGGGCGACGAAGTAGTCGAGGAAGAATCCGTTGAGAATCATGGTCGTTTCGAGGGTGGTGCTGGGGGAATCGATGGCCTTGATGAGGTCGAGCTTGGCCTGGCCTACGCCGGCGGGGAAGTGGGCGGCGATTTGCGAGGTGGGTTCGATGCCCCAGATGGAGGGGATGTAGCGCGTGGTGGTGGCGGATTGGGAGGCGGCGTGGAAGAGGGTCTGTTCGGGGACGGCGGAGGTTTTGGAGTTGGTGGTGGAGATGAGAGTGGTGATGTTGTTGGCTTCGAGGAGGGCGGCGAGGGTCGTGGGGTTGGTGTAATCTATGGCGAGGATACGCGCGCCGATTTCTTTTTCTTTGGTGGGGGTGGACTGAGGGGGGTTAGGATTTGGG
>Ga0247770_1001646_pt1 | contig 16127 bp, 10 predicted proteins | sample UWRJL136409B6_FD_179943 | JGI IMG/M metagenome (GOLD analysis project Ga0247770, IMG submission 179943) | Plant litter microbial communities from Arlington Agricultural Research Station in Wisconsin, United States - UWRJ-L136-409B-6 | ecosystem: Environmental > Terrestrial > Plant litter >... | reverse complement strand
AAGAGGCCCCTATTTTGACCCACAAAACACCAAATCTGGCCAAGACTGGTCAGTCTGCAGATTGGCCCAAAGGTAGCCATTTGAATGGCTATGGCCAGCAGAGAACCTTAACCCTATGCAGATTTGGAGCCGGACTGACCCATTGGATCTAGGCGGCCGCCGGCGTCGATGTCTTTTGACGGGGTGGTAGTGTACAAGCACCTCTATCTTCACGCAGCTGCCTGGGGCTGGCTAGTCTGTCGCCAATCACAACCTTGTAGGCATCCGTTCATAGTGCTACACGTAGGTTTGGTCTGCATTTCTCGGACCATTGGGCGTCTCGTGCGCTGCGCATTGGGCCAAAACGAGGGAAAGTTACCGCCAATAAAATCTAAGGAGGTTGGAAACGATTGGAGAGGAAGGATTATGGCTTGATACTTTGGCTGCAGAACCACGGAAGCGTTGGATTTAAATACTTGCAGAAGCCAGACCTGCAAAAAGTACCAGTAAATCGAAGACCTCTCAACAGAACTTTCTAAGCTTCGCCCTTACTCCCTCAACCTGGTAGCCCCCTATCACCTTTCCCCTGACGCGCTTAGATCTTAAGTCAAGGTCCCTCCACAACCAACAGCCACAGAGGCTTGAAGAAAAAAAATAACTCTCAACTATGCTTGCAGCACTGGCCGTCTTCGCCGGCCTGGCATATCCAATTCCGGCCGCGAAGCTCAGCGTCTCCATTGGAAGCCTCGCCTTCACACCCGACACCGTTACCGCCGCGATAGGCGACATCATCGAGTTCAACTTCTTCCCGATCAACAACAGCGCTACCATGGGCAACTTCAGCAGGCCCTGCACACCAGCCAGGGTGGGCGGGTTCCACTCGGGCTTTTATGCGACCGATCGCGGGCAGAACGTAATCCACTACCCTGTCTTTCTGAAGGAGACCTCACCTGCTGATGATGCCACTTTCGGTCCCTGCACAGAAACAATCGTTCCAAATTGTGGTAAACACCACTGAGCCCATGTTCGTTTACTGCGGCTTTTCCTTTGCATTGCCAGAACGGGATGGCGGCGGTCGTCAATCCAAGCAATGCCCAGACGCTCGAGGCCTATCGGCTTGCTGCTGAGAAGGTGGAGGATACGATCGTGCCCGACGGTGTGTTTGGTGGGCAGGTTGTTGCTGCAAGTGGGGGTTCTCCGACGCCGTCAGGTAGCGACTCTGGGGGACCGAAGGCGAATGCGGCGGGGCGGGTGGGGGGTGTGGCAGTCCTTGCTTTTGCTGCAATGGCCATGACGCTCTGAGGAAATTCCCCCCAACGGCCGGGTGTCATGACAGGAAGCCGGAAAGACATCCGCGTTGCCCCGTTCCAAGTGCATTGGTGCGAACTGCGTGCACCGCTGGCAAAGGATATGGGGATGCTTTGAAAGGCTGTCCGATCGGGGGAACCGGGTGGACCGTGTGACGCCGGCGGGGCGGCGGCGGGCCGTTGTGGAGTGTTTAGGGTTTCCATTCTGAGCTCCGCAAGTAAATGATCCGATCTTCGTCGATACTGGCGCCTATATCCTCGCGATAAATACCTGTGATACTTAAGTGGGTGTAGGTCTGCAGGGCCTAAGGATATCCTTTTGGCAAAACACCACAATACCGTACCTTGCGTACCTCGCGAAGACGTAGCTACGTATCGACTACGCGGCCTAAGGCGGCCGTCTATTTCGACGAGTCGAGTCGCACACTTCTTAGGTTGCATGCCGCGGCGTTACCAAGGAAGGCGGACCATTGCTGGCTACGTCCATTGACGGGATCTTGGCGAATCCCTAGGTAGTCTACCTACCTAGACGAGGCCTATACCCGCGGTATCGACCTTGAGATACCACCAGACGCCAGCGGGGGGTCTTACGCTAGCGCTAGGCCAGACTAAGAGTTTACCGTCTAGGTAAGGGAAGAGAAAATACGCTCCGAGACCGAGCTCTAGGACAAACAAAGAGGCTAACCCTAGGGATGCCGCACAGCCACAATGCATCTCCAGCGGCTTCTCGCCGTGCTGCAGCAGCCCGAGACGCAGACGCTCGAGCAGCTCCGCGGGAGTCGACCCTTACCGTCGTGCTGTGATTCTTCTACTCGTCATCTCGCATACGGGAGCGTCTCCGTCATTCTGCTGCGGCAACCAACTCACGAGAACTGTTTCGGATTAGTTGCTTCTCATCCTCTACAGCCTGACGCGGCTTATTCACCACGTCGATTGCCATTGCCGGGACTATCATGCAGCGTATCGGCGTATACCGGGGCTGTATCTGCAACGCCGGCGTGTTCTATACGTTACCCAGCACGCCGCAGTGGATGGTAGAGAGCGCCATTGTGTTGCTCTCATCGAATACGATGCCGAGGCATCTGGCTTGTGGAATACGACTCGGCATCGCTGGCGGGGTTTGGGTTGGGCTGATATGTCTCGTCGCAGGCAGTTATAGGATCGGCATCGGTCAGAGCTGTAATGCAGTCCTTGAACCTACAGACGAGCCGGGCGTTGAATTATCGCAGCTCAACGGACGGTGTAGATGAGAGAAGGAGGGAGGGGGAGGGGGGGGAACGCATCAAGAATGGGATGAGAGAACAGTGGGAGAGTTTGGTTTGACATGAAGTAGCGCCTTTTTGTTTCGGGCAGCAGATTGGGTGCCATGATAGGCACAGCGATAGGAACGAGTAGCAATGGCTTGAGGCGAAGTGCATAATCCTGCTCCGCGGCACTGGCTACTTCTTCAGCCTTACCGTGAGCCCCAAGGAAGCGGTTAAGGCAGTGGGACGAGAATTCCTCTCCGCACCTCGGTTAAAGTTGACCGGCCATATGCGACACTTGGATGGGGTTGTTAGTGTACACACCGCGCTCGGCTCCTGTAAAAGCCCGATACCGGTAGCCCAAAGCACTGCAGAAACCCCGCCCGCATGTCCTTCTTCGAGCGAAAGATTTCTATCCTACATACGGTGTATCTCCTGCTGCAGCTGTAAGTCTGCATGCCCGATGAGGGATGCTCCGCTCAAGCTGCAAACAGAGACTGAAAATAAGATTCGCAGAGCCGCCACGCAGGACGACCCTCTCCCGCCTTGCCCAACATGCTACACCTCGACCGTCTGGATAGCGCCTCCCTGTGCGCCGCCTATAACCTGCACCGGCCCCTCGACCTTGCCGGATGAGGGATGCACAAGGACAGTTGACCTGCGGCCCACCACCATCACCATTCCCGGACTCAACCCGGCATGTCCGACTACGCCCCGGGCGACGTCGAATCTGGGTTGCCCGCCAAGGCCGGCATGCTTTGATTTATTCTGCTCAACCATAACATTAGGGAGTCCGCCGGCGCCCGGGGAGCCGGTCGAGACGACCATTACAGATGCGCCACTGGAATGCATCGCTACCACGACATACACCATACCGCCGCCAACTACGCGGTCCATTTCCTTTGATACGACCATCACGCCTCCGCCGTTTCCCACCTTTCCGCCAGATGAGGATGAATGAGAGAGTAGCCAAGGAAGAAAAAAAGGGCATGCTGGTATACTTTCCCGTCTTTGACCGCAGCGGCAAGATGCACACTCGTAGGGGTTTCGGTACCAAAAAAGGATAGAGAGGGCGAAGGGGAGGGGTTGCTTCGGTTAGTTGAGACCGCATTTTTTTGGGACAGGGCACGTTTTTTTTTCTCGGTTCCTTTGTTACGTTTCCGCACCGTCGTCGCACCAGATTCGTTGTTCCGGCCCTCACCAGATTTGTGTTTCCCTCATCCTTCCTTGTTCTCCATAGCAAAACCCACCACCTACCCGTTTCACCATCATCATGGTCATCAAGCAAAAAGCTAGGGCAGCTCCGAAATGTTTGGTCCATCGATGCAGCATGTGTCGAACCTAGAATGGTTGATGCCTCGCTCGCTGTGACAACAAGTCTATTTGTTTCCCAACCTCCCAAATAGAACCAGCAATAAAAAATCCCCCAGTCATTTTCCTACATGTAGCTCAAGACCCGTCCGACAACAGAGTACGGAAGCTGCCAGTCCTGCATCCTGACGCCCGCATACGCCTTGATGAACCCCCACGACGTCACATAGAACCAGCAAATCACCCAGATGTAACCAGCCAGCCGGCATAGAGCCATGATAAGTCCTTGCAACTCATCTCGCCTCGTGTTAGGAAGCTCTGTAAGTAGATATCTGGCGCCTTGTTCTTTGCTCGACAGGATCTTTTCGTTGCGTCCTGTCAGGGGTCCATATATATCGTTTGAAGAGCGTAATGGCAATGCCTTCCATTAGGGCCCCGACTGGTTGCAGCATGAAGAAGATGAACATGTCAGAAGCGAGGGTTCGCAGAGAGTAAAAGCCAGGCGCGACGGTGCCGATGGCGAGGATGTGGCACAGGGCGCTGATGAAAAAGGCAGTGGCGAGGTGAACGAGGTAGGCTAGGGTTGAGCGTCGAGGGATGTGGAGGGCCTGGATGAGGTAGTGGCTGAAGCCTAGGCATGGCTTGATTGTGATTGTGTCAGTTTCACGGCTTGGTGATGTGGGTGAGAGTAGCGAGGGAGCTGACCTGTCGAATATACTGATGCCAGAATGTCCCCCATACGTTTGCTACGGTGTAGCAGTCCAGGATATTTCCAAAGGCAGGAGGCCAATCCTACAGTTTCCATAGTCAGCCAAAACTCGGATATAGACTTGTCAACATACGTGAAGAGAAAACCAAATGGAAAAAAAGCGACACTTACCTCTATTTTACTTAATCCCAACCCTACAGCAATCCCAGCGGCATTTTCAAACTGCATCGTCATACCGCAATACACGGTCCCCAACATCAACACCTCGGCGACGCCAATCTCCCGCAGGGTCTTGCTATCCCACTCCCACGCGTCCGGAACGGCGGCGACCCGTTGCCACACCACCATTATCGCGTCCCACACTACATAGAATACTGCCGAGGTGAGGAATTTCTGGGTGACGAACCGCGTGCGAGTGAGGACGCCTGTTTTTTGTGCTTTCCAGAGCCGGGCGCGGGCGGTTGTGACGGACCGACCGGATATGTTGTAGCCTACCGCGCGCGGGGAAGCGATGAGATGGAGGGCGAAAAGGAGTTTGGCGGAGGACCATTCTGGGATTTGGGGTTTGTTTGTCATGGTTGTACCTCCTTCCGGTGCTCTTGCCTGTAGCTTTTCCGCGGTGACGTTTGGATCCGGAACTGTCGTTCTTGGTGCCCCTCTTTTCAAGGTTGATGTGGATGTCAACAAAGAAGTCGAGACCGCATTTGGTTTCAGTTCATTTTTTGGACCGGATTTTTCGTCGTCGTCATTCTCTTCATCTTCATTCACCCTCCAAATATCCCTCTCGGGCGTATGCATCACCAGCCTCTCGACGACAGGTAGCACGAAGATCCATGACGTCGCTAAGCCGTAACGCATGGCTCGAGTGTCGCCGGTGTTGGGTGGCCAGGAGGAGACGGCGCACCGCCATTGTATTAGCGTTAGAAGAGCGAGAAATACTGCCGCGCGGCCGCGAAAGGGAGGGAGGAAGTACCCCCCGATGAGAAGGAAGGGGAGGAGGAGGTGGGGGAGGATGTCGATCTGAGAGAATGTTGGGGTGGTGAGTTGCTGTATTGTGCTCATCTTTGATATTCCAAAGGATGGTGAAATGGTAGGGCTGTAAGTGAGTTTCTGTTTGCAAGCCGATAATGGTCTACAAGTCGGGGGTCGTGGTGGTTTTCTACCAAGACAGCCATCAGCCAAGGGTTGTGGAGGTGTGGTGCTTGTCACCTCATGACGCGCACATCGCCGTCCAACCGAAGATCAGTAAACATGTGGCGGCATTCCTGCCGGGTGGTGTGATGTTTCGTCGGACGAGGCCGAGCAATCGGGGTTAGGGTTCAATATGAATGCCGGCCAGGGGCGGAGGGGCTGGATGGAACCCAACCACCAAAACATAACAGCGAGCAACGAAGAGACCCTTCAGACATTACTCATTGATAGGTATCCTTAGGATTCTCGTATGAATCATTCATATCAAGATTAGCAAAAAAAAAAAAAAAACCAAGGAACATCTGATAGAATAGGATGCATTCCCATGTGTCAGCCACAACTCGAATGTGGAGCCCATCAATAGTAACGATGGATTTTACCATTTAGCCACTGCCGCTCCGTTTTTGCTTAGTTGGCTGTTCTCCCTGGACGGATGTTGAAAAGCAAATGTGTATGTGGATGTGTGACTGACTCGTGTGTCGTGATGAGTAGGGCCGCGCAGTGCAGGCGATGCTTGTTGGGTTAGTAGTAGTAATAGTAGTAGTAGTGGTGGTGATGGTGGTGGAAGGCGTTCCACGATAGCATCGTGAACTGTTCCTTCATGTGTGGGAAATCCCGCTTTATGCTGTGACTAAAGAGCACCCAAAACGCATGTCGACTATACCTTGCAACTTAGTGTAAGGTGATACTACGGTGAACCCATTGAGATGCCGTAAGACGACTGGGGCTGTAGGGGAGACTGCCGATTTGCTGCACCGGCATGTCAGCTACTCATCTTTATTGATTGGGGTTAGCTACTCTGGGGAAACCAGCCGACAAAAAGCTTATTTGACAAATCAAGCTTTTAGGCGAGCCTCCGGCTCCACAAAAACGCCTTACCCCTTGATCCCCCAAGCAATGTTGCCTCAGCTTTCGGGTCGGCCCCTAGCCCGCCCTCTATTCCCGAGACGGCCCACAGGCAGTCTCATAGGCCACATCCGAGGTCTTATGTGAAACGTGTATACTAATCGGCGCCGCCTTCTGCATCCTCATTGTTTGACTATCAACGTCATGTCTGGTGTTATTGTTGTTGCTGGCAATTCCAATTCATGACGAGTGCTGTCAATTTTTTTTCTTTGTGAGTGTAATTACTTGGAATAAAATCTTGGTCGGGTCGGCTTCAGAGGAGGGTGTCAAAGCCGAGGGTCGGTCCCGCTCCGGCGTGGTGTCCCGTTCCGATCCCCCTCTGATTGCGGGTCCACCATTCTGACCATCCCGGATCGGCCCGAACGGGAAGGTGGCACTATGACTACTAAATCTTGGGGATATGTAGTTTGCTTAGTTCTGTTTTCTTGGGAAATACTGCTTTACGTGCTCATTTCCGGGCAAATCCCGAGAAGCGGTCGATAGTCTGTGGCCAGCTGTGTTGGGCTGTTGTTTTACCCTAAAGTTGCCTTCAAAATCCCACTCACCCGCACCACCCCTAGCCACTTTGCTCAGGCGCTACTCAGGAAATGATCAGAGAAATCGTCGAATATGGTTTAGTTGAGTAGGCAGTACTTTACAGTTCAAATAGTAACATTTCGTGAGGTCTCAGTTTTGGGACGTAGGTGGCCCAAAACTAGGACCACCCCCTTTCTCGGCCGCCCATCTCGATGCTCCCGGCCGTCCTTATGTCAAATGGGAGAAGACTATAAAAAGAGTTGCCGAGCTGCATCATCATTGCAACCTTCGTTCAGTTTGTGAGCATATCCGCGATAATGGCGCCGCCAAGCATTTTCTTGTACGAAATGGGGACTTTGGGAGTGTTTCGAAAGCCAACGCTGGGAATGTCTTTGGGACTCGGGCCATTGCACCGAGTTTTAGGTTGTGCCCTAATCCTGGACCACTGGACCCGATTCTGGGCATTGACTATCCAGCCTCAAGGGGAGAGATGCTGTGGGGACTTCCACCTTACGAAGTACTCACCCCTTCCCTGATGTATCCGTCTATCGAGAAGTTCTACCCCCAACCTAGGCAATCTAGTGAATGTTCTGGTTACTGGTCACATACAGGAACTTGATATGCAATGAAATTTTGTGGCAACTATCTCTCAAATATAAAGCCAAGGCCCGTTTCCTGGGAAATAAGTAAGTGAAAGTGTGACAAGAGGCTGCCACAGGCACTGTGGGCGCTGAACAAATCTATTCTGAATCACAATAATTGACTATGGCCTCGAAGGTCCTTGCCCTTCTCAATCGTTCTAGGCCAGGTGTGTCTATCTAAATACAGAGGTCCTCTGGGGACCTGTCATTCTCTGTCATTCCTAAGCCGGCTTACTGGCGTGACTTTCTTACCACCAATCCGCTTTATGGGCTTATTCGACACAGTTGGCTCGCTGGGAATTCCCACCTTCACAGGCGGCTTAGGCCTCGAATGGCCCAAGTTCCACAACGATGAAGTGTCCTCAGTTGTGCAGAGCGTATATCACTTGGTATCGCCGCATGACCGATTCTATGCCTTTCAGCCATGTCTGACTAGGCGGAGCAGGCCAGGTGGGCCGGTCATCGTCGAGGAATGGATTCCTGGAGCGCATTATGATTTGGGCAGACAGAAATTCTTGTTCTAGCACTATGGCTCCAGCCGGGCAGGGACCATCGGAGATCTTTTCGTCAAATTGACTGGCTGGAGCAAGCCTATCAAGCCTAATTCCGTCCTCTCAGATTTTGCGCTATGGAAGATGTTGAACCAGATTAGGGTTCATGACGCCCAAAAGATACTCAACCAAGCAGCTACTCTCGATGAGATCGACAGACTGGCTACCAAGATCACAAATCCAGTTCAGAACACTTTTTCAGGTGATGTCTACGAAAAGATTCAGAACTACGTCCCCCTCGGCAATTGTATCGGCAAATTTGTCCGGTTTATCGGCGAACGCTCTATTTGGGATCTCTTTTTTAACTGCAGAGACTGGTTTATCCCCAACGACTATGCTAATGTCTATCCTTTTAAGATCCCCGACACCAATTTGCAGAATGCGGTCGTAGAAACAGTGGGTGAGGTTACCAACGACAAATACCCATCAAAGGCGTTCGAGATATGGTCATTGAGAACTTGAAGGGCATGGCCATGAAACTTAGATGTTCAGCGCCTTCATTTGGCGATGTGGTGCCACGAATTAGTTGGGGTTATCAGCTTTAGTCGCTTTAATGGCCCTGTAGCTATCATCTTGACCTGGTGGATCGAGATTGGCTGTACTGTGTCGTGGTTAGTCAGCTCTGCAGATGGTTTTGATGAGCTCTGTCTTAGGCGTTCCGCCACTCTTTTTTCGGTCCTAGTTATTCCTGAGCATGTCAAGTCGCTGCGATCCCAGATATTGCATTGATGTTTAAAGAACCGAGTCGAGTGTCCTATCAAACCCATTTGGCCCCAGATCTCTTCGTGTAGAACCCCTGAGGGTTCTGGGTTATAGCGAGTGGGAATCTTAGAGAATCTTAGGCTAGCCGAGCTGAACGAGTGTTGTGAGATCAAGCAAACTGAACTGACGTGAACAGTCATGTTCGTCAATTGCATCGCGATCGAATCGGGAGGGCAATCGATACCGTCAATAGAGGAGGCCATGGTCAAATGGATGAAGAATGGGTCATCCAATACTTTTTGTTCAATGGGGCGGCATCTATTATTAATGGAGATGCGCAAATGAGAGCGGGATGCGGTCAAAATGCGCAAATGAGAATGAGTTGCTTCCGGGAGGCATGGAATGTTAGATGGAGCTCAGATATCTGAGACGAATCTGGGCTCACGGAAAATTCCTTTTTCGTTCGTGGGCCTGAGCTGGGGTGAGCTGTAGCTGATTTATCCTGAGCTTTCCCTGATTCTTCCCTGAGCTAGGGTGATCCCTACATCGCCGCTGCGCAGCCTTAGAGACCCGTTTTCAAACCCCCCACCCCCCCCCCCCCCCCCCCTGACTAAAGTTTCCTTTCGGTTGGTCCCCGCAGTGTCCATGTTTCTGGCATATACTGGTACACGTTGTGGGATAGTATGTAGCATCCTGGTCTCATTCTTAGGATAGTACGTAGTAATTATCCTGGCACCACAACTAGGATGGTACATAATATACTAGCACCTAGAATATACCAGTACATAATATCCTAGTTTAGAACATACTAGTACATAGCATACCAGTGCATCGTTAGATTGCGACTAAAGCGTCTTTCTGTCAAAGCGATGGCGCTGTCAGGTGCCTTCCCTGCCATACCCCATCGTGCTGTCTGGGATTCAGAGGCTTGACAAGTCACTGCGGGAGGTGAGCGGTAAGCAGGACAGCATACAGATGTTATGTCGCGTAGATGTGCCCATGATGTTGGATCCTCTGCTGAGGAAGGGGATGCGTGGCATTGGCTCCAGTGGGAACACGTTCTGGTAATAATTAGTAACCCTTTCTAACCCTGGTCTGGCTCCTACATTTATCAAACCACAATTCTTCCCTTAGCGTAAAGGCGAAGTCGTACCAAAAGCTGTTTCTGAGCATGTCGGAATCGCAATCGCTGGCCTCCCATGGGAGGGAAAAACAACCCTTGTAAGCTAACCGAACATTTGTCAAGCATCGAGCGAACCAAGCCATCAACCAAAGCAGCTTACAGGCCACCGAGACAAGCTCGTCAACGTGAAAAAGGAGAAGCAAACCCTCGCGGAGCTCATAAGCGGCGAGCCTTCTCGGCAAGCGAACCGCCTTTTCCGTCCCACAAACAGCACGAGCGCGGGCTGTAGTTAAGCGAACCGAGCCTTCGATGCTTTATTAAGCGAATCAAGCCAACCAACCTTCGCCCTTCAAGCCAACCAAGCCTTCGTCTCTCGCGTTAAGCTAACAGAGCCCTTGATCCTTTGTCGACCGAGCCTTCTCCTGTCAAGCAAACCAAGCTTTCTCCTGTCAAGCTGTGGAAGTGGATTGTTTCTCTGATATTGATCGGAAGAGTGGAAGAGGCCTTCCATCGGTGCGCCAAGGAGAAGAATCTTGGCCAGGAAAGGCTCCCTTGTTGTCTCGGCGAATTAGTGTCAGAAAGAAGGGGGTTCTGGCTAAAGGCTAGAACACTACGAAGGTGTGGATAACTAAGCTGAGCTCTGGTGTGGGCATCCGAGCTGAAAGGAGCTCAGGGGAGCTGAACTGACGCAGTCAGTTCAGCTGGTGTGGGCCACCATTTGCCACCAACCTTACTACCATTCACAACTATAATAGAAGCTCTCTGGCAAAGCCAGAGAGCCACAGGACAAGCAATACAATCACACAGTTGCAATCCAGAGTGCCGTGCATTTGACAAAAGAGCTGTATAATCTCAGGCATGCGCGTGTGAGGGTTGCCGCTGAGCAGGCATTCGGCCTTTTGAAGAGGGTCTGGATAATTGTTAGAATCGTGCCGTTTGAGTACGACATGGAGAGGCAGATTCAAATTGTATACGCTGTAACTGCGCTTTATAACTTCATGATAGCTCAGAAGCAAAAAATTGAACTTACCGATTCGGAAAAACGGCAAATGAGGCTTGCTGCGGCAAGAGCCAGCCGTTAAGTTCGAGGCCATTCCGACCAGATTCATAAGACAGCTGCAACTGCAATGTGGCACCAATACTCTTCATACCGCAGAGGAAAAAGCTAAAAAAGAAGGTAGTGAACTGGTGCAGTGGTGCAACAGGGAAGAAACCACAAAGAGAACCACACCCATAAAACGTCGTAGTCGTCCTAGAAGGCCGACTCCTAGACTACTGGTCCTCCGATCGGAGGGACACAAATGCAATTAACGTAGAAAAAAACAGATACGTACCTAGTATGGAACAAGACTTAGTTAGTGATAATGCCTAATATGAAACAGCGCCTAGTATAGAATAATAAAGGAAACGTGACTATGGATTAAGTTATCTTCCTTTAATTAGAGGGCCAGAATGTCACTGGGCTCTTAATAGGAGGTTTTCATGGTGAAATTTTCAGATGATGAATTAAAAGAAGCACGGTTTAAAGAACCGCGCATCGTGGCCCCTTTTTAACGGTGGCACGCGCCAGAGAACGCATCGCTATGTATAAAAGCAGTTATAGTAATATTACATACAGAGCCCAAAAAGAACGACAGGGTCGGCCTGAACAAGCGCCCCAAGTCAGTAGTAAAAGTAAAAGGAGTAGGAAGAACTGTAGGGTAGAAAATAATAGTTCTGAGTAGGTAAATGGAAAATCTTAAGGCTTAACTCGATGCTGTAAGGAGCTGTGGTTCTTGATAGTGGGGTATATCGAGGGGTAAAACGCGGGGTAAAAAATAACAACCTTAAGAAAATTGCGAAAAGAGAGCCCTCCTAGCAGTAATAATTAATTGTTTTCTAGAAGAAAGTAGGTGTAGAAAGCTTAAAATCAATTCAAGTTAATAACTGTATCCCCCTGTTTGCCTTGTAGGGGCCCACTTGCGATAACATCGCGCCCACTCCCGAGTCCTGCTTGAGCCTCGGATCTTGGCACGAACTGACTGGCACGATCCACTGGCTCCACCCGCTTTTGTCAAAGCTGATAATAAAAATCTTCCCCAACAGAGGTGTTGCCGGAATGGTGCCCAGTCGGCACGGTCCGAGGAGTCAGATGGTTCTTGCATTAAAACTGATCACAGCTATAAGAAAAAAAAAGGAGTGCAACTCTAGCCCGAGATCGGGATCGAGATCGCTCTGCCCATTTAGGGTGGCCGCCAGGGACAAAGGCTTCACAATAGACTCCAGCACCGCATTCCACGACCCGGAGCTTGCCTACCTACCTCACGTCATGACATCTATACCAGAGAGCAGTCTATTGCCCCACCTTAGCAATAAAAAACAGCCGCCTTGCTGTGAACTGAACAGTAAGACAATATACCCTGCCGGAGGAAATATCAACCGGGCCCTGTCGGAACCAGACTCGGTCCCCACCAACGAGATCGACGTTTTCAGTAGCAAATCTGTTGATCTCTTGCCTTACAGCGTGGTCTAGTAGGAGAAGCAGTTTAGGCTCATTGGCAGGCCGTAAGATCAAGGGGAAGCTCACATGCAGCTTCCTCCTGCAGTAAGGCCATCCCCTTGTACTCAGACGTCCAAGCATTAGATGCGCGGCCGGAAAACTAAATTATCCCCTTGGCACCGATTTGCTCGACGCATAAGCTAATAAACGTGATGCGAAGTCTAGTGCTACCACGCCTCTGTCAGCCCTGGCAATTTAGCGGATATGAGGGTCCATAGACTGACCATCTTACCACCTCGGTGTTGGGTAAATCAGCCAACAACTCGGCTATTCCTCGCGGCAAGCCTTTTGTGGCAGCGAGCGACCGGGAAAAGGGGACGGGTGCTTCCGCAATACGATCCCGCCCACACAGCCTGCCTTGCTTGCCCTGGATTGCGCATGTTAATAAGCACGGCCCACTGGCCGGAGCGGCGGTTCCTAGTACGTGACTGACTGACCATGACCATCGGCCCTAATTACTGCGCTTATATTTGCGTTGGGTCGCACCAACAGGGAACCCTTACTTTCTTGGAATTGCGATGGCATGGCGATTCTCCCGCCGTCGTTCACGAGGTTCACACGGAGTCTTTTGTTCGTGGTTCTCGGGTCTAGATCAGGTTTCAATCTCGGTGAGGTCGGTCTAAATACCGGCCGGGATAGATTGCCATCAGGACATCTCGACTTCTGAGCGAAGTTGGAGTGTCATCCCAGGACCGTCTGATGCCTGATGGTGTGTCGTAGCGAATTCGCCCTTCCCTGGGAATGCCTATTGCAAGCTCTTTCAATGTAAAAAAAAAAAAGATGCAAAGTGGTGTTACCGGCAGTGGATTATATCAAGCGTAGTCGCCTTAGGCCGTCGTTACTGAAACGAAGGACACAGGGGTTGATAAATACAGAGAGGGTACTACTAGTGGCTCTTGTCTTGATCTTGAATCACGTACTGCCCTTACTGCACTACCGTCGACGCCTCTTCTTGTCATCGTCGTCATCCCTTATCACACGTCTCAAGATGCATTGCCTACGCCTTCTCCCCTCGGCCACTGCGTGGTTTGCCCTCTTTCAGAGCGCCCACGCCTTTCCCGCTGGAGTTGATATGGACTCGGTTCAAGTTGAAGAAGGGCAACTTGAAGCGGAGTCCCAGCCTCCTACTCAACAGAATGTGCAAATTCTGGACCCGATCCCGCGATACCTCTGGGATCCGTCTGTGCCCGAATCCTTCGACAGCGACGCCGACGAGGGCGATGTGCCGCTCGCGAACGTATCCCTGGCCACGCACGAGCAGATCCTCTGGTGGAGCACGCCCCCTTCTGAAGGCATCGACCCTACGCTTCCCCCCCACGCCCCCAACACGGGGAAGCCCGCAAACCCGCCGCAGCACGCGACCCTGGTGTCGATGGTGACGTGGGCCTCGCAGGACCAGCGCATCGTCGACATGGCCAAGTTCGCGTGGTCCCTGAAGGACGTGAACTGCACGGGATCCAACATGTGGATTCAGTTTCACCACGCTAAGAACTTCTACGCGGCCCAGCAGGAGTGGGAATGGCTTAATTACAACACTATGAACTCGTTCGTCTTTGTGGGTGACCAGCATAAGTGTGGCCGTGACTGGTCGCCGCAGCCGTGGGTTGTGTCGCGGCTGCAATACCACGCCAAGAACCTGACCATCACGATGCGCGCCGAGAAGAGCTCGTGGCGCAAGGTGGCCGACATGTACACGCTGGACTTTGGCATGACGGGGCCCGAGCGGATGCCGGCTAGCTCGGCCGGTGCAAGCAATCTGGCTGCGCGCGCTTGGTTTGACTGGGACCTCAGCTTCGACCCGACCTTCCGTCTGAGTCTCGCGTCCCGATGGCCCCGGACCTTCCTCAACAAGACGTTCGGGCCCAAGAATGAGGCCAACCTGGCCGTCATCTGCGCCGAGTGCGGCATCCAGGGCGGCCTGACCTTTGCTGGCCACATCGAGGGCAGCCTGCTAGGTGGTATCGACCACCTCGTCGTGTCGGCCACACCCGACCAGCTGTCGGCCAACCTCGCCCTTGAGGCCACCTTTAAGGGCAAGTTCAGCTTCAAAAACACCGACTGGGCTAAGGGTGAGGAGGAGCTCTTCGTCATTCCCCTGCCGTACAGCTTTGTCATTCCTAAGGTGCTCACCTTTGGGCCTACAGCTAAGTTACTGGGCGGCTGGGAGCTTAACTCGATTGAGGGCCACGCCACCGTCACGGCCGGCATATCAGCCGGAATCCCCTCCAACTCGCTGGCCAGGGTCGACATCATTGCTAAAGACGTCGACGTCCGCGGGTGGACCCCGCAGTTTGAGGTGCAGCCGCCTAAGCTTGTCAGCGCCGGTATTACGGCCAAGGGGAGTGTGTACGGCAAGCTGGCCGTGGCTGTAAGCCTGGAGATTATGGACGAGGCTGGCATTAACACCGATATCTATCTTAAGCTGCCCATTTCCATCACGGCTTCGGCCGGGTACGACGAGGCTGGCTTCTGTCCCGGGAGCCCCAGCCCCTGGGGTCTGTCGCTTGAGTCTGAGCTTGGCGTTGTTGTGGGTCTCGAGGCCTGGAAGGAGCTTAAGGGCGATAAGGACGTTCTGTTCAACGTCGTCTTTTTCCAGGACCTTGACCTAGCCGATCTCCCGTCGCTTTGTCTTAGCCTGGGCAGCCTGACCGGGACGTGCCCCAGCATCAAATCCGCCGACATCCTTGACTGGTACGAAATCGAAGTGGAGCCTAACCTCGACGACGAGGAAGAGGATGACGACGACAGCGACGGTGACGGCGATGGCGATGACGACAAGGACAAGGAGAGTTACTATTCCCTGTGGTGCGACCCCAAGGGCAAGGGCGATAATGATCCCTCGCTGTTCCCGATCAAGCTCAAGGACTACCCCAAGCCGACCCCTCTGATCAAGAAGGCGGGCGTACCCATCATGAAGCCAAAATTCGACGCCTGCGATGCCAAAGAGGCCGAGGAGTGCCGACCCGGAGTGTGGGACCTCGAAGTAACCCACTCGCCAGGCGGGAAGACAGCCCCCAAGGTAACGACCATCTTCCCGTTGTCGTCCAACAAGGGAAACAGCGAGCACGTCTACGAAGGTCAGTGGCTGCGGCAGTACTACGACTACCTCTACAAGACGTATTACAACAAGGAAGCCCAGAACGCGCCAAAGCCCGACCCCGCCGATGACAAGGTTCCCGACGACCAGTGCAGGCTTATGGCCGCGCATTTCCATATCCAGGATAGCAAGGCCCCGCACGAGGACCTCCTGCTCAGCCTCGGACATCGTGTCGGGCCTACGGCAGATCCCGAAAAGACGATGACGTTGTTCCCGACGCTGGAGAATGGAATAAAGCATCGTGTAAGTTGTTGTCAAGTTTTTTTTTTTTGTTTTTTTTTTTTTTTCTTTTTTTTTTTTTTTTTTTTTTG
>Ga0247770_1001645_pt1 | contig 16127 bp, 16 predicted proteins | sample UWRJL136409B6_FD_179943 | JGI IMG/M metagenome (GOLD analysis project Ga0247770, IMG submission 179943) | Plant litter microbial communities from Arlington Agricultural Research Station in Wisconsin, United States - UWRJ-L136-409B-6 | ecosystem: Environmental > Terrestrial > Plant litter >... | reverse complement strand
GGATGTGGGGAGATAATCGTTTGGGGGCGGGCGGCGGGCAAGGCGGGAGGGCGAAAGTGTGGAAGTGCGGGGTGCGGGGGTGCGGGGGTGCGATACGGATCGAAGGGCCGGGGAGAGGGGGCCCGCCGCGGCATGCGACAGAGCCCGTCGATCCCCGAGCCGTTCTCCCCTCTCCCGCTCCCCTCTCCCGCTTGCGGGGGAGGGGCCGGGGGAGGGGGGCCGCCGCGGCATTGTGGACCGGCCGTCGAACCCCACGAGCCGCGGTTCTCCCCTCCCCCGCTTGCCCGTTCCGGCGGGCGGGTCTATCCTCTTTCCATTCCCCGGCTCCCGCAGCATACGCATCCCGTCGCAGGAGAGCTCGCGCATGTCCCCGACAAGACGCAGCATGGCCGCACTGGCCCTCGCCTCGCTCCTCCCGGCCGCGCTGGGCGCGCAGCGGATCGCGTATCCCGAGACGCGCCGCGCCGACCAGGTGGACGACTACCACGGCACCCGCGTCGCCGACCCCTTCCGCTGGCTGGAAGACACCGACGCCCCCGAGACCCGCGCCTGGATCGAGGCGCAGAACCGGATCACGCAGGGGTACCTGGCCGCCATCCCCCAGCGCGACGCCATCCGCCGCCGCCTCACCGAGCTCTGGAACTCGCCGCGCTGGTCGGCGCCGTCCAAGCGCGGCGGACGCTACTTCTACTCGCGCAACGACGGCCTCCAGCCGCAGGCGGTGCTGTACGTGCAGCCCACGCTCACGGCCCAGCCGCGCGTGCTCCTCGACCCCAACACGCTCTCCACCGACGGCACCGTGGCGCTCTCCATCACCTCCGTCTCGGAAGATGGGAAGCTGCTGGCGTACGGCGTGGCGTCGGGCGGATCGGACTGGCAGGAGTTCCGGGTTCGCGACGTGGACACCGGGCGCGACCTTCCCGACCAGCTCAAGTGGATCAAGTTCTCGGGCGCCACCTGGACGCACGACGGGCGCGGCTTCTTCTACTCGCGCTACCCGGAGCCGCAGGGGAACGCGCTCACCTCCCAGGTGCGCGGCCACCGCGTCTACTACCACCGCCTGGGGACCGAGCAGTCCCGCGACGTGCTGGTGTTCGAGCGCCCCGCCGAGCCGGACCTGATCCTGGGGACGCGGGTGAGCGAGGACGGCCGCTACCTCCTGGTCACCCTGCAGAAGGGGACCGATCCCCGCGCCCGCGTCCACGTGCTCGACCTGCAGGACGCCGCCAGCCCGCGCGTGCAGGGCACCCCCGTGGCGCTCTTCGACACGGGCGACGCCACGTACAGCTACGTCTGGAACGAGGGGCCCGTCTTCTACTTCTCCACCGACAAGGACGCCGAGCTGGGCCGCATGGTCGCCGTCGACCTGCGCGACCCGGCGCCGGCGCGCTGGCGCACGGTGATCGCCGAGGGGCAGGAGTCGCTGCAGAGCGCCTGGCGCGCGGGCGACCGCTTCGTCACGCACGTGCTGCGCGACGCGTCGTCGCGGCTGCGGGTGCACGGGGCGGACGGCACGGTGCAGCGCGAGATCCAGCTCCCCGCGCTGGGCGCCGTCGGCACGGTGAGCGCGCAGCCGGGAGATCCGGAGCTCTTCTTCTCCTTCGCCTCGTTCCTGTATCCCTCCACCATCTTCCGGACGGACCTGGCGGCGGGGACCACCGCGCCGCTCTGGGCGCCCCGGACGGGGTTCCAGGCGGACCGCTACGTCACGAAGCAGGTGTTCTACCGCAGCAAGGACGGGACGCGGGTGCCCATGTTCGTCACCCACCGCAGGGACCTGGCGATGGACGGCACCAATCCCACGCTGCTCACCGGCTACGGCGGCTTCAACGTCCCCCAGCTTCCCGGCTACGCGGCCAGCTACGCCGTGTGGCTGGAGATGGGCGGCGTGCTGGCCGTGGCGGCGCTGCGCGGCGGCGGCGAGTACGGCGACGAGTGGTACGACGCCGGGAGGCTGACCAAGAAGCAGAACGTCTTCGACGACTTCATCGCCGCGGGCGAGTACCTGGTGAGCGAGCGCTACACGCAGCCGTCCAGGCTGGCGATCGCCGGGGGATCCAACGGCGGGCTGCTGGTGGGCGCCGTCCTCAACCAGCGGCCGGACCTGTTCGGCGCCGCGCTCCCGGCGGTGGGGGTAATGGACATGCTCCGCTTCCACAAGTTCACCATCGGGTGGGCGTGGGCGTCGGACTACGGCACGTCGGAGGATCCCGCGCAGTTCCGCACCCTGATGGCGTACTCGCCGCTGCACAACCTGAAGCCCGGCACCCGCTACCCCGCCGTGCTGGTGACCACCGGCGACCACGACGACCGCGTGGTCCCCGGCCACTCGTTCAAGTACGCCGCCACCCTCCAGGCCGCCCAGGCGGGCGACGCCCCCGTGCTGATCCGCGTGCAGACGCGCGCCGGCCACGGCGCCGGCAAGCCCACCGCCGTGCAGATCGAGGAAGCCGCCGACCGCTGGGCCTTCCTGGTGAAGACGCTGGGGATGGACGTGCGGATGTGAGGAGCGGGAAGATCGGAACGGGGGGCGCCGGGACGATGAAGGTCTTCCGGCGGATGACGATCGCGGCCGCCGTCCTGATGGTCGGGACGGCGGCCGCGCCCGCGTCCGCGCAGCTGCGGGTGGCCGTCGACAACGACCTGTTCGGCCCTCGCGGGGCCGACGACGCGCCGCCGGACTTCGAGTACACGCACGGGACGCGCGTCTCGTGGACGGCGCGCGGGCGGGCGGCGGGAGACGCGCGGCGTCACGTGCGATTCGAAGTCGGCCAGCGGATCTACACCCCGCGCCGCGACGCCGCCGAGCCGCTCCCCGGCGAGCGCCCCTACGCCGGCTGGCTCTCCGCCTCCGCGTCCGTCGAGGAGACGCGCCCCGGCCGGTTCCGCTCGCTGGGCGTGGAGCTGGGCGTCACCGGCCCGCCCTCGCTCGCCGAGCCGGTGCAGACGGGGCTGCACCGCCTGGCCGGCTACCGCCCGCCGCTGGGGTGGGCGCACCAGATCCCCTTCGAGCCCGGGATCGTCCTCCGCTACCGCGAGGCGCGCGCGTGGACGGCGCGGGGGGATCGATTCGCCGCCTCCATCTCCCCCCGCTGGGGCGCGGCCGCCGGGAACGTCTGGACCGGCGCCGACGCCGGCGTCCGCGTGGCCGCCGGCTGGCGCGCGCTCCCCGATCGACCGACGTCGGACGAGAATGCGGATCGCCCCGGCGTCTACCTCTTCTCCGGCGTGCGCCAGGAGTGGGTGCTCCGCAACCTCTTCCTGGACGGCAGCACCTTCCGCGACAGCCACCACGTCGACAAGCGCCCCTTCGTCCCCGAGGCGGAGATCGGCGTCGGGACCCGCATCCGCCGCGTGGAGGTGCAGTACCGCGCCGTCTTCCGCGGCCGCGAGTACCGCACGCAGGACGAGCCCCACCGCTACGGATCGATCACCCTCTCCCTGATTCCGCGCAGCCGCTGACGGGCGATCCCGACCAGGCGCAGGACGGGCGGACGATGGTCATCGAGGGGACCCGCTCCGTGTCGACCATCGCTGACATCACCTGGAACGTCAGCGATCGTTGACCTCTTGATCCCCGCGCATCCGCGGCGCATCCATGCCTCGCCCAAGCCCGGCCCGCCGGGCCATGCTCGGACGGAGGGCGGAGTCTGTGACCCGGTGAAAACGAGAATCCGGCACGCGTCTGATCGACGTGCGCCGGATCTTTTCATCTCCTCCCTCCGCTGCGAAGCTCAGGTCAGGAACTTCCCCTCGCGCGCCAGGTCGTCCATCAGGCGGCCGCGGTCGTTCTCGGCGCGGGCGGCGGCGGCCAGGGCGGGGGTGGCGTGGTGGCGGGCAAGGCAGCGCGAGCAGGTGATGTACGGCTCGTCCCACACCCGCTCCTCGCGCCACGTCCCCGCGCACTCCGCCAGCACGTGGCGCACGCCGCGCGCGTCGGCCGCGATCTCCTCCTCGTCGGCCAGCGTGTACGTCTGCAGCATGGGCTCGAAGTGGCAGGCGAAGCAGGTGAGCGGGTGCGGCAGGTCGATGTACGCGCCCTCCGCGATGCGCAGGAGCGCGCCGCAGCGCGGGCAGGTCCCCGCGAACCAGCGCACCACGTAGCGCCCGTTGAGCCAGCGGTACGCCAGCACGGCCCCGGTGACGAAGCAGAGCACCGGCCACGGGTAGTGCGGCGGAATCCAGACGACGTAGGGGACGATCCCCCAGAAGAAGGCCAGCGCCAGCGCCGTCTTCGCCAGGCGGATGGAGAGCGGCTGGGGGACGAGCCCCACCCGGGCGGGCGCGGGGGGATGCGACCGCAGGACGAGGTGGACGGAGGGGATCTGGACGTGCTGCATGGGGCGCCTTTCCAGGGTCTCTCCTCCTAACGTAATCGACTCCCCCGCGCCGCGGCACCCCCGCCCCAATGTTCACGGAAAGTCCAATTCCCACGCGCGCTTACGGGCGCCGGGAGCGATCTCGCGCGGAGCAAACAAGAAGGGACGTGGAAGGTTCGTCCAAAGCAAACGGAAGAAGCGGGGGAGGCGGGGGGGAGGGGATCGATCGCCCCCGTTCCCCCCCGCCTCCCCCGCCTCTTCCGTCCGATCCGGATCGGCCGCCGTTCCCCCGCGCTACCCGTGCCCGAGGGGCGACTCGCGATAGTGCGCGAGGAGGTCCGCCGGATCGTCGAAGATGGCCGCGGCGTCGCGGAAGTCCTCGTCCTTCCACCACCCGCCGCAGCGCAGGGCGATGCACTTCACCCCCGCGCGCCCGGCCGCCTCGATGTCGTACGGCGTGTCGCCCAGCATGATGGCCTCCTCCGGCGCGCACCCGGCCTGCTCCAGCGCCGCCTCGATGATGTCGGGCTCCGGCTTGGACTCCGCCGCGTCCGACGACGACGTCCGCGCATCGATCAGGTCCTCCACGCCGATGGTCTTCAGCAGCGCGGCCATGTCGTCCTTGCTGGCGGAGGTGGCCACCACCAGCGTCAGCCCCTGGTCGCGCATCCGCTGCAGCAGCTCCTTCGCCTGGGGGAAGGGGCGGCAGGAGGGGAGGTAGCGGTCCTGGAAGATCTCCCCCCGCCGCTCCTTGATCTTCTTTCCCCGCTCCGACTCCTCGTCGTCGCCGGTGAGCTGGGGGAGCACCTTGTCGCCCCCCATCCCGATCAGCGGGCGGATCTTGCCGAAGGGGACCTGGATGCCGAACTCGGCGCAGACGTCCACCCAGGCGTGCGCGTGGGCGTCGTTGGTGTCGATCAGCGTCCCGTCGATGTCCAGGATCGCCGCGCGGAGCGCCGTCACTCCCCCTCCGCGTACGGCTTGAGGCCGAAGGGCGCCGGACCGTTGAGCACCGCCTGGCCGTCGGGGGAGAAGCGCGATCCGTGGCAGGGGCAGTCCCAGCTCTTCTCCTCGCTGTTCCAGTGGACGATGCACCCCAGGTGCGTGCAGTTGGCCACGCACTCGTGCACGGCGCCGCCCTCGTCGCGGTAGACGGCCACCTTGGTGAGCCCGCGCTGGACGATGGCCCCCGTCCCCGGCGCCACCTCCTCCGCCGACTTCGCGTCCGTGCCCACGCCGGGGATCAGCTCGGTGAGCTTGACGCCCACGTCCAGGTTCTCGTGCAGGAACTCCATGGCCGAGTCGACGGAGAGGGTCTTCCGCCCCGGATCGTACAGCTTCTCCCACTCGTTGGGCCGCCCCAGCACCAGGTCGGTGATCAGGATCCCCGCGATGGTGCCGTGCGTCATCCCCTGCCCCGAATCTCCCGTGGCGATGTAGACGTTCTCGTAGCCGCCGGGATCGTGGCCGATGAAGCCCATGTAGTCCATCGGCTCCATCACCTGCCCGGACCAGCGCAGCTCGAAGCCCTGCACGGGGAAGCGCTCGCGGGTCCACGCCTCCAGCCGGGCGTAGCGCTCGTCGGCGTCGTCGTGGTGCCCGGTCTTGTCGTCCTCGCCGCCCACGATCAGCCAGTCGAAGCCGGCCTCGGCGGGGTGCGTGCGGATGTAGTGGTAGCCGGGCTCCTGCGTGTCCCACAGCAGCATGGGCGCCATGCTCCCGGCGGGGATGCGCGCGCCCACCACGTAGGTGCGGTAGGGGGCCTGCTTGGTGTGGATGGCGAAGCGGTCGCTGATGGGCGAGTTGGTGCAGATCACCACGGAGTCCGCCGTCACCGAGAAGCCCTGCCCGCTCACCCGCGGCCGGTCGCCGCCCTCCACGCTCTCCACGTGGTTGCCGGTGTGGATGTGCGCGCCGTCGCGCTCCAGGCAGCAGGTGAGGCCCTCCAGGTACTTGAGGACGTGGAACTGCCCCTGCCGCGGAAAGCGCAGCACCGGCCCGGTGTCGAACGGGGCGCCGGGGGCGCGCTCCAGGATCTCGGCGTCGGTGGCGCCGGCGCGGTGCGCGGCGTCGCGCTCCTTCTCCAGCAGCTTGCGGTCGTCGCCGGGGGAGAGGAACCAGTAGCCGTCCACGCGCCGGAAGTCGGCGTCCAGCCGCTCGGTGGCGACGATGCGCTCGATGGTGTCGATGGCGGCGTGGTGGCTCTGGTAGGCGAGGCGCGCGCCGTCCTTGCCGTGGATCGTCTCCAGGACGTGCAGGTAGTCGTCCTGCGCGCTCGCCAGGTGCGCGGTGGTCTGCCCCGTCTCGCCGCCGCCGACGGCGTTGTCGTCCAGCACGACGACGCGCTTCCCCGCCTTGGCCAGCATGTAGGCCACCGTCATCCCGGCGATCCCCGCGCCCACCACGCACACGTCCGCCGTGGCGTCGCCCACCAGCGGCGGAAAATCGCGCTGCACGCGCGTGGCCTCCCACACCGAAACCGACCGTTCCGACGACTTCATCCCCGCCTCCCCGGTTGACACGTACGCAACGCACAGCCGCCGGTCATCCGCGACCGGCGTGGGACAGGCGGCTCTGCAAGGCGCGTGACAGGCGTGGATCGGAAGAGCGGGGATGTGGGGAGGTGTTGTGGCGGGATGACGATGGAGCGAGACGTGGAGGCCGATGCGTCGGCTTCTCGGGATGGGAGCGGGCGGGGGAGAGAACTGCTCTCGGTTCGACCGGCTGGCTCGCATGCCGCGGCGGGGCCCCTCTCCCCGGCCCTCTCCCCCGAAAACCCCCGGGGGAGGGGGAGAACAGATCAGGTGGGCAGCGCTTTCATGCGAGAATGGAGTTTCTGGTCTCCTCCCCCCAGGTTTTTTGGGGGGGGAGGCCGGGAGGGGGGCCCGCCGCGCCATGCGACACAACTGGCCGGACCGCCATGCCCGGAAGCCCGATCCGCGACAAGGCTGGAGATGGGGAGGTAGAAGGGGCGTCGAGACATGCGCCACCGCCCGTCGAACCGCCCGGAAGCCACGCACGCCCACGAAAAAGCGGCGGGCGATCCGCATCGCCCGCCGCCCCGCGTCTCTCTCCGCCGCCGCTCAGTGGTCCGAGCCGGCGTCCTCGCCGCCGCCGGCGGACTGCTGCGCGAGCATCTCCTCCAGCACCTGGATGGCGCCGCTGATGCGCAGCATGGTCTCGCGGAGCGCGGCCTGCTGGATGTCCAGCTCCTGGAGGCGCGTCTGCCCGCGCGAGTATTCCTGCTTCAGCTCATCGAGCCGCGCCGTGATCTGGTCCTGCACGTGATCTCTCCTGTTCGACGATGTGGTGGGCCCATTCCGCGGGCCGCCAATCTATCATCCGCGCGCCGATCGGTCACGATGACAGGCGAGGGCGGCCGATGCGCGTCGGCCGCCCTCATCCTTATCCGCGTCTCCCGCCGCGTCAGAACACCGCCTGCGCGGCGTAGATGGCGACGGCGCCGCCGAGGGTGACGCGCACGTTGTCGTCGATGGGGAGATCCGCGAACTCCAGGATCGCGGCCACCACGGCGCCGACGATCCCGGCGCCGGCGGGGAACGTCGCGGAGAGGCGCGCGATGGCGAGGGCGACGGCGGCGTTGACGGCCACCTCGGCGGCGAAACCCTCCCAGCTCTTTCCCCAGCGCGTGCGGTGGCGCCCCCACCGCTTCCCCACCAGCGCCGCGGACGCATCGCCCAGCCCGTTGAAGAGCATGGCGGCGACGGCGACCGGCGTGGGGAAGAGGAGCAGGACGAGGGCGTACGCCGTCACCATGTACGTGGCGCCGGTCATGCCGCGCCGCTCGTGGTGGCGCAGCATCGGGCGCACCAGGCGCAGCATCCAGTAGCGCCCCGGCCGCCACCGCAGCCGCGTGAAGTCGATCGCCAGCGCCAGCGCGGCGACGGCGATCAGCGCGGGGAGGGCGACGGCGCGCGGGAGGAGCCAGACGGCGACGGGGATCGCCGCCGAGGCCACGTGGATCGTCTTCCGCGCCAGCTCGCGCCCCATCCGCCGCGGCGGCGCTCCCGTCATCGCCCGCGCCGGCAACGCGTCACCGGCCCTCGCGGAGGAACTCGATCATCAGCTCGCTGGCGCGATCCGGGTACTCGGCCAGCACCCAGTGGCTGGCCTCGGGGAGGCGGACGACGCGGACGTTGGGGACGGACTCCTCCAGCCCCTCGCTGTTCTCCACGTTCAGCGCCTGGTCCCGCACGCCCCAGATGACCAGCGTGGGCGTGTCGATCCGCGCCATCTTCGGCCGCCTGGTCTTCCGCGCGACGCGGTAGTAGTTGAGCATGGCCGTGAGCGCGCCGGGCTTGGCGGCCGCCTCCTTGTAGATCCGCACGTCATCGCGCGTGAACGCGTCCCTGCGCACCGACTCGCCGCGGAAGATGCCGTTCAGCGCGCGGTAGTCCCGCGACCGGAGCGCCGCCTCGGGGAGGACGGGGAGCTGGAAGAACATGGCGTACCACGCCTTCAGCAGCTGCTTCGGCTTCTTCATCTCCCGCGCGAACACCCGCGGGTGCGGCGCGTTGACGATGATGAGCCGCTCCAGCAGCTCCGGGCGCAGCATCGCCAGCCACCACGCCGTGACGCCGCCCCAGTCGTGCCCGGCCACCATCGCCCGCTCCGCGCCCAGGTGCCCGATCAGCGCGGCGACGTCGCCCGCCACCTTCTCCATGGCGTAGCTCTCGATCCCCTCCGGGCGCTCGGAGAGGTTGTAGCCGCGCAGGTCCGGCGCGACCACCCGGAAGCCGGCGGCGGCGATCGCGGGGATCTGGTGGCGCCACGCGTACCAGAACTCCGGGAACCCGTGCAGCAGGATCACCAGCGGGCCCGTCCCCTGCTCCACCCAGTGCAGGCGGATCTCGCCGACCTTCGCCTCGTGGTGCGTCCACGGCTCCGCCATCCCCCGCCTCCCGTTCGCTGGAAAGATCCGCCCCCCAGACCGGTGCGCGGAGCGAACGCAATCATGCGCGGGGCGGGGGGCGGCGGCAAGGAGCGCGACTTGCGCGCACCGGGCGCCCGGGTCAGATTGGCGCGTCCGCAAAGGCGATCTCTCCCGCGCTTCCCAGGACGCATGGCGGCCGTGCCGGTGGTGGTCTTCTCCGACTTCACGTGCCCGTTCTCGTACGTCACGGAGGCCGCGCTCTGGAGGCTGGAGGACGAGGGGCTCGCCGCGCCGGCGTACGTGGCGTTCGAGCTCCACCCCGTCCCCGCGCCGCTTCCGGCCCGGGAGGACGCGGCGGAGTGGCCGGAGGCGCTGCACGGCCTGGCGCGCGACGCCGGTGCGGAGATGCGGACGCCCGCCCTCCCTGCCCGCACCCGCAAGGCGCACGAGGCGGCCAAGCTGGCGGCGGAGCGCGGAGCTGGCCGGGAGATGCGGGCCGCGATCTTCGCCGCGTGCTTCCGCGACGGGCGCGACGTGGGGCGCATCGACGTGCTGGTGGAGCTGGCGGCGGGGCTGGGGCTGGACGAGTCGGAGACCAAGGCGGTGCTGGACGTGGACGGCTTCACGGCCGCCGTGGAGCGCGACCGGGTGCTGGCCCGGCGCGCCGGCGTGGAGGCCACCCCGGCGCTGATCGTGGGCGCCGGACCGGGCGCGGAGGCGATGCTGGGCGCGCAGGGGATCGACGCGCTGCGCGAGGCGCTGGTACGGGCGGGGTCGGGGGGATGACGAAGACGAGCGGCGCGGCGGGGCGTCCGCGCTTTATCTTCCGTGGATCTTGAGAGTTACGGGACGATGTCAGACTACGAGCGCAGCACGGTCCTGCCGATCCGCGAGATCTTCCAGCTCGCGGACGAGATCTTCACCGAGCGGGCGGAGCTGGCCCGCACCGAGCAGGGCCGCCACCACGTGACGTTCACCGGCGGCGAGGGCACGGTGATGCTGGAGGCGCACCGCCACGGCCCCTCCACCATCGTGACGGTGCGCACCGACCGGCTGCGCACCTCCAAGGTGGACGGCGTGGTGCGCCACCTCCTCAACCAGCTTCCCTACCAGTGGGGCGATCCTCCGCGCGAGTGATCCGTGGCGGATTCGGTGAAAACGAGCGGGGCCCGCGATCACGCAGGCCCCGCTCGTTTGCGTTTGATCCGGATCGCGCGCGGCGGATCGAAGAACGGAAGTGCTTGGTGCTTAGTGCCTGGTCCCTGGTACCAACCGCGCGAAGGGTGTCGCTCGGATCAGACCGCCGGGCGGAAGAAGAACGACTTCCGATGCCGGATGCGGTCGCCGGTCAGCTGGTAGGTGTCGGCGAACGCCTCGTCGATGGGGGTGCCGTCGCGGTGGGTGCCGATGAAGCGGCCCCAGCACGCCGCCTGGGTGTCGCCCACCACCACTCCCTCCAGGTGGTGCCGGCCGGAGGCGATGACCCGCTCCTCCCGGTAGAAGTGGTCGAGCCGGTCCAGCCCGCGGAAGGGCTCGTAGCCGGGGCGCTCGTAGACGACGTCCGCGTCGAAGAAGTCCGGGAGCCGCTCCCAGCGGCGGGAGTCGATGGCGTCGAACAGCCGGTGCACGATGGTTTCCATCATCCCTCCGTCGTGGCGAAAGCGAGCACCGGGACCGCGGCCGCGGTCCGGGCGTGGGGCGCGTCGTCGACCCGCTCCAGCCAGCCGTAGCGGTCTTCCGTCTCGCCGGTGAAGAGGCCGAAGAACGCCCGCTGCAGCGCCGAGGTCACGGGGCCGCGGCGGCCGTCGCCCACCGGGGTGCGGTCCACCGAGCGCACCGGGGTCACCTCGGCCGCGGTCCCCGTCATGAAGACCTCGTCGGCCACGTACAGCGCCTCGCGCGGAAGCGTCTGCTCGCGCACCTCGTAGCCCAGGTCGCGCGCCAGCGTCACCACCGCGTCCCGCGTGATCCCGGGGAGGACCGCCGAGGTGAGCGGCGGCGTGAAGACGACGCCCCCCTGCACCAGGAACAGGTTCTCGGCCGACCCCTCGCTCAGGTTGCCGGCCACGTCCAGCGCGATCCCCTCCGCGTAGCCGTTCCGGTGCGCCTCCCGCGCGATCAGCTGCGACGACAGGTACGTCCCCGCCGCCTTCGCCAGCGTGGGGAGGGTGTCGGCGGCCGGGCGGCGCCACGACGAGACGCAGACGTCCACCCCGTTCTCCAGCCCGTCGGCGCCCAGGAGCGTCGCCCACTCGATGGCCGCCACCATCACCTCCACCGGGTGCCCCGCCGGGTTGGTCCCCAGGTGCCCCTCGCCCAGCCACGCCAGCGGGCGCAGGTACGCGCCGCGCAGCCCGTTCTCGCGCACCACCGCGCGGCACGCGCGGGAGAGCTCGTCGCGGGTGAACGGCAGATCCATCCCGTAGATCCGCGCCGAGGCCTCGAAGCGCCGCAGGTGCGGCTCCATGCGGAACAGCGCCGGGCCCACGTGCGTGTCGTAGCAGCGGATTCCCTCGAACACCGCCGCCCCCATGTGGAGGGCGTAGGTCATCACGTGCACGGTGGCCTGCTCCCAAGGGACCAGCTCGCCCTTGAACCAGATATAGCGCGTGGGTTTCAGCGACACGGCTCGGGACTCCTTGAGAAGAGCGGGGGGCGCGGCCGGCACCTCGAGGTTCGGCCAGGTGAGCGGGCTGCCGGCTGCCGGCAGGGTTGTGCGGTGGCGGAGCGAGCCGCGGAGAGAGTCCGCGGCGTCTCGACGCGGAAAACGGGGACGACGGGATGGCCACGAGGAAGGATCAGCCGCCCGGCGGAACGAGCCGTCCCGGGGCGGGCCCGCGCCTCGCGGGGAGCCGCCGAGGCGACCCGGGCATCGCGCGGAAGAAGCCGGCGGCGGCCGCGGGGCGAGGCAGCGCTCCATGTCGCGAAAAGCGAATCAGACCCGCCGCGGAAGGGGGCGGCATCGGCGGGAGATCAGGGGCGATGCGGGGCGGTATTCTCTTCCAGGAACGGCGTACCTTCGGAATATACCATGCGATTCCGATACTGCCAAGCAGACCGAAATCTCCGCTCCGTGTCGTGTATTACGCGGTATGGCGTGCACTGGCGATCGTGACCGGATCGTGGCCCGTTCGCCCGCCGCCGCTCGGGAAGATCTCTCGCGCGAACGCCCCGGCGGTGGCTCCGCCGGGGCGCTGGTCGTGCCGGGGAGATGGAGATCAGCGGCGGACGCGGAGGCCCAGGGTGAGCTCGGCGGTGGAGGCGGCGAAGTCGGTCCCGAGGCCGTGCACGCGGCCGTCGAGCACGAAGCCCAGGAGGCCCCCGGCATCGATGCGCAGCCCCGCGCCGCCGGAGAAGGCGACGTCGTGGTCGTCGTCCGCGTCATCCACGAAGGCGAGCGACGCGCCCACGCCGACGCCCAGGTACGGCGTCACGGCGCCGAGCGGGAGCTGCGCCTGCAGCTGCACCTCGGGGATCAGCAGCGTGGCCCCGCCGCCGCCCCGCAGCTCCGGCTTCGCCCACAGGATCCCCGGCTCCAGCACGAAGGTGCGCGAGAGCGGCGCCACCGCCCGCGCGTTCAGCGTCAGCGTCTGGCCCACGCCGGACAGGTCGTAGTCCATGATCCCGCCGCCGACCGAGAACTCCGAGACCGACTGCGCCCGGGCCGCGCCGGGAAGCACACAGGCCGCCGCCAGCGCCAGCGCCGCGGGGCCGAGAAAGCGGACGATGGAGATCTTCATCGAGCTACCGGCTCCGTTGGATGTGCGAAGGCGCTGGGATTCCGTGTGCAAGATCATGATCGACAGATGGATACGCCTATCCGGACAGGGCGGGCGGCTCGCGCTTCGGTGCGAGCCGCCGGGACCATGGGGCGGATCCCCGTCCGCCGCGACGGATCCGCGTCGAACCGGCCCCTCTCCATCCACGGCAACCGCCTAGTCGGCCGATTCCAGCCAGCCGCCGCGCGCGATCTCGTCCGTGTGCTCGCCGAGGCTGGGGGCCGGGCGCGAGAGGGCGGCGGGGGTGCGCGAGAAGCGCAGCGGCGAGGCGACGGTGTCGATCGACCCGTAGGTGGCGCCGTGCATCGGCCAGAGGCCGCCGCGCTCGGTGAGGACGGGGTCGCGAAGCGCCTCGCCGACGCTCTGCACGGGGCCGCAGGGGACGCCGGCGGCCTCCAGCCGCGCCAGCCAGTCGGCCGCCGTCCGCGCGCGGAACCGCTCCGCCAGCACGGAGGCGAGCGACTCGCGGTGCTCCACGCGCCCCGGGTTGGTGGCGAACCGCCCCTCCGCCGCCAGGTCGTCCCATCCCAGCCCCTCGCACAGCCGCCGCCACTGCCCGTCGTTGCCGACCGCCACCACGAACGGGCGGTCGGACGCCTCGAACGCCTGGTAGGGGACGATGGTGGGGTGCGCGTTGCCGTAGCGCGCCGGCTCGCGCCCGGTGACCAGCGCCGCCTGCGCCACGTTGATCAGCCCCGCCAGCGCCGTGTCGAAGAGCGCCACCTCCACGCGCTGCCCCCGCCCGCTCCCGTCGCGCTCGCGGAGCGCCGCCAGCACCGCGACCGCCGCGTTCTGCCCCGTGAGCACGTCGACCACCGCCACGCCCACCTTGGTCGGATCGCCCGCGGGGTCGCCCGTGACGGCCATCCACCCGGCGCGCGCCTGCACGGCGAAGTCGTAGCCGGGCCGCCCCGCTTCCGGCCCATCGCTCCCGTAGCCGGTGATGGAGCACCAGACCAGCCGCGGGTTCTCCGCCGCCAGCGCGTCGTAGCCCAGCCCCATCCGCTCCATCGTCCCCGGCGCGAAGTTCTCCACCAGCACGTCCGCGCCGCGCGCCAGGCGGCGCACCAGGTCGCGCCCCTCCGCCGTCTTCAGGTCCGCCGCCGCCGAGCGCTTGTTGCGGTTGACGCAGAGGTAATAGGCGGCCTCGCGCCCCTCCGGCCCCTGGGCCCACGGCGGTCCCCAGGCGCGGGTGTCGTCGCCCGCGCCGGGGCGCTCCACCTTCACCACGTCCGCGCCCAGGTCGCCCAGCATCATGGTGCAAAGCGGCCCCGCCAGCACGCGGGAAAGGTCCAGCACGCGCAGCCCCGCCAGCGGCGGCGCGCCGCGATGTTCGTCGCTCGTCATCGGATATCCGTCGTCGGGTCGAAGCGCGGCAGGATAGCCCGGAGTGCGAAAGTGCGAAAGTGCGAAGGTGCGGGAGTGCGGAAGTACGGAAGAGAGGCGGATCGACGGGGATGAACGCTTCGAAGCCTCGGCGAGCGAGCGGACCATTCCCTTCTGGTCGAGAACGGAAGCGCGGAGCCGGGAAGCCCGACTCCGCGCATCGACATCGATGGTTTTGCTGGATCCACCGAGCTGGCAACCCGCGTCTTTCTATTCGCGCGGACGTGAACCGACCCCGCGCGGCTCCGTCACGAGTACTCGCAGACGCACTCCCCGCCTTCGCAGTAGCCGAAGCAGCTGCCGGACCCTGGCGGGCAGGTGTCCACGCAGTAGCGCCGGCACGCCGTGAACGAGCACGCCTTCGCGTCCGCCTCCGCCGCCGGGGCGGCGAACGCCTGCGTGGCGCCGAAGCCGAGCACGGCCAGGACCGCGCCCGAGAACAACCCGTTCCTTGCCCTGCGCGTGATGGTGCTCATCGGGACCTCTCCTGAGCGAGTGTCGATCGCGCGCCGTGGAATGCCGGGCGCGGCAACGGGCGACCGCAACATCGGAGCCGGAGAAGCATCCACCTCCACCTTTCCTGCTCTTATCCGCGCGGACGCAGCACGATCAGCATCCCGTCACGAATACTCGCACTGGCAGTGCCCGTCGTCCTCGCAGTATCCGAAGCAGCTGCTGGCCCACGGCGGGCAGGTGCTCACGCAGTAGCTCCTGCACGCGGTCGGCGAGCAGGCGAGCGCGTCCTTCTCCGCCGCGGGCGAGGCGAACGCCTGCGACGCGCCGAAGGTGAGGACGGCCAGGACCGCACCCGAGAACACCCCGTTCCGCAGTCTCCACGTCGTCGTGCTCATCGCGATCTCTCCTGAAACGGTTTCGACCACTTCACGCCGTCGAATACTACCGCGCGAGGACCGGCGAAAGCATCCTCGAAGCCGGAGGATGCGCATCGCCCTTCCGGCGCACCGCGGCGTGCGGCCGGCGATTCCGCGCCGCGCGCGCCGGTGCGCGGTGCGCCTCGAAACGGCGCGCGCTGTGCATCTGCTCCCTGGCCGGCTATATTGGCCGCCCTCGTAAGGCAGGCTGACGAACAAAACGCGTTCGGACGGAAAGGCTCCATGGCTTCGTTCAATGACCTCGGGCTCCGCGAGGGGCTGGTGATGGCCCTCGAAGAGGAGGGGATCGAGCATCCCACCGCCCTCCAGCAGGCGGCGGTGCCGGTGCTGCGGCGCGAGGGGAACCTGGTGGCGCGCGCCTCCAGCGGCTCCGGGAAGACGCTGGCGTACGCGCTGGGCGTGCTGGACCGCCTGGAGCCCCGCGCCGACGCGGACGGCGACGACGAGGAGGAGGGCGGCGAGGAGACCGTCTCCGAGTCCGCCGGCCGCACCCGCGCGCTGGTGCTGGTCCCCACCGAGGAGCGCGCGGAGGAGACGGCGCTCTCCCTGATCCCCTACGCCGCCGCGGTGGAGCTCACGCTCACCGCCGCCGGCCCCGGCTGGGGAACCCCCGCCGGCGAGGCGGACGTGCTGGTGGCGACCCCCGCGCAGGTGATGGAGGCCGTCCGCACCTCCGGCGTCAAGCTGGACGCCGTGGAGGCCGTGGTGGTCGACGGCGCCAGCGAGATCGAGGCGCTGGGCGGGTGGGAGCCGCTGGAGGCGATCTTCGACAACATCCCCCGCACCGCCCAGCGCGTGGTGGTCTCGGGCTCCATGACGCCCGGGGTGCAGGACATGGTGGACCGCCGCGTCAAGC
>Ga0247770_1001644_pt1 | contig 16128 bp, 18 predicted proteins | sample UWRJL136409B6_FD_179943 | JGI IMG/M metagenome (GOLD analysis project Ga0247770, IMG submission 179943) | Plant litter microbial communities from Arlington Agricultural Research Station in Wisconsin, United States - UWRJ-L136-409B-6 | ecosystem: Environmental > Terrestrial > Plant litter >... | reverse complement strand
AACGCTGTACAAATTACCTACGAATACAGCCCTACTCAAAAAGTTGTGCGGTACGAATGGCCAGACGCAACTAATCCAAAGGGACGCGACAAAACCTTTAGCCAGTTTCACATAGACCCCGACGGTAAGAAAGTTTGGACTAAGGGCGATGCTCCCTGGCCAGCGTATCGGATCGACGAAGTTGTCGAAATCTTAAAAACCATACCCGACAGCGAACCCGTCGTAATCCCGATGCTGGAGGGAGAAAATAACGTAGAAATTGCACGGCGCATCAGGCTTGTGGCTCTAACTCTGCAAGGTTCCAACTGGAGCGACCCAGAAATTCAGAAAATGCTAGAAGCGCTGCGAGCGACGGGCAAGAATGTCTCAATCGCAATAATTGGTGATAATGACGAGACGGGCATTAAGAAGGGCAAAGCAGTTTGGCTTGTTGCCCGCCATCTTCAATTCCCTTGCTTAATCATTGACCCCCTGGCTATTGACGTAAACATCCCTGAGAAAGGAGATATTCGAGAGTTCTTAGAAGTCATGGAGGCTGACGAGTTTCTCATACGGGTAGAGGCAGAAATTTTCAAAGCCGCCAACCCTTTAACCTCTGACATTTCTTTAACTTCCCACCCGCGCACGTGTGAGTGTGTAGTATGCTTGTCGTCTAAAAGTAGTGTCGATAACTTAATCCCAGTTACTGCAATAGTTGTAGAAGAAAGTTACATACATAGAGCCATTGAGGCTCTGTATTCTGGAGGGTATTGGGTTTCAATAGCGGGGCAGCTTTTTGAATTTACAGGTACTCATTACGAGCTGCGGCTTGAAGTTACTGAGAAAAAGCGTATTTTTGAGTGGCTGAGGACTTATCCAGAGTTTGTCAGAGGTAAATTACGTTGTATTCGGTATAACTCTGCCAGCGCCAATGATGTTTTTAACTGCATGGTTGGAGTATCCGCGGTAGACCCCAATACTATCAATCCGGAGGGATTAAATTCTTCTAGTGGGGTAGTAAAGATTAACCCCGACGGCTCTCATACCCTTGTACCGCATGACCCTAAGCAGATTTATACATACGTTGGCTGCAAGTATGACCCTAATATTGATCTGAGGTATTGCGATCGCCTTTTGGAATGCTTGGAACCCTCGCAGCGAGAAATCTTTTTGCGAACTGCTGCTGCTGCACTCAACCTGAAACTGGTGCGCTCAAAGTTGACGGGTCGGGGGGTGAAAGGTTTGCTCTGTCACGGCGAAGGCTCCAACGGTAAAGACACCTTGCGAGCTGTTTTGGCGGCAGTTTTTGGGCGTGGCATGACTGGTAAGTCATTGTCTGACTTCAAGTCTTACGATATGGGGCGTAAGTTTAATCTGGCAGGGATTGAAGGAAGTATCTGCAACTGGGCTTCTGAGAATACCTCAAAAGTGGATTTGGACGAGATCCAGAGCCTTAAGCAGTTTATTACAGGCGACCCGCTTGACATTGAGCGCAAGGGCAAGGACAGCTATGAGTACAAATCGGCCGCTATCTTTTTTGCCAACTGCAATAAATTGCCGTCCATCACTGGGGGAACGGCCGCCATTGATGACCGCTATGGCATTCTCAAATTTGATAAGACTTACGTCCGAAATGCGATCACTGCCGAGGGTCAATTAGAAGCTGACCCCCGTTTTAAGGATGATGAAAAATTTATTTTTGAGCAAATTGCGCCAGCCATGCTTAACAAATTGCTAGAGCGGTTGCCTTTGTTGCTTTCGGAAGGCATCGACTACAAGGCAACTAAGGACGCAATGCAGAAGGCCCAGCAGGAAAGCCGCCACCTTTGGCAGTTTGCTCGCGAAGTTGGTTTAGAGGTGCAATCTGGCGGTCGAGTTTGGGTTAAAGATCTGTGGGATTTGCTGGTGGACTGGTATGAAGGTATGGGAATTTTAGACAAAGACTATAATGATAAGGGGAAGGAGAAGCTGATTTGGAATGAACTTCCTAATAAATATGATGCTCCTGTAAAGGCTATAAACCAGATGGCATCAAGATTTAGTGAAATTTTCCCTAAAGTTCAAGTGTGCCGACATAACGAGCGGGATGAAATAGACCGACGAGGGCAAAGATATTTGCTTGGAATTGCATTTTTGCAAGATTCCGCAAGAACTGCAAAAACTGCGTCGCCATCGTCGCCACTAGACACAGCAAGGCATACTGTGCCGCCAACTGCGCCGCCAAAAAATACTGGCGACGCAGTTGGCGACGCAAAAACCCTTACACAGAGCGGTGGCGACGATGGCGACGCAATTTCTCCAACTTTTTTAGACTTTTGTAATTTATTCTCTAAACTCTCAGATTCCGACAAGCAAGAAGCGGCAAAGCTACTTACTGGCACACCTTGCTCAGACCCGCTCAAAGCATTTCGGGTTGGCGATAAGGTAGCTGGTAACAGAGCAGAGGAGGCTAGCTATAACTGGCATGGCCGAATCGTTGAGCTTGACACGAGCATTACTTGCAAAGTTGACTGGCAAGAACGCGAAGGTATGAGGGGCGGACGGGTAATCTCAATGCTGTTCTGTAACCTGCGGAAAATAAAATAACCACTCTATACCCCTACTCTCTACTATGTAACCTCGATCGCAGCTTGTCTGTCCTCCTTCGGTACGTGTTACGGTCGTTTCTCCATTTATAGAAATGGTTTTCCAACCCTAGAAATCCTTTTATGGAAACGGCTATATAGAGATATTTTCCATTTATGGGAACGGCAAGGAGTAAAGTAGAGTTACGGAAGGTGTAGGGCTTGGGGTGTTGTGTCAGGAAATACATACTTGACCCAACCTCTACAACGTCTATTCTCAACAAATTGTTATAATTGAAAAATCCTATAAATAGTAGAGAGGTGACTAAGTGACAAAATATAGTTTTGGCGACCAAGCTAGCAGCTTTTTAAAAGCGCGATCAGACCTTATGGCACCACATCCTAAGGGTGAAGAACAAAGTTTTATCGACGCTGTGATTAACTGCAAACAAGCATTTAAATTTTTTGAGTTTGATGATCTTGTAACACGAGTTGAGGACGAGGATGCCCGTCGTTGGCTCAAAATTGTTAAGGGTTTTACAGACAACATTGACGCGCAACATTCGCATGAAGACAAGGTTCAGTGCATACGTGCCATGGACATAGAAGAAAAGTCTGAATTTTCAAAAGCTGTTGAGGAGCTTGCAAGTTGGTTTAGAGGAAAATCCTCTGATACAGAAAGCTAGGTCAGGATACGCTCATAACCTGATGTAGCGGTGCTGCTTCCACGTTCTAGGCGGGAAAAGTTGGGTATGCCCGCCTAGCTTATGTCGTTAAAACCAGATATAACGACCTAGAGCCTGAGTTGCTCGGGCTAGGGTTAATCTAGCCCCCAGAAAGCTTAAAAGCCATTATCCCCGCCTAGCTCACCCCGGCATGGCAGCAACCACAAAAAATAGGCACGTATGTTACTTTCAGTAGTATGTTATCTTAGTATTGTACTTAAGGGGTAACATACTATGGCTACAGACAAGAAACATATCGCCGTCTATCTTGACCCCGCTGTAGAGCAAGCCCTAATTGCTTTTTGTGAGCAAAAAGGGCTGATATCTAAAAAGGGCTTTATGTATTCGGCTGGCGTGAATGCTGCACTTGCAGAGTTTTTCAGCATAGCAGACACTGAATTTGGTAACATACCTCCAAACAGTGGTAACATACTAGCCAATGTAAGTAACACACTAAATGATTTACGTAACATACCTCTTAACTCTGCTAGTAACATACCTAGTAGTAACATACCTGTTGGTGATAACATACCTTTAGATGTTGGTAACATACTGCCGAGGAATGATAACATACCTGTTAGCTCTGCTAGTAACATACCACTCGAATCTAGTAACATACCCCTTAAAAGCCTTGTGATGGAGGTACTGCCGGGAAAGCAGAAAGCCTGAGTGAAGCAGAGGTAGACTCATTCAGGCAAGAGTTAGAAACGGTACGAGCTGAAAATCAGCGGTTACATACAGAGTTAGGTAACTCTGAAAGTGAAAAAGAATCACTTAAGCAAGAAGTGCAGGAATTGCGATCGCAACTTGAGACGGAGCGCGCCGATCGGGAGGAAATTGAGGCGAAACTCTCCGAGCTAAAACAAAATGCTGCTCCGGCCGTCGCACTTTCCGAGAAATTAACACCCGACGTGGCGACAATTCTCAGTCAGCTCCGAGCCAGACGCAAAAAGTCAAAAACCGACCTGGCGGACTTGGAAGCCATTCTAGAAATTTTGGAAGGCTGAGGCGACAAAACTTTACAGCTATCCCTTGACAAGGTGCCTGAGATACTGCGATCGTTTTATAAGCGGGGGCGATCGCTTCCTCTTTCCCTCTACCAATTAATAATCAATGTTTAACGTTAAAATTTCCGTTCCGACCTACCGAGCTAATCCCTGGGGACGGCTTGACAAACAAGGCGAGGTTGAAATTAGTGCCGATGTGAACAGCCTTTCCGAAGAATACTCAGTGATGAAAGCTCAAGTCGATGCGTTATTGGAAAAAGGTAATGCCGAAAATCGCTTGCTTTTAGATTTGGAAGCAATAGAACTTAAATGTGAAAAATCACAGGAGACTTTTAATGATTTACAAGACAAAATAGAGCAGGCTCGCCACCAACTACGACTCCTGGAAAACTTTTTAAAGCGATTAGGAATAGACTCCAGAGCGTACACATATACGCTAAATATTAGCGATGACCTGGCATTGAAGGCAGCCACTAACGACGAGTCGAGCGATGTTGCTATGGAGGTAGAAGTTGACCCCATCCCTTTTAATTTGGCGACAGGCAACAATCCTCACGAGTTTTACCCCCAGTGTCGCCACAATTACTAGAGTGAATCCCCACCTGAGTTTTTTGCTTTTTCGAGTTCCAGTTCTTTGGTCAGTTCTTTAACCTTGACCTTGTACCTATCGCGCTCAGCTTCAAGATTTTTAATTTGCTGCGATAGGTATTTTTGCGTGTCTCGAAGTTTTCGGCTTAGGACTCTGTTGATGTCTCGAAGGTTACGGACGTTATCGCGTCTTTTTTTTTGTTTTTCTGTTTCTGACATTTCGGTAAATTGGTAAATGGGTTTGAGATTTTTTGGTAAAAAAAACAATTTTAGATAATTGCTTTTAATGCTGCTAATCCTGCCAGGTGAATTGGGTAAAAGTAATAGAAAAATCTCTTTTCGATGGCTGTCGGCTTTCGGTTTTTTGCGGGGTTATGGTATGCCAAAATTATAGGTGCGAAAATAGCGAATATTTGAAGTGGATAGTGGCAGGTAATTGTGTAGATAATGTTGATTATAATCCACCCTATCCACCACATCCGACTGCCTGCTCCTTTCAAGTTAATCATTAATAACGGGCAAACTATTACATACCAGCTATAGCTTACGTGCAAACCTTGTGCTATCATAATTCCTCCTATTAAATATAGGAGTTTTTGTTGTGATTTGTGAATTTCAATAAATGTTGCCACAGTTATCCCCAAGCTAATTAATATGTTTGCATCGTGATTTCTAAATAGTAAAATGTGTGGAAATTGGGCGATTAAACCAAATAACGCTAATCTAATCATTAAAGGTTTGGCGGAGCTGTCTGGTTCTCGTCTTTTCCAATTCTGTGCGAAAATCCATGCGAACAGCGGAAAACTTAATCGCCCAATGATTCTCATGGGTTCTGCTTCTATTAAAAAACCGATGTGATCGACTAACATTAAAAGTGTGGCTAGCCATTTAATTTGATTTTGACTCATGTTGCTGAAATCTTTTCTAATTGAGATTTTATTAACATTATCTCTGTTCTTCCTGCTGCTGAAATTTTATAAAATTTCATTTGTTTGTACAATTTAGTTGTTTTACTCCAGCTTATTTTAACTAGGTTTTTTCTAGCTAACTCTTCTAATCTTTGGTACAAAACTATTCTAGAGGCTTTGTTGTCGATGTTGGCTTGTCTTAGTTTCTCCACTATTTTGCTTAACTGCAACTTGTCTTCCGAAAATAAGATACACAAGATTATAATGTCTCTTTTGCCCATCACGGTTTCTACTTTCAAAAAAAATGATAATTTGATTTTATTTAACTTGTTACTCAAATGCAACCACTTAGTTTTTAATTACGTAGAAACATTTAACCTGTACTTTTTTGTTCTCAAATCATTACGCATAAATACAATTGTCTCTCTGTGTGCAGAGATTTAAATTGGGTGTATTCATTTATTCATTAGTCGAGATGATTGGTTTACTGTTTGCTGCCTCGGTGTCTTTCACTCCGGCTCAGCCGTCCCCGACCGCCCCACCATCTCCTATCGCTTCCCCTACAACCAAACCCTCTCCTGCCTCTAATGCTGATTCAGGCAACTGGTTTGAGAAGTTTTGGGAGCGTTATCAGAGGAGGTCGCAATAATGGCTGTTACTGCTAACGTCGGTGTTGAACGCCTTTTTGATGCTCTCGATCGCCTCAGCACTCCCCAGCAGGCGTCTAATATCGCTGGCTTTCAGGCTACCAAAGTAGCTGGTCATCCGCTTTACATTTCTTGGGGTTTTTATCTTGGTTCTGAGGTCACTGCTAATGGCTCTACTAAGGTTTTCTTCTTCCTCCCTTATCTTCCTGTCGGTTCTCAGCCAATTAGAAAATTTACGGGCGCTAGTGCGATCGAATCTCCCTTGGAGATGATTATGGCTACCAGCAACCCCTACAACCTAAAGGCGACTTTTCCCAACAATCTCGATATTCGCAAGCTTGTCGAGCGTCAGTTTTATTTTTTCTCTTTGGCAATGTTGCCTGCAGTCGTTGCTAATAAAGGTGAGAAAGCTAATCCTTATTCCGATTGTCACCTTAAAAGTTTTGGTCTGTCTCCTAATGAGGTTTGTAAAGATATCTTTGCTTTATTCCAGCAAACCTCAAAGGATTGGGAATCTATGCAACTTACCCAAATTGAGCAGCAACACAATGTTTCTCACGACGCTCCCGCTTCTGACCAATGACGATTTAATTTTTATAATCGTCGATTTTATCTGGGCAAATTTGTTCGTTCTCCTGACGCAGTTTTTTTGCTTGGCTCTAATACTGAGAATTGTTAGGATGTTTTATTAGTCTGAGGGTCTATGAACAATGGACTTAATGGTTGTAATTCTTGCAGTTTGGCCGCACTTCTTGTTATTCAGTGTTGTTGTATTTGGTTTCTGGTCGATATTGGCAGCCCTGTCTTAGCTGTCGATCGCATCACTGGAGAGCAAGCTGTTGCGAGAATGGCTCAAGTCCTTGGAACGCCTGAAGCGTTTGCAGCGGATATGAAGGAATCAACCGAGGACTTCATTAAAGACCATTTTGGGAGCCTCGCTGTTGCTACTGCCTTTGGCATAGCAATTAGGAGGTTTTAGTTATGTGGGCTGCTTTGATTTCTCTGCATTTAATGTCTGTCCCTGGTGCTGTTGAAGCAATGAATTTCATCAATCAGGATGTGAAAGTTGTGATTCAGTACGCGATGGATTGGGGAATGCGCGCGGCGTTAGGGGCAACTTCGATTCACGCTTTTATTGTTCTTGCAAAGAGGTTTCTTGATTAATGGAACAACGATTTAAACAGTTTGCTAAAGCAGTAGTTAATACTGCTGAACGGTACCGCAGTTTGCCTGACAAGGTCATTGATACTAATTTTTTGTTTTTAGTTCAAATGATAATCGGCTTACTTCTCGGGGTTGCGGTACTGTATCTCAAAATCCTCGTAGCTCACACTTGTATTGTTCCTATTTTCAATTTATGACTCAAGGACAAATTCTCGAACGCGAATTACTTGTTGATGATGATGATTCAACTCCGGCCCTTGATGCTTTGCAATTTCACACCGTTACTGCTGATGATGTTAAGCGGCTCAATGAGTCTTTTTATCGTTATCAGTGTGCTCTTTCCCGTGCTGCTGTTGCTGGTGCCGCCCTAGGCGTTGGCGGTGCTGTTGTTAGTGCTGGTTCTGCTTTTGCAACTGGAGGCGGTGCTAGTAATGCTGCTGATGCTGCGGCTGCCTCTATTGAGGCTGGTGTTACCAATGCCGTTACTATGATCGAGAACGTCGATGGTATCGCTCTTGCAGCTTTTGGGGTGGCTCTCGCCCCAATGGGTTTTATGCTTGTGCTCAGGATTCTGAATATGGTCTTGAGCCGTGTTTAACGTTTTTTGAGCGTGACTGATTTAAAGCGATCGCAAAGTACACGCGATTGCTTTATTAGTTTTAGGAGTAGTTATGCCTTTCACTGCCATTTATGGTTTGCCCGGTCGGGGTAAAAGTCTGTTGATGTTACAGCACGGTCTGCGAATTGCCGATAAATATCACTTAAAAATAGTTACGAATTTTTCACTCGATCCGATTGAGCTCGCATATTATTGCAAGATAACGGGTTTAGATTGGTTGTGGAAAAATATATCAAAAGGAATTGTTTATTACGTATCTGCTAACAAAAACTTTGCACAGTTTTTGCAGATAAAAGATGCTGTCATTTTGCTTGATGAGATGGGTTTGTACGCTCCTAGTTGTCAAAGCTGGACCCTTCCACCCGAAGCGCATAATGCCGTAGCTAACAACCGTAAACGCTGCCAGCATATTGTTTATGCTGCACAATATCCGTCTCAGGTGCATTCCTCGATTCACCAAATTTGCTCAGAGATTTTGTACGCTGAGGGGATTGCTGTTTGGGATGACAAATTGAAGAACGATCGATTGTTATTTAAGGACGTGCATTTGTTTATGCCGTCAGAATTTGAAGTTTGGTTCCGCGACCCTAAAATCCGAAAAAACCCGATTAAGGCTTGGGTGTTAGCTACGAAACACTGGAAGGGTGTAATATCTGCTTTTGATGCTCAGACTTTCAGGGTTTACGATAGTTTTGGTTTGCTTGAAGAACAAGACCAGGGCTTTGCTATTCAAGAGGGCAATTTTGTTTATAAGCCTTATGTAATTGATGGTTCTACTTCTGACGAGATTGGGCTTGATGATTTGTTGTCTAGGGGTAGAAGTTTTTCAGAGGTGGAAGCTGTTCTTACCGAGCATTATAAAAATGATAGATTTCGCAAAAAACGAGTTGCTGAAGCTTCGCAATCTCAGATTTTTATTGCTTGGAAACTTAGCGGCGAAATTCCTTTAAAGCCTCCGCATCCCTTTCAAAAACAGATGCGTTTTTTCTGGGATTGGTTGCCTGCTGCTACTTACCCAGGTCTTAAGCGGTTAGATGAGCGCATCACGAATGAGTTTTTAACTTGGTCTTCTATGAGCTCTGCAAATAAGCGCGCCTACAAGAATTTTTTTAGAGGTTTTTTGGGTGCTATTATTTTTCTCTTGGCTTTGTTGGTTACAAATATTTTTGTCTTGCGTCATCCGTTTGTGTTTTTTCTTTCCTGTTTTGGTTCGTTTTTCTTGCCTTTCCGATGGATTAAATAATGGAATATTTACCTCGTAATATTAGGATTGACTGGCTACGATTCCAGGTTTCCAGTCATATTGACATGGTACGAACTATTACTAAGCTTTTGGGGTTGCCCTTTGAAAAGTACAGTCAGGCTCATTTACACGATATTCGCGAGACTAATGTTTTAGCTTTAAATAAAGTCTGGCATCGTGTTTATGAATTTCAGAATTCTTTAATTGGTGTTAGAGAGCCTGACTCTGGCCCCTGTACGGATAGAATTTATCATCATTTTGTAGACCTTAATGGTGCTACGCTTGCCGCTGTTGATTTTAATAAATTAATGGCTCTTTTAGCTACTTGTCAAAATGAAGTTGAATTTGTCGGTAATAGAATTGATATTGCTCTTGACTTTCCTCTTGTTCCTGATTCTCCGCGTTTGTCTAAACGACGCTGGGAGTATTTCGTCGATGCTAATTTGCTTTTTGGGTATCGGTCTGTGCGTCGCATATCTAACCTTAACAATAAAGGTTTAGGAACTACAGTTTATTTAGGCTCGCGTGAATCTGAGAAGTTTGTCAGGATATACGATAAATGTATTGATGGAGTAGACTTTGATCGTCTTGAAGTTGAATTTAAGAGGGGGTGCGCGAATTGGATAATGCAGCAGATTCCTCTTTGCTCTTTGTCTCGTCTTCCTAAGTATTTGAATGATATCGCTTTAGGCCAGATATCATTTACTCGTTCTGATGAGTCTATAGATTTTTTCCGCAAGTACAAATCGGGTTCTGTGGCTGTTCCCGCTTCGTCGCTTCATCTTGACATTCAGAAATCGATCGCACATATTCAGAAACACTCCGCAACTTTTGCAATGGTTGAGGAATTTCTCGGCTCTGATGGTTTTGACAAATTCATGCGATCGGTTTTGGCTGCTGGCCGTTTACGCATGAAACCCCGGCATCGCGCCATGCTTCAAAATGCCAAAACTCTTTTAGGCTTGTCTGTCTTGGCGGCTCTAATTTTTGTCCAGGCCTCCGGCGCGATCGCATCTGGTTTAAGCTGTCCCGCTCCGGTGCCGCTATCTTTTCAACTGAAACAGAAATTTCCGGTTGATATTGTCAATCCCACGCCTAGCGAGCAAGGCTATCTCGATAACATCGGCGATGGCTGCTTCCAAGTTAATAGCGGCTTAAATTTCGATCGTCTTTGTCTTCCGGGAATGATTGTTAATGCTCTTAAGCCCTTCGTTGTTGTTGGGCTGGGCATTAAATTTATACTTGGTGATTGAATATGCTGCCTTTTCTTGTTGCTACTGCTCCGCCGCCACCTGTTTATACTTGGTGCATTTTTCAGATGGTTCAAGTTAACACTGCTGAGATGATTAGCACTGCTTATGGGATGGGCAACGTTCCATCTTCGGTTAATTTGCCCGCTCTTTGTCAGTCGTTCTATACTCGCGACATTCGTGCGGAAGATAAGCCTCTTGAGCTTGTTAGTTTAAATGGTATTCAATCTCAATCGGATCCAGATACTTTTTGGCTATCTAATACTTGGCGCCGTCCATTAACTGCTGAGGAGAAAGAAACCTATGATTGCTTTCTTAATAAAAGCACTGGTTCCGTTCTTTCTTCAAAAGTGCTTGATTTGATGCCAGAGTCTCCCGATTCTATCAGGATTCCAGCGCTCATGATTTCTGCTATTGATTCTGTGAATTCGCCGATACTTAAATATGCTGCGGTAGTAACATATACTACCGCTTTACCCGTTTTGACTATTGGGGCGCTAGTTAAAGCTTGGCGTTTGGCGAGGAAGTAGGTTTTTCCCAACACCTTGTAATTATTCCGGCTCGTTCTTCTCTGGTTACGGCTTGCAACATATTTGCTATGTTGTAGAGGTAAGTTGCTTGACTCTGCGGTCTAAACAGTTCTTTTACTAGACCAACTATTAACGAGAGTTTTGTCAAGCATTCCCAAGTCAGCACCGGTAGCTTAGTTTTAAAATTTACCGACATTGTTATTTGTCTGCTAGTTGGTACTTTTTCGTTGTAAGCTTGTTGTATCTTTTCTAGGTGAATTGTTACTCTCATGTTGCTTAGAGTTGCTAAAATTGCAGGTGGTCTTAGGTTACTACTACTACAGTATGCTCCTATAGTAGCATCTAGTACCGCTTTTCTGTCTCTTCGTACTGTTGCTTATCTTGTAGGTTTTAGTTTGGGTTCTATAGGTGTTACACTATGGCCAATTGTTGCTACATTAGTTACTATTGCAGGTATTTTAAATCCTGCCACTAAAGAGGAATGTTACAATTATTCTCTTTTGCAGGCTCAAATTTCTCAAAGAAATCATAAGCGCTGGATGGCTGCCATGTTAGCCTGTTATCCTAACGGTACCTGGATATGTCCATGGGGGCAACCCATTAATGTACCTTTTGAGCCTATACCTTGTACGCCTCCAAAGTGTAATGGTAAAAAAGTTTGGGTTCAAGCTCTTTGGGCTTCCCCATCTGAATTTGCATCGCAGTCTAAGGGGTGTTTTCTCATTGCTTACTCCTACGATAAGACTGACGGTTTGAAAATTGAATATAATCCGTTTAAACTACCCGAACCTTTTTTAAAATCTAGAGCTTTACCCTGGCAAGTTGTTGGTGGCAATCGGTTTAAATTGTTAGAAGATAAGGATTGGAAAGATTTTGAGAGCGTTAAAGGATGGGATAAAGCTTATTGGGTCGCTGAACAGACTGATGTAGAATGTCGCGGTTGGCGACCTGGTTGGAGTAATAAGGTTAAGTGATTATGAAAATATTCTTAAAAGGTTTAAAATTTGGTTTTATTTTTAATATTTCTATAACTGTGATTTTAGTTCTCTATATTATTTTTATAGAGAACTGGTTCAAACCTTTCTCTGGCAATTTTACGCCTCCCCTACAATTGGGGACAATTGTTGATTACCATAGATTGTTTGCTGCCTCTCCGCCCTCTATGAAGTTGAGAGAATCTTGGTTAAAGTTTCAAAATAAATTTAGCTATTTTGTGATTGAGTATCAATTAAGGTCTGACTACAATCGACCTTCACCTCGTTTACTTAAATGGTGTAACTCTCGCAAGTGCTTTGCTCATCGCATGAATTACGGCGATGTTCGCCAAAGTCTATTTGACACTTTTACTCTTGATGATTGGTTCACAAATAATTTTCTAGCTATCCGCGACACAATTATCGAGAGTCAAATACTGAATTTATTTTTGCGTTCGCTGCCCGCTGGCTGTACTGTGATTGTCAGCGAGCCGTTTGCTACTTTTTCTCGGCCGCTAGTTTTCCGCCAGTTTTCGGATTGGCTTTTGGTTTTGCGTTCTCAGCATCCACATCTTAGATTTGAGATTGGTTTGCAGTTACACCTGCAATGGGTTGATGCTTACTGGTTCGATAGTCAGTGGGTGATTCCTGCGATCGCACGATTCTCTAAAATTTCCGGTGTTCCCTGGGGCGTCTCCGAGTTTTCTATTTACGATCGGATTTGGAAGCGACGCCTTCGCGATGATAACTTTCGCGATCGCCCCTTCTATCGCATTGAGCAGTTGATACCTCGTCGGCTCCGTCGCGCGATTGTACTCCATAGCAGTTATCTCATTCATCGCATTGCTGCCGACAATGGTGCTGTCAGATTCACTGAGTGGGGCAATTCTCAGAGAACTGCTTGGTTTGTATTAGAAATTGATTCTGCTTACGATTCTAATTACGAGTTGTTCACGCTCTCCGGCACTCCTACTCCCTTATGGTGGGCTGGGATGAGGGGGTTGAGGGATGCTGATTTGCCGTAAACATTTAGCTGTCTGGATGTTTAGGTGTCTGCCTTTTAACAAAACTTCACATCTGGATCGATTTGATATTTTTTTTGAAATTTTTTGTTAGTTGTCAAACGTGGGCCGGGGGGGGAGCCGGGTTTATGGCCCGCCCCCCCGGCCGCGACTGCTAGAATTTAGGGGCGCCGCAGGCACCAAGCACAGGTGGTTTGAAAACCGGATTGAGTAATACCCGGTTAGACTTGAAAAAAAACACAAAACATGGTACACTATGCAATTTCAAAAATTTACCCCAAAAAACTAGGTCAAGCAGCTAATGAAATTTTTCGAGTGGCAGTTTGATATTTTTTGATGTTCCCCCACCTCTTCAACCAGTGGAGGGGGGAGGCTCTGTCAAGGGGGGAAAGAGAAATTCGTGACGAGGTTAGCTTTCAGGCGAGCGAGGGGTTAACGAAGAAACGAAGAGGTTTAGACGAGCCTGAAAGCTTACCGAGTAGAATTTATCGAACCCTTGACGGAGTACCCCGGAGCGGAAAATGAAAGGTGGGAACATCAAAAAAGCATCCGTGTACTGTGATACTAGCCATTTATGGAAATGGTTTAATTACGGCAACTCGTGCTGCTCATTAATAGCAATCGCTCTTAAGCTGACTCGGTTGCGGCGTGTGCTAGCTCCACCTTATTTTTTACCTTTCCCGCTGATGCCTATCCAAGCGCATACCAAACGCATACCAAACTCATATCAAACCTATACCAAAGTCAGCCTTTACTTCTATTGCTCTCCACTTATGGAAATGGGGTAGTTCCAGATATTAGTCGCTTATGGAAACGGAAGCAGTCCTCGATTTTATCCATTTGTGGAAATCGAGGCGACAAAATTTTACAGCCATTTTTTGACTTGATAAAATCCCTGAAATACTGTAATTTTAAGTAATGAGGAAGACTGATGCGTGACTGACCAGTGCTGGACACACTAGCCAACCACGACTTCCCCAAGCCGTTATTATTCAACGTTTGGAGCTTAAAAAGTATGACATTTACAGAGGGTAGTCCTTCCGGACGATCGCAACACTTAATGTGTGTTTTTCGAGAAGCTAGTACAACCACTTACCAAGCATCAGCTTCGATTAAGCTTGGTAAATCTGATGGCTGAGCCTTTCAGTTACCGTCGCATTGACCAACTCAAAGCGCGAGCCTTGGATTATGGCTTTACTAGCGACGACGCTAAAAAGTTTGGCAAGCTCAGCAAAACTTCTACATGGGAAGCAATGCTGGAAGCTTACGGCATTGCTTTGCCTGTTGTAGATGAAAAGCACGGACTTTCAGATCCGGATGAAGACAAGTAAATTAACAACTGACAAAAGTTTTGAGCGGCGGGCGTTTTTGCCTAGATTGTGGATTTAAGCTAAAAGCTTCGGGAACGTCCGACGCCAAAATTTAGCAAAGTGGTTGTCACTGGTGATCGGGTAAGCCTTAAACTTTTCACATACCTAATAAACAGCAAAAAACCGCTGCTCGTAATTGTCACGTACTTTGCAACGGTTTTTGGCTTCGCACTCACCAGGCGGTGAGACTTTAGAATAATGACTCTATCCTACCCCACTGGGGGAAGTTTTGCATCGAATTTTCCTGAAAATTCTGACCAATCAAGTGCAAACTCGTTCGATATCCGCGACCATTTAGATAAGCTAGAACCAGGCAAGGGGAAGAATAAATACACTTGCCCCGTATGCGAGGGACGTAATTTAAGCGTTGCGCCGAAAACTGGTGCATATCAATGCTGGAGTGGCGGTTGTTCGACCGAAGATATCCGGGAGGCTATCCGCCCCCTGGCTGAATTTTTGGCAGAGCGTAAGGGCGAACAACCTGCACCTCAAGCAAAAAAGCCGAAGGTTAAGAAAAAAGAAGTTTTACCGGTACCAATTCCTCACGACGCAAAACTTCTCAGGTTGCCCGCACCAGGACAATCGCCACAACCAGAGCCATTGGCACAGGATGCCCCGAAACGTGTCCCACGCAACGCTGTACAAATTACCTACGAATACAGCCCTACTCAAAAAGTTGTGCGGTACGAATGGCCAGACGCAACTAATCCAAAGGGACGCGACAAAACCTTCAGCCAATTTCACATCGACCCCGACGGCAAGAAAGTATGGACTAAGGGCAATGCTCCCTGGCCAGCTTATCGGATTGACGAAGTTGTCGAAATCTTAAAAACCATACCCGACAGCGAACCCGTCGTCATCCCGATGCTGGAGGGAGAAAATAACGTAGAAATTGCACGGAGCATCAGGCTTGCAGGTCTAACTCTGCAAGGTTCCAACTGGAGCGACCGAGAAATTCAGAAAATGCTAGAAGCGCTGCGAGCAACGGGAAAAAATGTCTCAATCGCAATAATTCATGACAACGACGACACGGGCATCAAGAAGGGCAAAGCAGTTTGGCTTGTTGCCCGTCATCTTCAATTCCCTTGCCTAATCATTGACCCTGCTGCTATTGACGTGGACATCCCTGAGAAAGGAGATATTCGAGAACTTTTGGCAGTCATGGAGGCTGACGAGTTTCTCATACGGGTAGAAGCAGAAATTTTCAAAGCCACAAACTCGTCAGAGCTTAATAATTCTATAATTCCACCCGTGCGCACGTGTGAAGTTGTAGTATCTTTGTCGTCTTTGAGTAGTGAAGATGACTACATCCCAGACACAGCACCAACTGCAGGGCAAAACTTCATCTTGAAAGCAGAGGATGCACTTTACTCAGACGGTCATTACGTTTCAATTGGCGGATTACTGTATCGCTTTACTAGCAGCTATTACAAGGAATTGAACGAGTCAAGCGAGAAGCGGCGCATCGGAGGGTGGCTGAAAACTTATTCAGAAAAAGTTAAAGGCGTCTGGGTCAAAAATCGTGCAGATACTGCTAG
>Ga0247770_1001642_pt1 | contig 16181 bp, 17 predicted proteins | sample UWRJL136409B6_FD_179943 | JGI IMG/M metagenome (GOLD analysis project Ga0247770, IMG submission 179943) | Plant litter microbial communities from Arlington Agricultural Research Station in Wisconsin, United States - UWRJ-L136-409B-6 | ecosystem: Environmental > Terrestrial > Plant litter >... | reverse complement strand
TTTTTTTAACCGAAGTGAGTTGGAAATGTTGAGACAGTGGCAGATTGCCCCTGCGTCGGCGACGAGGGAAATCGCCTGCTCAAGGAACGTGTCCGAAAGCTCCAATGAGATTGAGAAATGCATGGGAAAGAGAGGAAAAGAGTGACAGATTGCCGGCCTCGGACCCAAGTTGACGCCACCGAAAGCCATCCCGTCAGGAAACCGAACTCCCTGAGATATCTTGTGTAGCATGGCCACCAGCTAATACCAACGGCAAGTGGCTAGCTTACCTTTCGAAGCCGGTCTGGGCTGGGTGGGACTCGAGCAAACAAGTCCGCAGGTGCCCCTTCCGCCCCGCGGCGCTCCCCGTCGACACTTGGGTGTCAAGTCACCCCGGAATCCGGGGTCGCCTGATGTGCGGCCCGAAACTACTCGGGTGCATATGATCAGACCCTGCGGGCTTGATGGCCCTCGTGACGTCTCCGGCCAAGTCGCAACCGCATTGTTTGAGAGGGGGCACGGCCCGGTCTCTCTGCACGTTTGCTTCCGCAGGGGAGGGGTTGTGTCCGGCGGCTCAACGTGCTTGAAGGGAACAAGAAAACAGAGCACGGCGCGTCTATGTGTCGGCATCTCATTGGCCTGCAGACCCTTGCCTGACTCGACTTTCAGCTCCGATGAAGCTCGAGAACAAGTGGAATGGACATCGGTTTTGGCAATCAACCATACATACCGCTTGTTTTCCGTCTTTTGCCTCACCGGTCTCCTCTTCCAGGGGAAAAAACCAAAATTGGGGCAGGCGCCGCCGCCGCAGGGTGGTGTGAAGGGTGAAGGAAGCGAGAAAATGAAAACGAGCTTACCTAGAATCCTTGCCTTGGTAGCCCGACCTTTGGGACTCGAATCTGGGACAAGTGTTTCCTGACAAGGACATCTCTGCTCCCGTCGTTGTTTTGCACCGGTTAGCAATCATGGATCCGTTGTTCCGCCTCAAGCTCGACTACATCAGTCGAATCCCGATGCTGACCGTCGAGGAATTCCGCAACTTGAGTCCAGGCGAGCTGGAGGCAAGGCCCAACGAGCTGTCCATTCCTGTGTTTGGGAAAAAACGGGAGATCACCTTCTGCCAGGGAATACCCGGCATTCCAGATATTCCCCTGACCGTGCAGGAATTTTCTTCCGTCGAGGGTGACGTCGTCCACAAGACGTGGACCAGAAAGGATGGCGAAGTAAAGAGGGTTCCCCTTCTGCCGTTCGCCATCGCGGATCCCAAGGCCACCTCGGTCGAATACCAGGCATTCCTGAGCGAGAACTGGATCGCGTGGGCGCGAGCGACAGATGAGGATCAGTACCGACTGATGGCACAGCTCTATCAGTCACAGCAGGTCAGTCTTCATCCCTCTATATCCCTTTTAGCCTGACTGATCGTTAATATGTGCAAAGACAACTCGCCAAGGGAAGGAGCTTTTTGGGAGTTTCGGGCCATTTGCTCTCGCGTACAGTACGGCCACCGGTCGATAAACCTCTACCTGCCCCTGATAACATGCTAATCAGCCAACAGCTCTTAAAATGGGGAGTGCCTGGATATCAAGTCCAGGTACCCTTGGTATGGAGCCTGTGTACGAAGAGGGCTACCCTTTGCACGGCAGGGTCGCCCTCCCATCGGTCGCCAAAGCCCAATTCGACGCCCTGAGCAGCCTGCTCATGGCAACTCTCCAGCGCGAGATCGAGAGGAGCCTCGAGGCACTGGAGGCAGCTGCGGACTGGCAGGTGTTCTTTGTAACGCTCACTGTCCTCGGAGAGCTAGTATCTCGGATGAGGACGGATAGGGCGAGACATGCGAAGCAGAGGGGGGTCGAGGCGCTTTTCACTGAGCCCGAGGCCGTGGAAATGGCCGAGGCGGGTCTGAACAAGCTGATTGCGCTGTTCCACCGATTCCAACGGCGTTTCGATGAGGTGAAGTTGCTGGAAGAATCTCTGCTCGAAGTACAGAGGTGCTACCATAACATACGGCAGATGGACAACACGGTGGAATTCTCGACCGGTTGGTGGTTGAGACAGCTCATCGAGCAGCCGACCGAGTGGAAGCCGCGGCCGACATACCGCGCAAACTAATGGATTCGATGGCGGAAAAATGGATTCGATGATGAGTTTAATGAGATGAAAGCCTTCTCACAAGGGCTGCTGTGTTTCTACTCGTGATGCTTGAAGGTGTATGTCGGAGCGCATCTTCAGGGAGGTCAGGCTTTGGTGCTCAAGAGAAGGCTCGGGCCAAAAGAAAGGTTCTCTTATCTCCGTGCGAAAGTGTGTTTATTTAGAATCCTCACACAGTCCTGTTCCGGGAACGGTCTCAAACATCACAGGCCTTTCGGAATAGCAGAAGGCCTTTTCAGTATTTATGTAGGTAATATCAGAATGAGAGATGGCCTGGAAAAACGAAGGCTATGGGCGGTGTTTACAATAGGAGGGCATACTTCGCACTAGCTAAGGTCGTGCTGCATAAGCAACCTAGAATGTTGAATCGGTTGCATGAAAAAGGAGGCGGATCCCCGCCCTGTCAGAATCGGCTGTTTCTGATTGGGCGCCTGCGCATCGGACATTCAAGGTACGGAATCCAATAGCCGACCATCGGGGACCGGGACTTGCAGCTTCATGTCATGTCATCCAAAAACCCCGCTCGCAGTGCGGACGATCTTCAGCCTGTTATTGAATCCATCCGGGTATCGCAGTCAGTCTCACGGTATCGAGTTGTCGCATTTAAGCGGGTTGGGGATCGGTATTTGGAGTCTTCGGTATCGGCCGCAAGGCGGGGGAACTCAGCTATGGCCTCGTTGAGCCATAACGCCGAAAAAGATCGATTTGTTTGCTGGCTCGCCCGCCACTGCCTTCGGCCTTTCTCGTTCCTTAAATTGAACCATTACTGCACCGGGCTTCCAATTGATAGCATCCTGACCTGCCTTCTTGGTTTGAACTGGTAACGAAGCTCTCCCATCTCCCCAGACGACAAGCCGCTGCGAGCCGACAAACATGGCGTCACAGCTGAAGCCCGAGGTCAACGCGCCTCCGCTCCTCGACCTCACCATTGACAATATTACGCCGAACGCGATCCGTATCAACTCGCAATCGCCCAATGCCCGTGTCACGTATCTCATGGCGCGCCTGGTCACGCATCTGCATGACTTCGCGCGCGAAACCCGCCTTAGCACCGACGAGTGGATGGCCGCTATCTCCTTTCTCATTGGGTGTGGTCAGATCTCCAACGACGTGCGCAATGTATGTTTTAGACTCTTGGTGCCCGTAGACGTCCCTGGTTCCCCATGCTGACGGCGAAAGGAATTCATCCTTCTTTCCGACGTCCTCGGCCTTTCCCTTCTTGTCGACAACATCAACCATCCCACGCCTCCGAACTGTACTGAGGGCTCGGTTCTTGGGCCTTTCCACACGCACGATGCGCCGGTGCTGCCTAATGGCAGCGCCATGACGGCGGATCCCGATTGCGAACCGATGTTGGCACTTTGCACAGTCAAGGACTCGTCCGGGAATCCCGTCCCTGGCGTCAAGATCGACATCTGGGAGACTGATAGCTCGGGACATTACGACGTACAGCATGAGGGGCGTGACGAGCCGAGCGAGCGGTGCATCATGATCAGCGACGAAGAAGGACGTTTTTGGTTTCAGGGGCTCAAACCCGTCAGCTACCCCATCCCACATGATGGGCCAGTAGGGAAGCTGTTGATGATGCTGAAGCGGCACTGTTGGCGACCTGCCCATGTGCATTTTATGTTCGGGAAAGAGGGGTGGGATCATTTGATCACGTTCGTCCTCTCCCTCCCCCGTTGTAGCTGCGAGATAGGCTGACGCTGATGCTATCTAGTGCCCTTTATCTCCGTGGAGATCTCTACGAGACCTCAGACGCCGTATTCGGAGTCAAGAGAGCCTGGTTATTGATCTCGACAAGGTGGATAAGGAGACTGCCGAGAAGTACGGAGTGAAGGAAGGTATTTGGCTCCTGAAGCACGATTTCGTCCTGAGCACCAAAGAGCAAACCCAGCAGCTCCGCGATCAGCTAGCAACAGAGGCCCTGGAGAAGCTAGGGTTGAGGATGAAGCTCGTGGATCACCTCCCGGTTCCAGAGCTTGATTAATCCATATTCTGGCATCGAAGACAGACCGTCCGAATCCTTGAGATCAGTGACCAGCTCATTTTGACTTCGAAGAACGCGGCTTCTTTGCCAACTTGGCCACGTTCTCGAGGTAGCCCGTCGTACCGCCGTACCGATGCACAATCTCTTCAATGTCGGGGACCGAGCATTTCCCCCCGGACAGCCTCTTGCGTCCAAGTAGTGCCGTGTTGCGGGTGCTAGGAATCCTGAGCATCTCTTGCTCCACCTCCCAGCCGCAGTCTCGTGCTATCTGCGCCACCCAGTCAACGAGCGAGGCGTAACTAGACTCTGCTTTAGTCTTGTCCTTTGGCACCGGCGCTCGAAACCTGCTACCGGTCAGGTCGTGACTGCAGCAAGGGATCATGATGAAAGGGCACTCGGAGATTGTTGCGAGAATTGGTGTCCATGCGGTCAGCTCGTCAGCGTGATTGGAGACGATGAAGGTGCCCTTAGGGAAGCGACCATCATGTATCAACTCCACCGAGAAGTCTTCGCTCGCGAGGGCCGATAAATCGGATCTGTTGACGGGAGATGGAAGCAACACAAGCTGTTGCAGTGAACTTCTGGCCGAGTGCGGCCCTAGGGATGGCCGGATGGTATTGTACGACGCCCATGATTTCCTTTCCCTCGCATCGAAGCCCCAGCCTTCGTATCCCTCCTGATTTAGGATCCACACCAGAAGGCCGTTTCCGCACCCGATGTCAACAAAGCCCGGAAAGGGCCCTGTACCGTACATGTCAACCCATAGCTCGATGAGAAACGCGGCGATACTCAGGTCTTCGAACACATGCTTTTCGGGATCAGTGACCTCAGCCCAGCTGTCTATGAGGCGCCGGGCGTACTTTTGCTTGAGCACAGCGTATGTGTTTTGCACACGGGCCTGAGGAATCAAGACATCGTGCTGCACTCTTTTTTGGTACCCGGCAAGACTTCCCTGGCCGTGCTTATAGATAACCTTGAGCAGCTGCAATGCGGTTCTTGTGAGTTTGACAACGGAGCGGTCGCTGTCATTGTAGAATAGATAAGAGATCGAGATAGAACCGCGAGATTCGGCCGCATTCCACTCATGTAGATACGCTATCCCCTGAACTTTCGGGTGGTAATAGGGCATCTCCTCCTCGGAGGCGACATGCGGAAGGTAGACGACGAGGCTCCTTTCAACTCCGTCATCGTCATGACCATCCTCGCAAGTGAAGTGAGTTTGCTCATAGATGAGACACGATTGATCCAGGGGTTTGTCTCGCATTGTATTCCTGGGAATTAGCTTGCGGACCATGCAACGCCCCAGTTCGAAGCCGCTGAAGCAAGGAAACTGGGGCACGTCATCTGGCAGTGAAGGTGATCCTGCGCCGCGTTCATTCCCTTCGCCATCGAAGAGTATGTCGGCACGAAACAACCACGAAGAGTTGATGTTGGGATTTTTGATGAGATTGATCATGACGCCCATGAAAATATCAGGGGGGAATGTGCAGTCATTGCAAAACACAGGACGCCAGGGACCCGCAGCGCCGACGGAATCACCGGCGCGAACCACGACAGAGGCCGCATCATTTGCGAGTTCTACGGAATCGAAACTCATCCCCAACTCGGAGCCGGGGGTCCTCCGGGTAGATATCGCAGGTCGCTCGGCTCCGTGGGGGAAAGGGGGGGGGAGAATTCACACAAGCTCCGCAGCGAGGCCCTTCAAAGTATTCCCGAGGGAATGAATGCACAGAACTTCCAAATTCTTAATTCGAGGGAAGTCGAATGATGTGATTGCCTGGAAAATAGGCGGTACGTCTGTCGTGAAAGTGGTCGTTACACGCGGGCGTTTCCCGGGGCGCGGGAGGCAAACACGTCTGGATGCAGGCGAGATCGGAAATGGCGAAAAGGATGGCGAAAAATGGAGCCCAGCCCGGGTTTGTGCTGTCTTGGCCCGCTGGGACGGCGGCGATCCTGAGGCTTGCCCGCTGTTTTCCGTTGGTGTCGGCCGATCAGCTCGACTGAACCCAGACGCCTGTGTCAGGTCTGCTGACGGCGCCAAAAGAGAGTTCAACGCGAGGCGTCTTCGGTGCGAAAGCCACAAACGGTGGGCGAGGACCACGCTGTCAGGTCTTCTAGCTTCTAGACACTTGCTGCAAGCGGGCGTACGAGAGGCCAAGAATCGAGTGTGACGCAGCATATGTGAAAGTATGCCGGGGAGTCATTAGTGAAGGGTTGACGAATAAAAAACCCACTCTAGAACTCTCCCGCGCCGTGACTGGTGGCTTCACTGGTGGCCTCCCCTGCCCTTTTCTCATTCAGGCCATAAGGCAGCAACTCCCCACCTAACGTATCTCTACTTTCTTCCCCGAACTGGATCCAGCCGCGGCCTTCCCCTCATTCCTCTCTCTCTATCCTTCATCACAAAGTCATCATCTCGGCCACCTTTCGCAACTCAAAGCTTATCGCTTGCCAGCCTCAATCAACAACAGTTTACGACCAGCACCCATCTGAACCCCAAAGCTCAGCGAGACACTATCACAGTCGTCGGTCGCTATCCCCCCTCCCTCCCACACACAAACCCATCTCCCAAGGACACCCCGAGAAACTCGAGTTTATGTCAATCGAAAATCTCAAGACCTACGGTATGTGGCACCCGCCATTGAATCTGCTCTAGCTCTCAGTTGTAGAGAGCCAGGAAACGTGGTCCTCGTTCCTCCCCGTGCAATTGCGCGGGCGTTGGAGCGGTGGGCCACCCCCAGCAATATCACCCCTCCACGAACGTTGGTGGCTTGTGGCTTCGGCAAGTCTAACGGGATTCGACGGCTAACGTTTGCAAACTACAGACCCCTTCGCCGAAGCCGACGACGACTCCGGTCAGACCAAACAGACCCAGGAGTACATCCATATTCGCATTCAGCGTACGTATCCCCACGCTTGTACCTGTCACATGCTGGCTTCGATTGTCTACATCCGGTCAAGGTTGTCGGCGCATTGAAACGTGAAACTGATATTGGCTACTTGTTGTAGAGCGTAATGGACGCAAGACCTTGACCACTGTCCAAGGGATTCCCAGCAAGTTTGATCACAAGAAGATCCTCAAGGTCGTCAAGAAGGAGTTCGGTACGTTCCCCCATGTCTGCCACGATGGACCTTGTACTGACGGGTAGTCATTAGCTTGCAATGGCACTATCATCAGTGACACCGAGTCCAAGGGTATGGGCGAGGTGATTCAGCTCCAGGGCGACCAGCGCCTGAAGATCAAGGAATTCCTCACCAACAAGGACGAGGGTCTCGGTCTTGATGAGAAGACCATCAAGGTTCGTACAACATCTCTCCAATGCACCGACATGTGTACTAACTTGCGCATAGGTCCACGGCTTCTAAGCCCGACATGTCTAGCGTGCCGCCGTCTCGCAAGAGAGTCGAAGAGTAGCTTCTGGGGCGAAAATACTTCCAGAAGCGGCTGCTCTTTGATACTGGAGCGATGAGAAGAGCCTCGAGAGTGAGGTTCGAGCGGCACGATGACATGATACCCAGGGCGGCTGCAGGCTTCTTTTTGGCCCTGCATAGGAGGAGGCGGAATACTTTGATTGCGACACGGAATTGCGACACAGATTGTTCGCTTAGGGTGCCATGTGTTCGGATCCTGACGGTGATGAAGACTGGGCATCCCAAGCCTGCATGTCTCTCATTATGGACTCTGCAAGGCTTCTAGCTTAGGCAATGGAGGCGACTGTTCTGCCATTCTGGCCTTGTTATGCTTCGTGACAGATCGATTGTGTGATGATCGATTAGACATGTTGCTATGAATCGATTGACCTGAACTCCAGCGCTTAGCAAGGTAATCCCCCTTCTTGCCTACCCTACCCTGCTTCTTCCCAATCTGGGGTATCGTATAATGTGATAAAGGAAGACAGATCCAAAAACACTTTGAACAAAGAACAAGAGAAAAATAGCCCGATTTATAAGAGATCCCCGGCGTTCCCCGTGTACTCCATTATTGCTACAGCCACCTTGCAAGCCTCCTGCCAGGCCCGCTTTGCTATCGTCGCTAATGGAATCTGCGGGTAGTCGGCACGGTTCGAGTGCAGCTGCGCCAGCAAGGCCACCATGCTGATGAAGCTCGCGATGGAGAAGACGCTGATGGACATGGACGTTTCCTTCCGGATGTTGATCTTTCGTTGCGTGACGTGATACATCACGGTCAACGTCTTGTGTGCGAGAGGGGCAGCGTTAGTGTTTGTGTTACTGAGTACAGGGGAAAACCACATGTATGGGCCCGGGAGGCGGAGGGGAGGGGGATTGTGTACCGTTGAGATGGCTATCCAGACAGGGAGGAGGAGGCGGGGGTCAGCGAGACCGCCGGTTACCCAGAGGGTGCACGAGGTGAGGTAGGTGTTTACGGCGGCGATGGTGAGGAGGCGGACGATGGTGGCTTGGGGGGTATAGTTCACGAGCCTATTTGGGCTGGGGTTAGTCTTTGGCTCATGGGACAGGTATAAGAGTAAGGGGCGGCCCAGGCCAGGGCGGGGTGTGACGTACCATCGGGACATGAGGCAGTCTGTGAAGAAGAAGGAGAGGTAGCCGGATGCGCCGCACTAGAGGTCAGTTTGTCAGTGATGTGAGCTCGTGAGGGAGACAGGAGGTTTCGTGTGGCGTACCCAGATGGTGGCGAGCATAGTCTCAGTGAGACGAAGGCGGGCTTCGAAGGTCATGTCGAGCCCAGGGGCAGCGCCGGGGCTCGCTCCCGTGCTGCTGCCCTTGAAGTTTGCCCGCCCGAAGAACATCAGGTGCAGCATGGCGGCGAGGCGGAGACCCATGGGAACCCCCCAGAACAGCGCGGGCGCAATCGAGAGCAGGCGGCATGCGAACAGCAGCGGGTGCCAGGCCGCCGAGACTCCAAGGACGACGGCAACACGGGGCTGGAGGAGGGAGGACTGCGCCGTCACGGCGTTCATGTCGCTATATTCGGAGGGTCCGATGGTCGCCCGGGCGCTAGAGACGCCAAAGTCCTCGCCGCCGTACTGGTCGCCGCTGTGCTTGGACTTCCGAGAGCCGCCGCCGCCGCCGCCGCCGCCGGGATAGCTGCCACCAAAGGGGCTGTTGTTATCCGCCACTGTCCGCCGCAGCGCGGGAGTCCTCGCTCGGTTGGACATCTAGATCTGGCTCTAGCCCCATGGAGCACCGAGTCCGCCCCGAGTCGTTTGTCTCGAGAGAAGGGGAGGGGATGGCCAATTGCGCGCCTCTTTGCACTGTCTCGGGTCGAGTGAAATGCGGATTTTGGTGTTTTCGTACGTTGTCGTGTGACGATTGAACCGGCCGGCTTGGTGGCCTCCCAATTGGCGTCATGTCGCAATCCCAAGACCTCCCTGTTCCCCCCCCCCCCCCCCCCCCCCTGTAAATCGTCCGGATTGCGCGCTGTAATTGGCCCAAAGCGGGTTTGGGTAGCTCCAAGGTGGGGGCAAGGCTGAGCGGCAGGCCGTCCCTGGGCCTGTTTTTCCGCTCTGATGGGCTCCAGTTTTTTATCTTCCGACCCAGCAGCCCAGGGGCGCGTGCATGTCGAAATTTTGAGATCCGCGATTTCGAGCTCCCGGCGAGACCGCCACAGAACGGAGCAATTGCCCACCGAACCCGGACCGAGCACAAGGCCCCGAGCCATGCATATCAACGGCCGTCGCCTCCGCCAACCGTAGAACCCGCAGCGACGAGAGACGCACCAAGCAATCAAGCTTGTCCCGCCCCGAGGGTGCGGCATCGAATCCGAGAATGGCTTCCTCCAGATTGGGCCTGCGCGGCGCCCGGGACATGTTCTCCTCCGCAACAATGATAACGGCGATGGGGACAACGATTCGCGGGGCCGTAACATCTCCATTGGCAGGCCAGGGCAGTCGGTTATTCACGAACAAGATAGCCACCACGCCGCGAGATAGGAAGAACGACACACAGTCCATATCTCCCGCTAAGCAGAGGGCGGATATGGCAATGTTCGACCGGATCGACGCTTCACAGATGCAGATGATCCTCCCAGGTGCGTATCCCGGGCTTCGAATCGGTATAATATCAACGAGCTAACTCTGCGGACACAGGAACCCTCGTCCCGCCTCCGTTCTCACAATTCCCCCGCGAGCCGAAGCTCTTCTTCAGCTTCCTCTACGACGCCATCAAGTCCTGGGGGCGCGGAAAGCTGCAGGTCATCATGATGTCGCTGTCCTCCAAGCAGGGCATCACGAAGCCTCGGCGGTTCAAGCTCAACAACGACCAGGCTCTCCTTTCCGCCAAGGCTCTGCACCGCGAGATGGCCTCGGCGCTTGCCCTAGGCAACAAGGAGTCGCTGTCCCAAATATGCGTCAAGTCGCTGTCCATTCCCATGCTTGCCACGATCGACGCGCGGCAGCGCTCCCGCCGCTACAGCTGGGAGTTGGTGCGCTACTTGGGGTGGCGGAACCCGCGGATCGTGTCGCAGGTGCTCTCGCCCATCGCGCCGACCAAGGGCAGTCCCCTTGTGCGGCAGGTGGTGGTCCGGATCAGGAGCCGGCAGCGCCGGACCCTGTACGAGCGATCGGCCAAGGGCCCGTGGGAGGTCAAGCCCGACGGCCAGCAGGAGGTGGATCTCACCGAGTACATCGTGATGGTGTCCATCATCAGCCCCAAGACCTGGACGCAGGGTGAGTGGCGGATATTGGGGAGCGTCCAGCCTACATCGTTCGAGGAGTGGCAATTCGAGAAGGAAGCCCTCGCGAGCGTCGAGAAGTCAGAGCTCGAGAAGTACAAGCTCTAAGGGGGGACTGCTGTATGATATCCGGGATGCGGACTGGTGTAATGTATTGTACATACCATGGATCTACATTTTGTCAACCCGGTGGGTGTACAATACAATACAATACAAGCTTCGAAGTGAAAGCCATCCCCTGTTGATCTCGGCATGCTGTCTCCTTCATCTTCAACGTGCAACCAACTCATAACCAACAAAATCCAAGCCCACTACAAAAACACAACACCAGCCGTAGTCCTGAAAGCCATTCTTCCGTTGACCACGGGATACTATTTTTGGGGGGTCTTTGCCTTGCAACCGGAACGCCAGTATAGTTCGAGAGCAAAAGACTAATCACACCCCTGAGCAGTAAAATCAGACCACAAATCAACACAAAGTCTTCAGTCTTCCATCCAAATACAGACCCAACGACATCAACCCAGCAAAGCAGAAAAAGCAGAGGAGCAATTTGTGTATTCATTCTGTGTTTAAAAGCTCCTCCACAAATAAGACATGGGAGGCGTCCCATGACCAAGCACCGTAAACAGACCTCCTCCAGGCTCCCGCGTGTATTAGCTGGGCTATCCATCCTTCTCGAAGCGAGCGAGTGTCAGGGCATATAAAGCACGTAACTACGAAACCAGCCCACGACAACACCGAAATGAATCAACGAACCCATCCTAACAATCTCGATCCTTACCACCAGGTGGTTACCTCCCACCACACCAGATACACACGACCATCCACATCCCCCACTACAACCTGTTTGTATTTGCAACCCGCCAAATATAGGGGATAGGCAAGTCAAAGATAGGAAGTCTCAAACAAACTTCCCACTCTCTTTCGCCTTCGCAGGCAGCTCATCCCCAGCCTCCGTACCCTCCGCATCCTCCGGGACCGCCTCGACCCTGTCCTCGATAGACGGGCGATCCAGCGCTTGAAAGCGTCTTCCCTTGGCCTTAGCAATGCCCCACTGCACCGCAAGTCTCAAACCCAGGGTGCCAAAGCCCCAAAACAAGCCCCCAAACGGCGCAGCCACAAAGGCACCGAAGGCGCCCCACCCCTCTGAGAACAGACCCTGCTCAAGCAGGATGAGGCGGCCGCCGTCGTAGGCGTTCCCGTAGTACACGGTTCCGAATAAGAAGACGGTGAAGATGCCGCCGAGTCCACCGACGATGACCTCGAGGCCGCCCCACCAGTAACAGTTCCCGTTGAGGCCGATGACCAGCACGGGGATAGTAGCAGCGGACAGGAGATCGGTGATGAGGTAGATCTGGAGGATGCTCGGGGCGCGGATGGCAATGACAACGACGGGGATGATGATCAGGACGACGCCGAGGCGGATCCACCAGACATTGAGGCGGTTGCGGAAGAGGTCGTTAGAGGCGGAGGAGACCATGGCGGACTGCAGGGAGTCGAAGGCGGCCGTGCTGAGGGTGACGGACATGACGAGGACGAAGCCGACGACCCAGGAGGGGAGTTGCTCGAGGAGGGCGAAGAAGGCAACGGCGCCGTCGACGGGCAACTCGGGGTCGGCGCCGGGGACGAGGCCAGCCCAGACGGCGACGAGGCCGGTGGAGCCAACGAGGGTGACGATGAAGAGGATGGCGACGACGGCGATAGAGATGCCGATCCAGAGATCCCGGTCGGATTTGGAGGCGAAGGTGCGCAGCCAGAAGCTGGAGAGAAAGAAGTCGTTGGTGAGGATGGCGATGGGGAGGATGTAGAGGAGCTGCCAGCCGAGGAGGGTGGGCTTGGTCAGGCCGGAGGGCTCGATGAGGCTGGTGTCGATCTTGGTCTCGACGCCGATGGCGATGGTGGCGATGGCGATGAGGCCGACGACCATGGCTCCCTGGACGTTGTCTGTGATGAAGGAGATGCGGAATCCGCCCAGCGCTAGAGAGATATGCGTGAGCTTCTATCCTTTGCAAGCCAGACTAGATAGAGGGCTGCGAGAGAGCCAGAGCAAAAGACGTACAGGTGTAGATAGTCGTGATCAGGCATTGCACGATCATCACGGGCAGGCCGTCCAAGCCCGACAAGAGGGTCACAACCTGCCCGATGGCCGACAGCTCTGACACCATGTACAGGAACAGCGTGAGCAGCGTCATGGCGCCGAGGTAGAGTGCCGTGATGGTGCCATAGCGCTGCTTTGTCCACTCGGTGAGGACGAAGCCTTCAGGACACTTGCGGCGGATGATAGGGCCCAGGGCGGCGAAGATGAACAGGGGTAGGCCCGACGACAGGGCGTAGATGACCACGCCCTGGACACCGGCAATCGTAGCGAGCTGCGGGTAAGCAAAGAGGATTCCCGATCCGAGGGCTGTGAAAATTCAGCAGGTCAATACAAGCGGGCCGTGGAAAGGGGGGCGGGGGAGGGAAAAGGGGGGAGTTGATCGGAGCGGCAGCACATTTCCCACGCAAGCATTAACTTGATCGAGTAATCACGGTACAATCTCAGCTTCGCTCCCGCAAGCCCGGCAGCTCTCCTCCTTATCGGTTTTCCTGGTAAAATACGAGGAGGACAAGGAGGTTGGAGCCGGTCGTGCTCGCTTCAGCTAGGCGCCCGTAGTGAGCCGCAATCTCCCATCCCTCGAGGCCATGCAGCGCCCAAGGAACAGCCAGTTCCCTCTCGCAGTTGAGAGGCAGTGGCTGCGAGCCCGAGAGACGGTACACTACCAAGAGGAGGGAGATATGGTGGACTTTGGGTACGAACCTACGATCAGGCATCTGCATCTCTTATCGCCGACCAACAAGTGCCGTTCCCATCGCCCAATGTCACCATCGGATGTCGGCGATTTCTGCTGCTGGTGCTGCTGCTGTTGCTGCTTGCTTTTGCTCCGTTTGCCGTTGCTTCGATCCCGCTTAGGGGGTTAAATGCTGTTGTCGTCTGTTGCTACCGCTCATGATCTCCCGTGGTTCACGGCGGGGCAGTGAGCGCTGCATGTTTCAGCAGCGTCTCTCTACTCACCAGAAGCAATGAAGTTCAGAGCCAGCGGGAAAGCTGCACGAGGCGCGACGGCCAAACAGTCAGTTCAGTTCTTACCCGAAACAGTTCGCAGCCTCGGTGATAATCACGAAGGGCTCAGGCAAACACCCTTCCAACAATGCGAATGGGGAATGTCCTCTAACCCGTCTGAGTCCTGTTGGCAGAGAGAAACTCCCCCTTGGACTGATTTCTCATCGTCCACGCAATTCCTGTTCCCACCACTCTGCAAACGGTGTCACCGCCATTAGCATTCATCCCCATCTTTCACATGTTGCGAAACAGCCAGACTCCACTTACAAGAACGCTCCATAGGTCAAGTAGATGACGGCGTTTGACGCCGCAAAAGAAGGTTGCCCCATAGCTTATCGTCTCTTCCAAGTTTCAACGGCTCGCCCGTGATTGGAAATGGCACGATGCAGCAGCGGTTTTCCGTTTGCCGTTGCGGTTCAGATTGTCTGTTTGTTTTGTTTTGTTCCGTTCGACCCCCCTGCAACAAACAGAGGCAAAGGATAAGGTAATGTGGATGATAATCCGTAGATGTGCACCACTTCCAAGGCTATCAGAATTCTCAACCCTCAACCCTTCTCCAAAGGCAAGGCACGTTCAATCCTCTGTTGCGCTTGCGTGATTGATGGATGGATGGTTGTTGAAAGTTGACGCTCACTCAGCAACAATTCCAGCCTTCCTGCACGCGGCGCCGTTCTTTCCTTATATACCCAGTCAGTCAATCAGTCTTGCATATCTCCTCGGTATCAGCAAAGCAAAAAAAAGGGCCAAGATAGGTACTAGCCTTTCTCAACAGCCGTCACCAGGGGTGGGCACAGCAAAAAAATTACGTCCCCGATCCACTCAATCCACCCACCACACCGCAGCTCGCCGCAGTAGACCGCGTCCACCCGCATCCCAAACGTGGGGGGGACCCCCCATTCGCATCCCGACGCCGGGAGGAGGTCCACTACCACGGCGAACCGAGCCCGCGTCCTAGCAAACGCTATGGCAAAGCTGAGCGAACTAGGTTGGTTCTCTCTCCGCCGCTTTTCGCTTTTAGCAAGGTAGGCAAGGTAGGTTGTCGCTTTCTCAGCTTTTTCAGCAGCCAGCGCGTTCCGATTGGCGACCATCACTCATCAGTTGATCGGGTGCCCATGCAGCCACCGTGTCGCGGCCCCCTCTGCAATCCCCAGAGACGGGCGTGACAGGCTCGACGACCGCTCTTCCTCTTTTCGTTCTCTTTCCTAGTGTCTTCCGTTGTGTTAGCGCAGATCTCGAACAGGCCGCGATTTTCCCCTCAACCGCAGCAGCCGGTGCCGGTCTCACACGGGTAGTGTCCCGCGCGAGGCAATCTCCTGGCGCCTCTCTCACTCACTCACTCGTCACAAACCTGGCGTGTTAGTACATATCTCGATCACAGGCAAGCGTCGCGAGCGAGGGTTTGGTCTCAAAACGGTTGTCTTCGTGCTATCTGACGGCTCCGAAATCTGCTGTCTGGCCACAGATACAACTGTGATATTAAGCCATCTACTTTCCTTCGAGAAGCCGGGGATGTATTCTAATCCCAAACAAAACCTTTGCCCGAGACCACTGTGAAATTCCGCACCATTTTCTCAAACTTTCCGATTCTGTTACACACGCCTATCCATTTCTTCATGTTCCAACTCCAGAAAGAGTCGAGAACCCCAGAAGAAGAGAGAGCAAAAACCATGTCTCTCGTCAGGGCGTATTGTGTCGTCAAGTCGTACCGTCGCAATATTAAGTCTCAAATCGCAGCTCTCAAAAAAGCAAACCGTCGCGCCCAGGGCCGGGAACAAACCAGCCGCGCAGAGGACAGCTGCCTTTGAACATCTTATCTCTCGAGATCGTATTGTGTCATCAAGTCGTACCTCGCACTATCGAGTCTCAAATCGCAGCTCCCAAAAACAGCAAACCATTGCGCTCAAGACCGATAACAAACCAGCCGCAGATAGACAGTTGTTTTTCGGTTAGGCGTCATTCTCGGAGTCTGCCTTGTCCTTCCGAGCGCCACGCTTCTGACCACTCTTCTTCTGATGGCCACCCTTCCAAACGAGAACCTCCTCGCCGTCCTCATCCACCGGCTTTCCCGTCACGGGATCCGAGCCGGCAATGCCCATGCCATAACGAGGTCTGAATGGTCCCTTGTAGTTCGGATAAGGACCGTCAATGTCGGGCTCACAGACGGGAATGAACGGGCGGTCTCCCGAACTCTGGTAGCGCCAGTCAGGGTCGCCGGGCAGGGGCGAGATAATGGGATTTCTGGTGCCGTAGCTGCCAGTAAAGCCGGGCGGGGGCGGGACCGAGGGAGGTCTGGTGTAGCCACCGGTGACTCC
>Ga0247770_1001641_pt1 | contig 16184 bp, 12 predicted proteins | sample UWRJL136409B6_FD_179943 | JGI IMG/M metagenome (GOLD analysis project Ga0247770, IMG submission 179943) | Plant litter microbial communities from Arlington Agricultural Research Station in Wisconsin, United States - UWRJ-L136-409B-6 | ecosystem: Environmental > Terrestrial > Plant litter >... | reverse complement strand
TTGAGTGCGGGGGGTGAATTTGTTCAATATGTTCTTTAAATTCAGTGTTAGGGAAGGGATTACTGCATGAGAGGTGGGCGTTTGGGGTGGTTTGTTTGTTTAATATTTAGATAAAAGTGCAAATTGTAAATTATAAGGGTTAGTTGTGGGAAGGCGCGATGCGTGCTGCCTTCCGCTTGTATCTATCTACCTACCTACCTATACTATTACCTAGGTACTGTGGTTCCTTTTTTCTCCTCCAAATTCTCGGTTCTGTTTGAATGGAAGCAACTTACACTTAATGCCACCATCCGGCCGGCCTCCTAAAACCCCAGCTGGAGCAGGTTCCGCAGCTGGAGCATTCGTTGGTTGGGTTAGCCTTTGGTGTTTGTCAACGACCAAGAACCTCTTCCCTCAACTCGGCCACCCGACTGGCGCTCTTTTCGATCGAAGGCAGCGACGGGGATCGCAAACCCCCAGTAGGTGAACGGACTTTCTTGAGCTCTTCTACGCCCTCCCCGATCTGCTTGGTAGCGGTTGACTCCTCGCGTTTATGGACCGGACGCGGCGCCTCTTTTGGGGAAGGAAAAAACTCGCCTAGGGGTCCGCGTCGCCCGCGCCATCTGAGTCGCATCGAGGGCCCGTCGTCGCGAGGACGACTTGCACGCAGCTCCTTTTGCAGAGCCCGAGGTCCCGCAGATTCAGGATCGCGGTATCTAACGCCCGGCCTAACATCCTTCAGATATTCCTTCCAGGGAGGCGGAACCGACACGGGCACGGCTCCCAGATCGACCACCTGCTTTATCCTGGCCACTTCCTCGCGGTATTTCCGAATCATGGCGTCCAAGGCGCTATTGCCTTCTTTGCCTCGAAGCTTCTTTCGGCAGTGGCTGGAACTCTTTGAAATACGCTCGTCAAGTGAAGATGTGTCCGAGGGGAGTGCGCATTGATGATCCATCCATTCGAAGATCTCGTGGGACTTTGGATCCTTCACCTTGGGCACACCACTGAGCCACAGCCTGCATCTTTCCTTCTTCGTCGGCTTGTCGAGCCGCGGCTTCTTCGGGCGGTCATCGGCCGGTACGTATTCCAGACCTATCTCTTTAGGAAATTGCAGTTTGCATGGATACCAATGCTCCATGGGCATGGTCCGCAGCCGTTTTTCGAAGGTCTCGGCGAGTCTGGGTTGGCCTATATCCCTGATGAAGGAGATCACGTCGTACTGGTTACCTGTCCCGTTCAGCGCGGCCTCCTCGGCCCGCCACAGTCGTCGAATAACCCGACTATACCACTCAACTTTGGCTATTTGACAGAACTGCACCATACTCACGCAGAGCAGCGCCCATTCTGCGGCAACATTGGGATGAAGGCTAGCACTAGCCTCACGAAACTCAATTGTTCCTTTGTCGAAAGTTGTCGAGTCCTGGCACGCACCCGAAGAGTAGTCCCGGAAATTGTAGTTGAGCCGATTGCCACCCCGACCTCGGTGGCACATCATCTGAGCTATGAGGTTCTTTGAGCTGGCATGAAGAAGAATATCCACCGCCGGCCTCACCCGATCGTAGACGTTTTCGCTTTCGTCCCCGTTTATGTAAGCCTTGTTACCGATAGTCGCGAAACGGGCCAGGGAATCTTTACCGAGGCGTCTAGGGCGGGTGGCCGGAAAACGCTTAGGACTGATCCTGGTGATCGCATCGTCTGCAATATACGGCCTCCCCTCTTTGAGGTCGTCACTCTCAGGGCCCGGTCTCCCGACCTCTGCTCTTGGCTTATAAGGGCCATTGTCTCCCTGTCCAAAGGCCAGGGCGGAGTGCTGCCGAATGCTAGGTGTCCATTTGCTGATCTGGCGCTCCGGAGGATGAAGCGCGGCAATAAAGGGATCGGTGGCCCACTGCAAAGCGGCAAGGCGTCTCAAGACAGCGAGGGAAAAGGTTCGCGACTTGTAAACGGGCTTACTGGTGCTGGAGTCGGCCAAGGGAGCACCCAGCGGCATCTTCATGAGCCTGGTTCCGGCTCCAACGTGGACATGCATTCCACAAGAAGCATTCACTCGGACGCGGAAGTTCCTGTTGATCGCTGCGAGCACCGTCCGGATATGCTGGTACGACTCTGCGCAGTGTCTGAGCACGGGAGTCTTAATCTCGAAACCATGATACTCGTACTGGGGCAACATGTCAAAATGGTCGAGGCCGCTAGTGAAACAATCTACGGCTGTGGCATCCTTCGAGATTTCCCATCCCGTATTTGGCAACATATACATGTCGGGGAATCGCTGCGGCGTATTCCCACTTGGATTTTCGCCGAGGAGTCCGAAGCCCTGCTCGCGGAAGAAGTTCTGCATCAGATTGATGGCAAAGGTCTCAGGTGCTACGATCTCTGATGACCTGGGCTGGTCAACAAAGTTAGCACACAGCGCTTCCAGCCTGGCTGACACGATGGGGATTTCAGGTACCAGGTGTTTCCGGTCTTCGCGCTTCCAGTGCATGATGAACTCAAACTCCAGCGCAAAAGATAGGCTATGCTTTGGGTCGATTGCGTGCATGGGGTCCGGGTCGTCGGTGTCTTGTGAGTTGTCATTGGCTATGTCGTCTACATCTACAAAGCGCTCGACTAGAAAGCCTTGTGAGTCGTACTTATCTGCGTCGTCCTTTTCTTGTGCATTGTCCTCACCTATGTGGTCCGGGCCATCTGGGGGTGTGTTGTTCTTTTCGTTTATGGTCTTTCGGCGAGGCAATCGTAGCGGCCTCGGCATCAGCGAAGGAGTTGCGTTGGCACTCATCTTGTTTGTATGCACGTCCGTATCTACTGGATAATTACCGATAGGAAGGGTGTTTTATAAGTCAGCGCAAAGATAACAGTAAAGGTGATAATATCTTGATTCGTAACTGGTGCGAAGAAGATAGATGATGTGCTGGTTTGATGGTGAGTTCTAGTCCCGTTGCGCACACTGGGAGTATATATGTTTCAGTAGTGGCGAACAATGTGCTCGTCTTTCAAGGAGTTGTTTCTCTACAACAATATATTACAATGCCCATAGGATATGATGGCTGGGAAATGTATCTTAGTTCTCTGTTTCTATACGGTGACAATTCATGGAAACAAAGAGTAGGTAAGAAAAGATGCGGTGCTCAATGGCGTTGTTGTGGTTGGGTGCTTGGAACAAAGAAGACGGGGGAAAATAAGGAGGTGTTGCGGGAAATGCTCTTTGTCCCTGGGTTGAGGGACCGGGTGGTCTACTGAAGGGGTTGGGTTGTTAACAGACTCAGGGGTAGTAGGACCGAATTTATATCTCAAATTTGTGACGAAATACACTGGTCTCTTAGTTCCCAGAAATGAAAAGCAATAGTCAGATATTCAGGGGCTAGAAAACAATGTTGTGCTCTCAGATTTAGTTTCTCCAACTGGCCATTTTGCCGTCCGCTGCCGCCAAATTCAATGTTGTAGATCTTAAAGTAGTTTATCTATCTCGAATAAGACGTATAAAACGAATAGGGCTTCTACTATATGTGGCTGTGGTGTCCAAGTTATTTCCCATATATAACCCGAACCCTAACAATATGAAAAAGGGGTAATCCACTATCTTTTTCTTTCTTATTTCCTGTTGTTTGTTTCACTGGAGTACTAATATTGAAAGCTCGCGTGGCCAAACATCAAGTTCTGGCAGTGGATCTCCGTCTGATTCTTTGTGTCAGTCCTACTTCGTTGGGGTGGAAGCCCCAAGGACGACTCGGAGCTGCTGGAGGACATCAGCACGTTATTTGGAGTATATTGATGTGTCGCAAAAGGGTGGGGGGATTCCCATGCCATGCGACTTGAGGTGTATTTCTTCCGAATGTTGAAACTGCAATTTCGAGGTTTGACCATTGGCTCCTACCTCAGCTGGCATGCCTGCTCCTTCCATTTCTGTTCCGCGTGCTGGAGCCTTGTCTTCTGCCCAGCTGTGACTTTTCTCGCGACATCATTGCCATTTTCGGCCTGCTTTCTACAATTGCACGACGCATAATGGACTCCAAATACACTTCTCTCCCCTCCCTGCTGGACCTCACCATCGAGGAGGCAGCTAGGGGCCTCGACTCGGGTCGCTTCACAACACTCGATTTGACCAAGCCCTATTTGGCGAGGATCGATGAAGCCTCCCAGTTCAAGGCCGTCTTAGAAGTCAACCCCGATGCGTTGGCGGTAGCACGGGAGCTAGGCAATGAACGCGCGCGGTCTGGGAGCAGAGGGTACGAGTCTTGAAGCCAGCCTTCAGCAATTACAAAGTTACCCAGTTTCAATTCTGACCAGATGGCACTTTTTAGACCTCTGCACGGTTTTCCGATTCTCGTCAAAGACAATATCGCAACAAAGGACAACCTACACGCATCCGCTGGCTCTTATGCCCTACTAGGAGCGAAACCGGCAGACGAGTCCTTCATCATTTCCAAGCTCCGTGAGGCTGGCGTCTTGATTCTAGGTAAAACCAACTTGTCTGAGTGGGTAAACTTCCGAGGTCTTCAGATCAGTTCGGGATGGGGCCCCAGGGGCGGCCAGACACTTGACGCATACTATCCCAATTCCACAGCCGAGGACATCATTGAATTCACAAAGACGTTCCCAGCAGAGGAGTATCCAGAGCACGATATCGGAAAGTTTCTCTGGACCCTGGCCGAAGATATTGATGTTAACAGCGAGAAGTACAAGGAAATGGTGAAGCAGGAACACTTTTATGGTGGAGAGGGCGGCATCCTCGGCGCCATGGACAAGCACAAACTCGATCTCCTCATGGTACCCTCGTCATTCGGCATTGCAAGCGACCTCGCGGCAAAGATCGGGTTCCCTGTAATGGGTGTTCCCCTTGGAGTTTTTCCAGAGGACACCCCGATAGAGCTCGACGACAACAAACCGAACCTGGTCAGGGTTGCTCCTGGAATCCCGTTAGGTTTCCCTATCCCTCAGAACCCACCTCGACGAAACATCTTGATCTTTTGGCGCTAACACTAAATTAACTGTATCCAACAGATATTCTTTGACGCTGATTTCCAAGGCCCACTCCGATGGTACCCTGCTGAAGGTCGCTTATGCCTTCGAGCAACTGTCCAAGGTCAGAGAGAATGGGTCTTTGCCGTTCCACCCACCAACGACGGAGTTGAAGATATTTTAGGTACCTAGGGTGGCTGCTGAGTTGCACGGGAAAAGGTAGTTAGGGCAATTGTTGAGGTTCATATATTTCGTTCATGATTTGCTGATCGCCGTAGCCTATCTTATTCTATCTTCCGAGTTCATTCTAGATTGAGTATAAGTTCAAGATTTACATACGTAACAACTCAACTCGTCCAGTCACTTTCAGTGATTCCTCAACAACATGTACCTATGCTTAGCTCAGGTAACAACATTGAATTCTCACCTGACGCGGCTGGCTGATGCTCCCTTCCTCTACTTCCATCCGTCTGGCCGGGCGACCTATCGAAGATATAAAGAGTTCTCGCTGGAACAAGAGTCGTAAAGTTCTAAAGACGACTTCCCCCCTTTTAACCAACGACTGACCGGGCCGCAGGAGTTTAGCCGTGGGCGCCAACCGAGCAAATTGTGATCTTTGGCGTTGCTGAAGAAGCATGATTTTGTAGGTATGTCTACTGGGCTATGCTAGTTTTCGGTAGAACTTCCATCGTCCTCACCGTTCTGTACCTCTCCGAAACTAGTCAATGCCACGTCGATTAAAAGCCGAGACAGCTTTAAGGGCTTGAAAAATGTGAGTGAGGCTTATACTCTAATTAAAAATTCTCACCACGGTACGTGGGGATGATGATGTCTTTGGTACATACACCAAGACAAGCACCCATCGAAGACGAATTGATCTGACTGGCTTTATTATAAATAGTTATATACATATAGAATGTAGTTTGACTTGCAGAGCACCTCAACCACAATGGCAACCTGCCGATTGAAGCAACTGACGTCAGACAGCACAGAGGTCACACCAATCTGCACACATTCCCTCCCCCCTTCCCCTCAAAACAAAAGAACCCCCCTGCCCCTCCGCCCAACCTGCAAAAAAAGAAGGCGCTTTACATCGCCGGGAATTGAGCCCGACGTGGGGGTCGAACCCACAACCTTGAGATCTCTGTGAGCTCTGGTATTCCATCCTTGCATACTAGTGACACGCTCTACCACTGAGCCAAGCGGGCTGAGATCTCCAGTCTCTTCTGAAAGGGAAGAGGGGGAAGAGAGTCGGATTGCCCACTGCCAGAATTGAACTGACGACCTTGTCATTTGATGGGGATGCAGGGCATCGTAAGAGTCTCACGCTCTACCGATTGAGCTAGCCGGGCGAATGCCTGGTTGTTGTTGAGATTGTGGGTGGGTATTGGGAGATACTATGTTGGTGGTTTGGTTGTGGGTTGTGGACTGGATGTGGATGTTGTGGTAGGGTTGGTGATTTTGCGGTGTGGGTGGAGTTGGATTGGTCGAGCCTCATGCGGGTTTGGACCTAGGGGTTTCTTCTTTTGTCGGCGGGGAATAAGAACAGATAGGTAGTTTATCTTCGCCGCGAGGCGGGTCATCTATCATTTGTTGACAAGGCCGTTCATGACAGGTCGAGAAACGATATCTCAGTTACTTCTCCCACGGGGGATAGGATTGTCTGTTCGCCATCGGAGCCGTCTGCGGGGCCGGGGAAGATACCCAACCCTTTTTGTTTCCTCCGGCTCGGTGAGAGCACGCTCAGGGGTAGATTGACGGAATGTTCTTCAGAAAGGTGTGGGCACATGCCTTCGCCGACTGACGCACGGTGCGAATGGAACGAACAGAGACGGAACCCAAAGAAGCGCTCGCCGCTCCGCAACTTGTTCATGGGTAGACGAAGCTGGGGGTTCTTGATGCGGACGTCGGCTTTGCTCTGTGCCATCTTGTCGAGATGGACGGAATAATCCTCGCGCAGAGCCGGGTAGGCAACGAAGAGTCGCTCGTACAAGGCGGCATCACTGTTGGCGGCGTGGAGCAACCACGCCAGCATGGCAACGGCCCATTTTCTGAGGCGGAAGGCGTGCTCAGCGCCGCACTCCTGATAAAGAAAAGCGAGGAAGCGCGGTGATACGTCCAGATCGCAGCGCAGGTACAGGTCCTGGAGGGCATCCATGGCCACGTCCTGCAATGCTGGCAGATCGATAACAGCCGCGAAGATGTGTAGCCTCGTGAGGTTCCAGCGCAAAGCCTGCAACTTGGGAAGTTGAGCAAAGGTCGAGGCGTCCCGAGCCACCTGCGGAACGGCCTGGTCGACGAGTGCGAGAAAGGCGCGCTTTCGATAAAGCCACAGCACGAAGAGCTCGAACATCTCAGGGGCCTCGTTGGGCAGCCATATCATCGAGTCCTCCTCGTGTTTGCCATCCTCGGGATACAGCGGTGAAGACGCCGACGAGGGTGTTTCGAGGTGCTCTCGGAAGAAGGAAGAAGTGTCGCAGATGAGCTTCCGGTTCAAGGTGAACTCTCGTTGTTGTTGACCAACCAAGATCCTGACCTCCTCGGAATCCAAGATGTTGAGCAGAACGCTGGAGACTGTTAATTTTCGGCCCGCTCGCTCGTACACATGGCGGCTGGGAATTCTCACGACTCATCCGACTCCCCCCGGAAATCACCCTTCATTTCAAGCGACAGGTAAGGCATTGCGAAAATGAACGAAAGAAAGCAAACTGGTTGCAAGAACGAACAGAAGCGAAAGACGGGAGGTCAACTCCTTGGACAGCCGGAATGCCACATTCGCTCCACAGAGACGGCTTCCGTCCTATATGTAGGATGCCCGCGAAGGGGCTCAAAAAAGAAAATCCCTACCTACATGCCCATCGCTCCAGTCCGCGGGCCATCACGTTTGAGCCATCTGTCTCGAGCTCGGATGACAAGCATTATCGGTAGACAGGTCGGGGCTTGGCGTTTCGTCATGTGTGAGTGGCGGGCCGCCCCTTGCAGGACACCCCCACCTGCCGTCGTTGTTTTTAACCTTTTGGATCTTGGGGCGTTTCGGCGATCAGGGGCAACGCTGCCTGCCGAGTTTCAATCCCCACTGTTCCCGGCTTGTTGGTCGCGTTGAAGCCCGTCGCGACAAGCCCGTGATACAACGCATTGTCGTGCTGCGCCGGGTTCTCCTCGTATTTGGTTCTGATCTGCGGATTGACAAGAACCCGGTGCACATCGTCGTGACAATACCGGTGCGTTGTTGGCTTGGTAGGCAGGGAGGCAGGGAGGCAGGGAGGAATCTGTCAAGCTTGCCGAGCCTCTCACGACGACTCTGCCCCAGGCTTCCATCCGGGAAACCCAAATTGATCACATTCCAAAAGCCGCCGACCGACCGACTCAATTGGAGATTCCGCGCCGCAGGAACATACCGATTGCTTTTATCGATGCCTCCGAGGCTCATCTGAACTTCGCCCACAGTCTTGGAGTTTGCGGGTCGCGCTAACAGGCGATCCAGGCCTGAAACCGCTCAAGAGGAGGAAGCTGCGATGGTGGAGCTCCCTTATCATTGCAAACATCTCGGGTGGACGGTCACCAGAAGAATCCACAGAAACATGATCCATATCCTTCGTTTTGTTTTCATCTGATCAATCAACAATCCATTGTCATGCGTTTCCGCAATCTACCGCTTGGGCCAGTGCTTGTCTGGCTCACCTCCAAATCGTGTTTCGAGACAGGGCCGCCTGGCCGCCAAGGTCCACGAGAACTTCATTCTTTGAACTCTTTCACGATGGTTTTGGATGGTTAAAAGAAGCAGACTGGCATGGGCGGTAGTGATAGGTGCCGAAAAAGAAATGGGAGGCTGGCGTCGTGATAGTCGCGATGAATTTCCCGTTTTCCAAGGCACTGGGTTAGGGTTGCGGTTAGCTTACCCCTAAGCTGAGGGCGATGACTCCAGCATCCATCCAGCCGTTGCAGGGTACGCCAAAAACACGCTACAGGGTACGCCACGCACCCGACTCAATTTGCCCCAGTCAACGGCCATGCCCGCGACCACTTCACTGATTCTCACATCCTCATTTGGCCAGTTTACTCTCTAAAATTTCTCTCTTTACAATCTGATCAATACAGTTTAGATTTAGGAATGCAACGCTCGGACTAAGCTCTGATGAGTGAGCCGCGTGTCGCATCGCGGGGTCGGCCGAGAGGCAAGATGAGATTAAGGATTGCGCGGTGCATCTTGCGGGGAAGCAAACCAAAAGTTTGGCCTCGGATAGACGGTTGCAAGTTATCGTACTTTCTTGAAGGCACCTATGCTACGTTCTCAAAGCGATGTGCTGCGCGGGAAGCCAAGGAATTTGCAACTATCAATGAACACCCGGTCGCAACTTCCAGTCAGAAAATCCACCACATTTCCAAGCATTGGAAGCTCTAAGAGAAACCCAATTTATTTCCAAGCATCAAAAGATTGCAAAGTTGGTCACCAAGCTCCAAACTCATTGACTTGATGTGGGGGTTAACCGTTGCCAAACGTCTTGGCAGCACAGCGGGGAATTATTCCCCCTCACATCACGCAACTGAGGCATTACTCATCGAGGTCGGTTGCGCCTGCCAGATAGAGCTTCGAGGTGTGAAAAGATGGGACTAAAAAGGCGTCAGACCTCAATGATAGGTATAGTACCCTTTCAGCTAGAACTTCAACATTGCTTTTTAGGGCAATATACACAGGACTTTCCCCACTTACAGTCTGCAACACCAACTCAGGGGCAACTTCTCAGCTTCTCAACTTTCACACATTTGCGTACCCTCTACCCTCTACCCTCTACCCTCTACCCTCTACAACTCTACCACTAGTCACCGCTCACCATGCCTGGGACACAACCCCGCTCCGTCCTCCGGGGCACCGGAGTCCCGTACTTCACCCCAGCCCAACTCCCCGCCGTCGGCACCGCCATTGACCCCACCGCCGAAGTGCCCACCCTCTTCGCGCCACTCCAGCTCCGCTCCTTGACCCTGGTCAACCGCTTCGCCGTCGCGCCGATGTGCATGGACTCCTGCGAAGACGGTCTCATGACCGACTTCCACCTCGTGCATCTCGGCGCGTACGCCCTCCGCGGCGCCGCCCTGACCATCTTCGAGGCCACCGCCGTAACTGCCAACGGGCGCATCACCACCGGCGACGCCGGCCTCTGGCACGACGGGCAGATCCCCCCCGTCAAGCGCATCGTCGACTTCATCCACTCTCAGGGCCAAAAGGCAGGTATCCAGCTCGCCCACGCCGGCCGGAAGGCAAGTAACCTCCCAGGCTGGGACCCCCTGCGCGCCAGGGGCGTGAACGAGACCGCCGAGGAAAGCGATGGCGGTTGGCCTGAGGATGTGTGGGCGCCTAGCGCAATTCCCTTCTCGGCGTCGTACCCGAAGCCCAAGGCGCTTTTTGTCGAGCAGATTCAGGGGCTTGTCCAGAGCTTTCAGGATGCCGCGGTGCGCGCTGTGAAGGCTGGGTTTGACACCATTGAGATCCACGCGGCGCATGGGTATCTCCTCTCGGAATTCCTGTCGCCTATTACCAACGTGAGTGCCACCCCCCCTTTTCTCTGCCTCGGGAGTGAGCGTGAGATTGACAATCCGCAGAGACGCACCGATGCCTACGGCGGCTCTTTTGAGAACCGCACGCGCTTTCTTATCGAAGTGATCAATGCCGTGCGGGCAGTTATTCCCATTGATATGCCCCTACTTGTACGCATCTCTGCAACCGAGTGGATGGAGCACACGGGCCAAGAGTCCTGGGACATCTCGCAAAGCCTGCGGCTTGCACAACTCCTGCCGGACCTTGGCGTGGACCTGCTGGATGTTAGCTCGGGTGGCAACAATAACGAGCAGAAGATCGCGCTGCATCCGTACTATCAGGTAGACATTGCGGGGCGGATCCGCGATGCGCTCCGCGCGGAGGGGAAGAGTATGCTTATTGGCGCGGTGGGGCTGATTACCACGGCGGAGATGGCAAAGTCAGTAGTCCAGGAGGATGGGACTCTGACGGGAGAGAAGTCTGAAACAGTGGAGGTTGATGCTGGAAACGGACAAAAGGCAAAGGCGGATTTGGTGCTTGCTGCGAGGCAGTTTTTGAGAGAGCCGGAGTTTGTGCTACGAACGGCATATGCATTAGGGGTGAAGGTGAAGTGGCCGGTGCAGTATGGTCGGGCGCCTTTTTCATGATGATGATGGAGGCGGCGTATTCTTTTCAGGAGTCCGGGAGATACAGTGGTCGCGTAGAGAAGAGAGCACATAGATCGGAAGGGGTGTTGGTTACTAGGCCGCATTAGAGAGTGAAGAACATGTACATACAAAGGGATGGCGCGCCACATAGAGAGGCTGCACCAAATATAAACATATCCCTAGAGGTCTCCGTGCTTCGGCTCCTCGACCTTGCGTGCAACCTCGCTCTCCACCATGGATCTGATAAGCTGTATAAGAAGCTCTTTACCCGTAGTGAAGTTCTTCTCTGAGTTCTCAGAGGGCACATGGAAGAAGACGACCTTACGTGGTTGGCCCGCCCGATATAAGTGCGCCAGACTCGAAAAGTAGATAAAATCGCACAGATAACGCCCAGCGTCCTCTGAGATCCTCACGTCGCTTCCGGGCTGCGGAGACAGTTTATTAGCATGTAAGCGGGATCCAAAGGTCTGGGGGATATACAGGGCTGTTATTCTTCCACCGATCCAGCACATCCTCCATGTCGAGATCGGTCAGCAGTTCTGACGGCATACCATCCCACACCCAGTCCTTTCCCTCGCGCAATTGGCGCTCGTCGTCCCCGAGCAATTCGCCATCGAAGTCCTTCATAGCGTACCCGTCGCGGTGGCCTCGGCGCTCAATTGAATAGAATAGACGTGGGCCCGCCATTCCAATGTGAATGGCAAGGTCTATCTTCTTTGGCTTAGGCTTAGACACATCCTCCCCGCCATCGCCGTCGTTACCTTCGAGATGCCATAGCTGTGGCACCAGCGACCGAACAAATTGGTAGTTGACCCGGATCGGCTCCGGGTGGACCAACAGCCGGACCGGGGGGAGAAGCGGCGCCGAATCCGACGGCCGCGCCGTCTTGGCGCGCAGCGGCGGAAGATACTCGGGAAGCCGGCTGGCGATCTCCCAGGAAGGGTTGATGGGAAATTCCTTTTTGAAGGGCTGGTTTAAGTGTTAGCTACGGGGGTATTGCAGGCTGTTAACAGGGTGGCTGCCGGTCCGCTTGGACGTTGGCCGTTTGCGGGGCAACAGCTTACAGCGAAACCGGTGATAAGAACCGTCAGCTCCTCTTGCGAGGAATCAGCCCAGGTTGACCCCATGGCTGTAACCCAAGATGTGATGTGCTATTACGGCCACGACAGACTTGGAGGATTCGGTGGGTGATTTTGCGAAAGGAACAGGTACGGTTGAATTTGCTTTGTTTGTCACGCGACGGAATTGCATCACGGTTACACTTGACTGCCGCAGCTGGAGCTTCAGGGAAGAATGCGGGGAGAGCTCCTTCCCGAGGAGCTAGACCAGCCACCGAGCTCCAGCTAGCCGGCAGGCCACAGTGCGGCAGACAGGTGGCTTGGTCTAACAGTAAGCTCCCTCCAATCATACCCCGCGGAGCTCATTTCACTGGGCCACTCAACACAAACACAACGACAACTTCCCGTCACTTCTCCTTTCTTCAGTATAAGGAGCCATTGGTGCAATTCGTTTCCCTTCTCGCCTGCGAACTCGCATTGATAGCAGAGCCTATCAGCAACCTGTTTTGTCCGATATGTGTATAGTTCTGAGCCACCCAGTCGGCGTTGTATGCTCCTCTTCGGCGCGCGAAAGAGAAGCAAGAAGAATCGACAGCTGGGGGCCAGAACGACGGCACCTACCTACTTAGCTTGCCTGCGCAACAACGCTCTCAGGGTCGCGCGATGGCGGTCTACGATGAGGACCCCTCTCTGTCTCCATGGCAGAAAGCTTGGTAATGAAGATGGCATACCTTGGCAATGGTGCATTCGCCGCATCTCCAAAATAGACCCGCCTTACAACTCTACTGAATCCAGACCGGCGCCGACAAACAGAGACGGTCTCACTCTGCGAGATATCGCCAAAGCTTGCATTCAATAGTCTATTCTAAGAGTCCCCGCATTCGCCTCCGAGAAATCTCTGTTTGTTGGGAAGCTATGCACCTCATCTCAGCTCATTTCTTGTTGTTCCCACACCGGCCATACCATCCATTCTCAGCTTCACCCCCGATCAGATCTCACACGATACAATCCGGGGACGATGTTCTCAATCTCGTTTCCCCAGATAATTTAAATTGAGGCCCACCAGTGCCGTCTGGGAATTCCTGGGAAAAGAACAAGGTGATGACCGGGCTCCACGAGTGGGGGATCAGATGTCAAAGGATTCCCCGGCTTTACCCCTCTCTCGAGCCTCGGCGACAGCTTCAAGTGGGTAACACTCAGCTGTCGACCAGGAACCAGGAACCGGCCCCTGCAAGTGTGGGGTTGACCGATCTCGTTGCTAACCTCTACTGGCTTTCACTCACGGTCCACCGGTTCTTCCCAGTCCGCCAGATCTAGCGATGACCATTGTGCTACTATTCCTACTCTCACCTACCGATGTATGTCTTCGCTCCGCCCGTCAGCCGCTTCCATTGGTCAATCCTTGTGTCTGCTCCAGTGTAAGTCCACATACCATCACGACATCCATGAGCTGGGAGAGCGAGGATGGACAGGAGGACCAGTGGTCCTGCCGATGAGCTTGTATGCTATGGCGGAGATGGTGCACAGGTGCGTCCTACTATTGACATTCCGCCCTCGCATCGGACGTCTTCTCCCAACCCTTGCTGGCATGTCTCGAATCCTCACGCCCGTCATCGCCGGACCAGGAAGGAGGCCGAGCGGCGAGCCGCCACCCCGATGCCACGGCTGGAATATTTGGCAGACAGACTGTGACAGGATGACTTCATGCCATACTGTCGGGCGGGGTCTACCTTCTTCCACGGAGCTGGCGAGGCTGGGTTGAGACGGCCTGAAATATGTGCAACCTCGGCGGAAAACCCAGCGAGGGTCCCATGTGAAATTCTCCAACTACTCAACCTGCTCTCAGACAGTCGGAGCCTAGGCCACCCGCACCCTGATTTGAGCATGGCTACCATCCCAAAACCACCTTGCATATCTGTGGGTTGTGCGGGTCGGCGTGGCTACTAGTTCAGCTCCTTCGGCGCTCAACTTGGTGATCACCGTGTATGTTCGTGGCCATGGCGGAGGGAGTGGATGTTGCGGTATGAATGCATGTGCACTGGCTCGGCTCTAGTCTTGACTCCCACGATGACCCACGAAGATTTCGAGGAAATCCACTTGGTTCCTGAGGGACAAGCTGCGCGGTGGTCCACTTCCATGTAGCTATCTACCCCCTCTCCCGCCGCAAGCTATAGCTCTGGCGTCCTATCACACGTCTCACTCTCACATACCAATCTTCATTGTTTATCTTGCCATCAAACCAGAGCATACCTTACGCTCAGGTCTCGCCAGATCCTCGACGTCGAGTCCATCGCCTATTTGTTCAGACACCACAAGATATACAAGAGAAGATGAAGATCTCAGTAGCTCTCCCGTTCACGGGTGCGCTCCTTGTGCTTGCTACCGAGAAGGAGTCGAAGGACTGCACCAGTGTCGCCCTGGTAGCTATCCCCAGCTGCGCACAGCCATGCTACCTTGAGAACGCACCTTCAATTGGCTGCGAGGGTCTCGACTTTGCGTGCCAATGCAAGCAACAGTCCGCCATGTTTGCTGCCATCCAGGGCTGTGTGGCCAGCAAGTGCCCAGAGTCTCTTTTCGAGAAGGTCGTTGATGGATCTGCTGAAGGTGAGTCTCGTATTCCCCTACGCAGCTTGATTATAGCTTCGACAACTAGGAACAATATACTAACAGACCTCAGTCTGTGATTGCGCCGCACCAGGCTACACAGAGCATGTTTCCATGTCTGCCGCACCCAAGACAACAGCATCGGCGACATGGCACACTGTTCAGACGGTACAGACAGTTCAGACCGTTCAAACCGTCCAGACCGTCGCGTCCAGCATCGTCAACACCGCTGTTGCCGTACCTACCGCGGGTGCTGGTACCGATAACTACGACTATCCCGCAAGGCCATCGCCGACGTACTTTGCTAAAGCGTCTGGTGCTGAGCGACTTACCACTCTCGGACTCGGTATCGTCGCCTCCGCTGTGAGCGCTGTCCTTGCGATCATGGTGCTTTGCGTGTAGAGAGACAAGTTCTTGCTTTGCATTTGATTTCGAGGGGGGGCTCTGTCCAAATCGACACAGCAAAATGAAAAGAGAGAACGAAACATTTTCCAGAACGATGATACCAGAGGAAAGAGAGACGGTTTTGGCTTTTTGTTTTATTTGGTCTATAATGCCTTGCATTTCACACGCGCGCGCAACGGCTGGGGGGTTACGGACAACAACATGGACGGAAATACCCGGCACACTCATTACCAGCCACGACGGCATCACAAGGACGGACGGACGGACGGACAGATATACCCGGCACATTACTACGAGCCACACAACGGCAATGGATACACATACATACATACGAACATTCTTACATACCCGGCACCACAGGGACAACTCATGCGGCACGCTTTCCCGCCTCGCGGGTCGGATCCATAGGAGTTTGGATCGCGATGAGGGTGAGGGCGGGAACAGGCGGATTGGCATGGGATTAGGAGCAATATTACTTAATAATTAGTTATAGACACATACATGGGTCATCGTGACCAGAGGGCAATTGATGAATGGGGAGTTGAATCTTAATACTGAGATTCTTGAACGTACTCCGTAATGTCTGCTGAATCTCGGGTGCTCGGCTTCTGGCGACTTACACGCGAGTTCAACGTCACAGAATGAACTGGGCCGGCTATTCACTTTGGATACAACCAATTACCTGTCTGCAACGCCATCTCCATGAAGAGAACTAGTTATCTAGACCATTACTACCTACACCATATGTACCTAAATACATCCTTTTCCTACGATTATTGTCAATCGACATTCAACCCCATGCATGCCAAGCCCCAAACGCCAAGACCAAACGCCAAGCCAACCCAAATATTGACATCACCTCCCCCTGAACCCTTATCAACACCGTTCCCTATTAGTACCGTTCCCTATTAGTACCGTTCCCTATTAGTACCGTTCCCCATTCAGCACCTCCCCTTTACCCCTCCCCCTCACTCACTCACTCGTCATAATCACTAAACC
>Ga0247770_1001640_pt1 | contig 16187 bp, 15 predicted proteins | sample UWRJL136409B6_FD_179943 | JGI IMG/M metagenome (GOLD analysis project Ga0247770, IMG submission 179943) | Plant litter microbial communities from Arlington Agricultural Research Station in Wisconsin, United States - UWRJ-L136-409B-6 | ecosystem: Environmental > Terrestrial > Plant litter >... | reverse complement strand
CCCCTCCTAACCCCGCGCCAGGGCCCACATTCGCGCATTCTTTGGCTTCCAAGCTCCAAAAACACTGGAATGTTTACTGATTCTTACAAACAACGCGTTCATTCTTCCTACCGCCAATCTAAGGCCTTCTTTCTTCCTACCGCCAATCTAAAGCGTTGTTTTCCGAATTGTGCGGCCGCCCGCAAGAATACTTGAAAAAACCGTGAGTTCTGGCTTCTTCCTCTTATTCCTGCACCTCTCCATTAATCCCCACGCTTCAGTTGCGATTCCAGCGATCTGTTTACTACTATGGATGCCCCTAAAAAGCGATTGCCAGTTTCTGACAAGCAGCGGAAGCAGGTGCGCCAGTATGCCCACCAAAATCAACACCTCAAGCAACACCAAGTGGCTACGTGGGCCTCTCGAGAGTTCCAACGCCCATTTACGCAGTTAATGGTTTGTAAGATTCTCGAAGACCGTTACCTCCACCTTGACGAAATGTCCTTTCCTTGCGGCGTTTCCGGAGCCTCTCGAAGCGTTACTCCCGATTTTCCTATCCTTGAAGTCGCTCTGTTCGAATGGTATATCCGAATGGAGACTCTTAAGTTGCTAATTACTGGTGATATGATCTGTGAAGCTACCTGTACTCTCTAGTAACAAATACCAGAGTTCCAACTCCTCCCAGAACCTAAGTGGTCAAACGGTTAGCTACACGGGTTCAAGAAGCGCCATCGCATCAAGCAATACAAACAGAGCGGCGAGGTGGCCTTTGCGGACATTACCGGGAGCGAGGAAGAGATTATTCGGATCTGCGGGTTGATTCGTAATTACGCCAGCCACGATGTCTATAACACCGATGAAACAGGGTTGTTCTGGCTCCAGGCTCCAGATAATACCCTCGTAACAAAGGCGCAGTCTGGCACTAAAAAGAAGAAGAGTAGGATTACATTACTCCCAACAGCTAACGCTGACAGCACTTACAAACTAGACCTCTGGGTTATCGGCCACTTTAAAAATCCCCACCCCTTTGGCAAGAACTCCTGCAAGACCCTTGGCCTTCCTTTCGTTTGGCGGTATAATAAAAAGGCGTGGATGACTGCGGTAATATTTATCGAGTATTTGCGTTAGTTTGATGGCTAGATGGCTGGAAGGAAGGTGCTCTTACTTATTAATGGCTTTTCGGCCCACATTAGCGCAATTGAACAATTGCAAGGTGTGGGAGGCCTTCAGGGCTTAGGGCTTCGGAATACGAGGGTTGAAGTTCTGCCGCCAAACACCACCTCTATTTATTAACCCATGGATCAGGGCATTATTAACAACCTTAAGGTCTATTACCGGAAGCGTTGGCTGCAACAGATGGTCTCTCAAACACTTGTTGGCATCGATCCGACCGAAAACACCACTATTTTGACAGCTATTCGATAGTGCCTTGATGCCTGGAGGAACGATGTGAGCACAGAGACTATCGCCAACTGTTGGAGGCATTCCCAGCTCTTTGGGCCTTGTTACGGCCCTGAGAGATGCCCCCCTGAATACTCTGAGGAGGCCCACGTCCGCCAACTGGCTAAACAGCTGCAGGCAGCTGGTAGGATAAAGGAGGTGATGAATATCTCTCACTTTATCAATCCGCCAGAGGAAGCCGTTGTTGATTCTGGCGATGACCTCCTGCAACAGATCGCCGAGACCTTTTCTGAGGCCCGTAAGCTAGCTGAGGAAGACGAAGAGCAGCAGGTTCCGCAGCCAATTTCTACTACCGCCGCGCTACAGGCTGTCAACCTGCTTGTGCAGTTCGAGGTCCAGGAAGGGGGTGCAGATCTGGCGGCTTTGGAGAGGGTACGACGGAGAGTTACGGAGGTCCGGCTCCAGAGGGCTGGCAATGGGGCTCAAGGCACCTTAGAGGCCTTCTTCCAGACAGATTCGCAATAAAATTCTACCTCTCACAGTCCAACAAGCCCTCTCACCAATGCTCCAGGCCCTTGCCAAGCCTGCCAAGACCACTATTTGTGGGGCCTCTGTCCACAAGAATAACCCCCTCATAAGAATTATTTTTCGGCCACGGACCTAATTCTTATGTGCAGGTTCCCCTGTAAAAGAGAAAGCGCTGTCATGCGCGCCGGGTTTAGCGCACGAACCATCTTTGAAACTCAAGGCGGGACACACGCTACTGCTGCATTAGGCGGGGACGAGCGATGGACCCTGGAGTCTAACCCGGAGCCATGCCAAGCACAACAAAGGATGGCACATCCCCCTTCTGGGTCGACACGATCTCGATGCCTTCCAAACCTCGCCCCTCAAGACACTTGCCCTCTAGCAGATGCACCAAGTCTACCGCAAGGCATATCGAGTTCTCGTTTTCGATGCTGGATTGCAGCAGCCTTCCCAAGCGCTGCTTCCCTGTTCGAGATTGCCTCACGTACATCGAGGTCAGCTCGTGGAACGAGCGGCTGTAGACCATCCAGGAAGCCATCTTTGCTAGGAATCTCTACTTCAAGTTCCGAGACGGCATCACCAGCCTCGAGGGTCTCATTATGCGGTACAGAATCGAGCGATTCCAGCAGGTCGGGGCCATGTGATTCGGGAGCACGGCGGTGGCCTCCTCGTTGGTGAAAACCGCTCTCGACTTGCACCCGCAAACTGTACTGCAGAAGGAGGACCCTGTCGGCAGCGGGTGGCTTGTTCTGGACACTGATTCTCTTGAGAGACCCATTTCTGTTGAAGAGCTGATGGGGCGCAAGCTTGATGGAATCTTCATTGCTACCGTTGCGGCGGCGAAAGGCTTCTATACATCAACGCTGGCATCTTGTTTGGCGGTCGTACCTGGTGGGCACGGAGGGGGTATTGATGGATGCCGACGTCGTTTGTTGGCCAGTGCGTCGATAGGTCTGAGATCCGCGTCCGCGTTACCGAGTCTGGCTTGGAAGTAAATCTCGTCAGTCTTGACGCCCTTTCCCGTCATACGGCTGTCTCCTGGACGTCGGTCCATTCAATACTCTGGGTCCATTTAGGTTCTGTGAGTTAGGCCGCAAGGGGTTCTTGGTTGGAGGCTCGTTTCCTCCCCGACTAGTCGGGACGAACCGCGTCTTCTTTGTGAAGGCAACCTTACCGGAAGGGGGGCCGGGCTTTCAGGTGCCGCAGTCCAAATTGCGTATCCTATTAGAGGTTCCTCCGCAGGCCGAAACCTCAGGCGTGGAGGTCGGGCGGTCTCTTATCTTGGACGCCCTTCGTGAATGGATCAGACACAGCAGGAGGACATAGTCGAGGGGTTCCTGGTGGAGACTAGGGAAGGCGTAACGAAGTTTCATACTTAGTACCTGTCACTCTGAGCAGCTGGCCTCATCCAATGCCCGGGCAGGTTACTTCGGCAGCGCAAGGAATCCAGACGGCAGAATCCGAGTGGATATTATCTTAGAGATAGCCGGTACAAAATCCAATCTCAGGGTGACGCTCCTCAGTGGGCGGTGTTACGAAGGGCTTGAGAAAACTAAAGAGGTTCGTCGCGCCTTGGGACTGCCTGCCAACTTAACCGAGAATAAGATCTACGAGACTCTCTTCCCTAGCTTCATCCCACCTTTGCGCGACCACAACACCAGTTCCTTTTCGATACGCAATTCCCTCCCGCCACTCAACCCACAGGGCAAAATAGCAGTCGTCTTTGGTATTTATCAACGTATCCCACGCCTCCTTATCCTCGTCCACCCAACTGGGACAAGCCGAACCGCTCTGGTCGGTCCGACTATGCCAGTGTGGGTCCCACGGACGCTCGATAGCCGCACCGTTCAGTGAATTGTAAGGCTGGCTGAATATGTCTGTCCATCCCTTCAGAACTGCAACAAGCTCGATTCGAGCTCCTTTCCCCGTATCCCCCAACGTCGAAGCCGGGATGATAGGAACCATCAAATCTCCTCTGTCGTCGGAAGCATCGTACAGGTTCAACACGCCCACGAACGCGCCATTGTTGTCTCGCAGAACTTGAAGCCTTTTTCTCTCGAGGATCGGTTGAATCATATCTGGAGATGCGTAAAGGAATGCACGCGTCGTTTTGCACGTCAGGTACCGCGTCTGAGGTGACACCGCCATGCTCGCAGGCGTGGCTTGCTCGGGGGCAGCCGCTGGGACAGGATACCAAAATTCTCTAGAAGTCGACTCATGGAAGAATCCGTATGCCGGCGGCAACTTGGGGCACCGCAGCGGAGAATGTGAGGGAAGGGTAGGGGTCTTCGACCTCCATCCGTCAGGCAGGTCATGTCCACGGTCAAGCTTTTTAGCTAAACCTTTGTAAACGCTCCAGGCGCTCGCTATCTTTCTTCCCTGGCCCGGGGGATGTTTTGGGTCGGCGATGGCATACCAGGTGGTGACTGGTGCAGTAAACCCATATTCATCTGCTCCACCTGCTTGGCTAAGCTCCGCGTCGCCGGGGAAGAAGATCCTGCCCCCTTGCCAGCCCATCCATGACCAACTGGGCAAGGCAAGATTCGGATCGGTAGTAGCCGAGGCCGTCCTTCTCCGACAGTGGTAGTCGCCCAGCCACCACAGGGCAATGTCGAACCAGAATTCGGGCAGGCCTAGGAGCAGACCTCCTGGGAAAGCTCGGTGCAGCATCGCTTGGGTGCCCGCGAAGGCCCGTGGCACATCTTCTGGGTACGACACAAGCCGGAGGTTAAAGTTTTGGATCAAGTCGTTCAAGTTATCCAGCAGCGGCATCGGAGAAAGCACCCATTTCTCTTCATTCCCCCAGCTCCGGTAGCCGGTGTCGCGCTGCGCCTGGGCGACTTCGCCGATCAGATCCTCGCGCCATGACGCAGCGTTGCAGTGCCATTCGAGCGGGCCCTGGGCAAACACGAGGCGGCGTTTCGCGAAGAGGTATTCCTGGAATGTCCACATTCGAGAGTGGTATGCAAGATTCCCCTTGCGTTCGCCCTCACGGGCCATCGAGTCGAACCTCGCGACCTGCTCGCCGTCGGCGAGAGGCATAATAACCTGCCCAGCGTGGCGCCCGGACGAAGACACCCCGGGAAATCCACGCAGGCCGTGCCCGGCATTCGCGCCTGCTTCTGCCACGAGACACAGTGCCGAGTTGGCATAGATCAGGTGCATGGCAGACAGCTCGCTGGCCATCTCCTCATCCCGAGCGTCTTGTTGGATGCACAGGCTATCCACCCACAGAAACCGGTAGCCGATGGCCTTGGTGATCCCCACCGCGTCGCGAATGGTCTGGGGCATTTGGGCGCTCATGTCGCCTGAGAATAACACGCCTGGCTCCTGCAGCTGAGCAAAGTTGCTACTATTTGCTTGCAAAGTGGCCGTCATGCCCCAGGTGTAGGAGAGCGTCACATAGGGCGGCTGAGAGCCGTCCAGGGTGAGAGCCCCCGAACAGATGCACCCATCCACGACGTCCACCAGCCAGCGCGGGCGTCGTCCCCCAAGGTTCGGAACCCTGTGAATCTCGCACCGCCGGCCATGCTCAATCTCGCATCGGGACAACCAGTCGTGCGCGATCCCTGTGTTGACCCACTCGGGGTCGAACACACGAACGCGGCCGGGATGGCCATTTCGTTCCGGAAGGGCTATGAGCCCAAAATCCTCACTCCATCTTGATGCATTACTTCTCTCTATTTCATGCACAAGGTAGGCGTGGGTCGAGTCTTCGGCTTTCCGGACGGAGATGATGGCTTTATGGTCCGACCATTCTTGCGAGGCCCAGCGGATAAGCTGGGTATGGGGGCAAGAGGACGCCAGAAGATTCTTCAGGGTGCCAAGCGGGCAGTTGAAGAATTCGGAGGCAGGCGTGGCGAATGCTCGTAGAATGAGGGTGCAAGCCTCGCAGGAAACTTGGGCCATGGCAGTAGGCCCTGATCGGTGCCTTTGATCTCGTGCGCCCGTATGTGGCAAGGTTTTTGTTACTTGTTGTCCCATGGCGTGTGAGGTCCCGGGTCCTTCCTATATGAGGTAGCTTGGGAGTGTAACAACTCGAGTGAACCAAGGGAGATGCGCTTGCATCATAACTGTCGGAAAGGACTCGGTCCCAGCCATTGGACCCTAGTCCTTCAGTCAGCTTTTTGCTGACTGGCAGCTTGGCTGCGACAGGATGTGAAACCACCGCGCTATCCTGCAGGGGTAAGCTCCTTCATGCAAGGCAGTCTCCACCACAATCATTCGGCAAGAGCTCCGATGAAATCCCCCTTGGGAGACACGATGAGGCCACAGCCGCGCTGTCGGCCCTGGGGTGGGTACGATTGTTGAAATTTTCGAGAGTGTGCCGCAGAAAGCTTGTTGTTGAGGGGAGGACGCTTGTTCCCATGTTATGCGTGTGATGTCCCCGAATTTGACCAGGGAGTCCTGGGTTGTGTCAGTCCTGGAACTAGGAACAAAAGCTAATCGCATCTAACCAAGGCCGATGGAGGAGGGCAACATGGACACCATGGATGGCTTGCCTCTCCTTGGACGAGTCCGATCCCTACTGACTCTACATGCTAGTGGGCGTCTGATGACCCTCACCGAGTCGTGGCATTTGGGAGGCAGGTGAGGCGCAGATGTCTGAGCGGCTTGCTGTATCGGCGCGAGTAAGACATGCCGCTGTCTCCGATCAACGAACAGGGCAGCGCCACGGTGTGATCATCATGACCCTGGTGCTCACTCTGGACGAGATCCAAGCCTTCTCGAAGACTTTCCAGTAAAGTTGCTAGGGGTCCTCGCTGGCACCAGAAATACTTGCAGGAAGCAACGCACTAGATGTTCGGTTTAGCCTCTCCTTTTCTGAACAACTTGGAGACAACATTAATTGATAAACTTAAAGTTAATAACCTTAATAATATTAAATTAAACGATTTTTATTTTAAATAATCCTTTATAGATATAATTTATAAAGTGTTTAATAACTACAGTGTAGATATAATTTATTTGGTGTTTAATACAGTTTAGATTTTTATAATGGAACACCTGATATAGGAGGAGTTTGTTTAAGAGTTTTTAAAATAGAAGACGGTAAGGAATAGCTAGAGAAGGTAGTGGATAAAGTAAGGAAAACGGGGTCAGCTGTCGCTAATTTGTCCTAAGCTTCCCTAACTCTTCCCTAAGTTAGGGTAATCCCATACACTACCGCCGCACAGCCTTAAAGGCCCCTTTTTAATCCCCCCCGGCTAAATTTTCCTATCGATGGATAGCAGCAGATAACAATAGGTAGAGCGTTGATCTCTTGGTCCGCCCCATCTCCATCATTCTCATCAACCTTATGGGTGGTTGCCATGTCCGCAAAAAGATCCACCATTTCCGCCTCACTCAAGTCCCCCCTGGCCAAGACTTCTTGTCTCTCCCTCTGGCACTGAGCGACCAGCTCATCCCAGGATATGCCGAGATGCTTTGATATTCCCTTCGCCCCTTTTTCATCCCGAATATCTTTCAGCGCGGCTTTCCCTTTTAAATCTGGATCTGCACCACGAAGCAGAAGAAACTTCATAAACAAAGCAGCATGTAAAGACATCTTCTGAGCAGCCAACTGCAACGGAGAGGAAGCTCCCATCTTCCGTCCAAGAAAATTATCCGTTGCACCCGCCCGAAGGAGACAGCCTGCGATAATAATTGAGCAGCTTGACCTGCTGATATCTCCAAGCTCGAGACCGAAATGATTTTTTTGCCAGTGCTTGAAAGCCATTCTCTCCCACACGCTGCAAATTCGCCTTTGGACGTCAAATTTGGCAGTTGTTCTGGTACTCTCCGTTAGCGGGAGGCCTAGCACACCATAATCCAGGCTGCTGTGTGTCATCTGCTCTATCTCTCTCTCCGCACAGGTCTCGCACACCTCCCATAACTCCGATGAATCAGAGGACATGACGTGCGCGAAGACCTTACCGCTCGTGCATAATTTTTGTGCGTAAATAGTATCAACGGCACGTCCGCCCCAAATAGTCTTTTTTTCGTTGTGTTCGACGATACACTTGAATGTTTCGCTGTTGCTGCTATCAGCTGCCAAAACCGCACAATCAACTAATATCGCACCGTATCTGGAACGGGTAGGTTTGCTGTTCGAAATATCCCTTTCTAAGTAGTTGTCATATAGCTCGCAGCCGAAAAGCAAGTTAAGAACTGCAGCTGATCCAAATGAGACAACCTCTTCGAGGAGTGTGCGTAGGGCAGGGTCGGCCAAACTCGCACAAGCAGAGAGTAGTGCCCCCATGCTAGCAACATCATCAGCGTGGACCAGATCGAGGAGTTGTGGCAGGGCTTCGTCGGGGCTAGTCCGAGACAGAGCCACTTGAGCAACACTAGAGTCCTGGGCCTGGTGGTATTGGTCCAAGTGATCGTTCCGCATCTTTCGTGAGAGAAAGCCGCCATTTGCGTATTCGCACGTCAAAACGTTGCACTTCCAAGGCCGACCGTGATGCTTTTCATGTGAGGCCCTTGCCTGGAGGGTCTCGAAACCTAGACGGCGTTGGCGACAATGCATGTAGTTGCACTTGAAGGGCCTTGGACCGTGAAGCGCCCCGATTTTGCCACAGTTGCAGTGGCCGCTGTGAGGTGTAACGTAGCAGCGGAGGAGAGAATCGATCGTCCTGTGGACTAGCACTGAGCTGTGTGATGTTGTTAATGGATCGGCGTCTAGCCATGTTGACCCTGCTCTCGCGTTAGTCCGTGCGTTACTAGTCTTGAAATTTCACGTCTCAACGCACCCTCTCATAGCTGATATTGTGAATTCAAGGAGTCCTGACGGAATTGGACAGCTTTCCCCATCATCTCGTGAAGAGAAGGCCACTCGGATGCCAGGGACGCTGTGGATGATGTGGAGGCTTTCGGCATCTTCTCGAAGTTGCCGTTCAGTCTAACTTCTCCAAGTAATTCGAGATGTTTGATGATGTTGTCCGAGATTGTCTTTTCCTTGTCGTCTAGTTGTATGGAGCGCTCTACGAGCTCGAGCCAATATGTGGTTGCATACTCGTGGAACACATAACCACCCGCCAAGGCGTATGCTTCAACCTCTTCCTCATTCAGCTCTGGGTCATGGTGCTGCTGACACAGGTATGACAAGCAAGAGCATGCCGAGTTAATGACTGACCCCTTTTTGCTAATGTATTCGATGGTCGAAACGCTCGTAATGTATCTGTGGCAATGTTTAGCCTCCGTGGCCCTTCCGGCTGTCTCGAATGATGATATGGGAACAGAACTGACACTTACTCCTTTACTGTGAAGTGGACAAACTGGACGCAACCGTTGACCACTTCAACTATCGGGCCACACATTCTTTCTACCTTGAGGTCCAAGAGCATTGGCATTTTTTCATTTCTGATGGTTGTATTGATAGCCAAGGCATGCTGGATTTCTTGCACTGTCATGGGAGTCGGTGAACATAAGATCCAACCCAGAAGCCTCCGCGCTCTGTCCTTCAGGTTACTCCTTGAAGAATTGATGCGGGAGAAGATTCTTTCATATCTGTTATTGTCAAAACATGCTACCGTACAGGAGCTACCCGGAGATGGCTTACGCTGCGTCGAGATCCTCCGGCAATGCTCGAAGTTCATTTTCAATTTCCGCGACGTTGTCCAGTGGTTCAATATTACCTAGTGCCACCTTGGCGTAGAGGAACATTCCTTAATCATGTCAGCCATGCGAGCATACGACAAACAGACTCAACCTCACCCTTTGACTTCCAAGCTAACGGGGCTAGCAGCCGCAAGATTTCGGATTTTGCTTCACCCGAGCCGTTATGTTCACGCAACCAGTTCTGTGACCACCTATCCACATAGATCTGAATGCTTCCAGAATTTCCGGTGTCTACCCATATGGTCAGATTCTCATGTTCCGTGAGATGACGCTTTATATCGGTTTCTGGCCTGCTGCTGATGCACACTTTGAGCTCTTCGGTTACTTTGAGCAGAGAAATGAGGTGTTTCAGGAGCAAATTCCGTTCATTTTCATCAATCTCATCAAGGCCGTCGATTATGACATAGACTGGACCAGAAACGGCGAGAAGGGAAGAGAGGAGTTTCTCGGAGGTTTCCAGACTGTTGCTTAAATTCTCGCGGCTGAACTCGCAAACAACCGTCTGTAAGGATTCATCCTGCGAGGCTAGCTGAAATATCATCGAGTGTAGAATGGACAGCGCGGACGTGTTACTCTGTGTGTAAGTGAGGAAGGCAAATAATGTCCGACCGAGCGTCCTGGCAGTCTTTATGACGGTCCCAGAGAGAAACGTCTTTCCTGTGATTTCCCGTGGTCAGTGATAGCCAGCAGAGTATTGCTGATTGCCAACATACCAGCACCAGGTATTCCCTGGAGCCACAAAAGACGTGGGTGCTTCACGGAGGTACTGCCAGTGAGCCAGCTGGAAAATATTGGGTCCCTCAGGAGCCACTTTCCGGTTCCATCGCATACCCTGCTCTCCACATAATTGAGTTTTTCATCATACCAAACCGGAGAAATACCGGTCATTATTCTGTGGAACTCTTGTCGGCGATGAGAATCTTCGGTGATCTCAAAGTGCTCGAGTACACGGAGTCGGGCTTCGTGCTGTTGCTGGATGTGCTCAAATTGAACATCCCTGCGCATCAGAAGTGTGTGGCTGCCAATGTTCTTGGCAACGACTCTGATCTTGTCACGATGCTGTGGCCACAGGGCCTCGAAGGCATATCTCCAACCTGAAAAGCCTTAGCCTAGTACGTGTCGGAGGCTAGCTACGAAAGTTCGACTCACGGGAAAGACGGAAGAACCGCATGGAAACGCGCGTTTGATCACTGGATTGCAACCTCCGTGAAGGAAAACCGCCCAAGAATTGTACAGAGACTGCAGGACCTAGTCAAAGCGACTTGCATCCGACCTACGAAAGCCTCCTCTAGTGTTCACCTCCATCTTGCAAAGCCGTGCGAAAACACCCATACTGTCGCTCTGCACGGCGAAGACAAAGATCTATATGCTTTCTTCCGGCAGCGAACAATGGATGTTGCAGCCGGAATTCAGGAAACGAAGAGAACTGGCGCCAAGAGCGACAAAACCGAGAGTAACATCCTGTCTCTCATGAGTATCCTGAGGCTCATTTGCAACTATGGGGAAGCTCTTTTGCCCCCAAATGCCCTATCAGCCTGGCACCAGAGAGATTCCACGTCGGTCAACTGGAAAATGATGACAGCGACACGCAAGACTTGCACAACCTGTGGGGTGGACATAGGAGGCCTTGATGGCTATGGGGCAAAACTAAAACATACTGCCACCAATGGTCCCTGCTCGTTTTGCGAAGCCTGCTCCATCCTCGAAGAAGAAGCCCACGATCGCCAAAGGACGCCCCGAGCCATGGGAGAGAGAGGAGGAGTGCCATTCAAACCGAAGAAGGCTGCAGAGGTCTACAGGAAGCCCTCCGCCAAGGTGGATGCCCTTCTGCGAAACTTAGGGATAGAGCAAAGGAGAGGTGCTCATGGAGATATCGCAACAAAAAGGTGGGCCTCTGTTCCACTCAAGATCAGCATTGTGAAGGCTAATCAAAATTTCAGCGTCATCTTCAGCTACTGGACGAAGATGCTCGATCTGATCGAGGCACAGCTTGAACGACATGGCTACATGTGCCGAAGGATCGACGGCCAGTCAACCCTCGAGGCTCGAAACGAAGCCCTGCGACAGTTCAACGCCATCGACGAATGCACGGTGATGCTCGCAAGCATTGGCAGCTGTGGAGAGGGGTGAGTAGCCTTCCTTTTACACCTTAGTGTTGATCTAGCTGACCCTATCTAAGCGTCGACTTCACAGCGGCAAATTACGTACACATCATGGAGCCGCATTGGAGCCCCATGGCAGAGGCTCAAGCTGTCGATCGCGTACACAGGAAAGGGCAGACGAAACAGGTCACGGTTACCAGATATATCGTCCCCGAGTCTATAGAAACGGTGAGCCTCCTATCAAGCCAGCCACATTTACAGTTGCTATAGTGATACTAACACCTTTTCACGTCATAGTACATCCAATGGGTTCAACAAGACAAATTGAAGCTGATAAATCAGTCGATGAGCATGGTTGATGAGGTTGAGGCTCGAGATATGGAGGGTGGAAGATGGAAAGTAAGTGTTTTGTTCTTTCGGCGTAACTCCTGAATGGTTGAAAGTACTGACCGTGATCAGATGCTGCAGAAATATTTGCGGGAGTAGCAGTGCGATATCGAGACCGGCTTGTTTCAAGAGCTCAAACCAAGATACGGCGTACCCGTCCATTTAAGAGCTTCAACCACACGCATAGCCACCTTCCCTCCCCCATCACCAAGTAAACCTCCCTCACATATCAAATCTTCCCATCGACTTGAAATGCCACGACAACAGAGCGGCCGTTTTCACCGACGTTCCTCAGCCTTCAGAGAGTGGTGCGAGTATCTAGTACTTTTCAATGTCTTCAGAGACTTTGCATGAACTCAAAGTCCGGCCACAACTACGGAACATGAGCCGGAGAGTGAAGAGCCGGGAAATACCGCAACCCTGTCGGCGAAGCGTGATGGCGCATGTTGTTAAAGCTCACGTTAGCAGTTCCGAACATGGGGACGCCTCTGCGATTGAGATAGTCGCTGAAGCGGGCGCTCTGCGGCTGGTTGAGACTGGGCGGTGGTGTCGGGTCGGCTTTGCGGGCGGGTTCGGTCTGGTTGTCTATATCAAGGTCCATTTCATCGTTGTTGGCGGACAATCTGACTGCTGGGGGAGGTGACTGCTCATTGTGTTCCGAACCTTCAAGTCTCCTGCGCTTCGGCCGAAGGCGGTCTTGTGTGTTGGAAACCGCCTGGATTGTATGCAGATTGGCCGGGAAGGGGGGGATATTGCCGGCGTCCCAAGCCATGAGGTCTGCAGTCGTGATGTAGCTGTAGTCGTCGTCGGTTATCACGGGGAACTTGGGCTCCATGGACTGGTCTTCGGGGTCTGCGACAGTATCTATTACTCCCTCGCTGAGATCCACGTCTTCATTTCCATATTCATCTCCTTCTCCGTCCCTAAGTGGTCTTTTCTTGCTGCCATACCACTCCCGATGGTCGCCGCCCAAAGCCAAGAGCCGTTCGGTGTGTAGCTGACGCTCGTCAGTACAATCTTTGGAGATGGTAGAGTTGACGCGTCTCAGTTCTCTTTGGTTCGAGAGCCTCGACGACGCGAATGCTGACAGCCTGTCACCGTCTCCTCTCCCTGAAAAATGTAAGGTAGGTAAGGATTCCGATTGCATATTGTGCGCAGTCCTACTGGAGGGCAACGTGAACCTAGCCTGAAAGTGATATAGGCAATGAGATGAGTTGAGAAGGCAATGTTATTTCAATAAAAAGAGCGGGAAACAACTAGGCAGTAACTGCGGGATTTCTCGGGGTGTGCTGCATGTAACGCACGTGCTCGCCAACAGGAAACGCGGAGTTTGGACGCCGGAAAGAGTTGGGGGAGGCCAATCCGATTGGGCAGATCATGCCCAACTTCGATCGCGACGGCGGGCAATTGATATTACTTCCACCGCCCACTGTCAGATCTTGTTTAAAAACCCTGAGGGTTCGAGCGCTGATCAAAGATAGGTAGTGGAATTGTTGATGATCGAAGAAATAGAGGGGTTTGGGGCCGAGCCATGGAGTCCGGGGGATTCAGGATGACGCGTTCACAGAGTGGCCACTCCTGAAGCCAGTACAATCATTAGCAGTTTCCTTTCTTGGCAGCGGCAACACCAACAAAGGATTCAGGGCAAGAACGAATTCAGTGGACCGCAATGTCAGTCAGCTACGGATTAATCAAACAGTCTCCACCAAACTCTCTCCCATTGGCCATTCAACACTTGTGGGTCTTCGCACCCAGGCGCATCGATTGGATATCACCTATTCTCGGGCTGCGCACGCCCAAATCCCCAGCCACGGGCCCGAAGACATGCACAATGCGAAAAGAAAAAGAAACTGCCATTCTAGTGCTGAGCCACCTCTGAGCCCAGACAGCAATGCGGCTATTGAATGTCTCTACCAAGGAACTGAAGGAATTCCACAGCACCGATCGGCCGCCCTACGCGATTCTGTCACACACGTGGGGGAAGACCGAGATCACGCTCCCCGACGTGGTCGCCATCTGGCATCATCATCATCGTCACAGCGACGTCAACGGCATCGGCAGCGGCAGCGATAGTGACAGCGACATCGGCAGCCGGAACTCGCACCACCCGCTGGAGGATGCAGCCTGTTACTACAAAATCAGCCAGACGTGCGAGCAGGCTCGGCACGACGGATACCAATGGGTATGGGTCGACACGTGCTGCATCGACAAGACTAGCTCCTCGGAGCTCTCTGAGGCTATCAACTCAATGTTTGCATGGTACCAGGAGGCTGCCGTCTGCTATGCGTACTTGGCTGATGTTTCAGAGGACGGGCGGCCTAGCTCTCTGAGCGAACAGTTCGTCCGCAGCCGGTGGTTCACTCGGGGGTGGACCCTCCAGGAACTCCTAGCCCCCCGCCGAGTCATCTTTTTCAACTCGACCTTCACCCAGTTCGGCACTCGGTCCGGCCTTTCCCGTTTGATCGAGCAGGCCACAGGTATCGACCGCCTCGCCATTCTCAACCCGAGACTCATCCGCAACGCCAGCATTTCCCGCCGGATGTCCTGGGCCGTCAAGCGAGAAACAACCAGAACTGAGGACCGCGCCTACTCACTTCTCGGGATATTTGGCGTAAACATGCCTCTTCTTTACGGGGAGGGAGAAAACGCATTCGCCCGGCTTCAAGAGGAGATCATGAAGAATTCTGAAGACCATTCCATGTTTGCGTGGGGCGCTCTACAAGAAATCGACATCTCCCGACTGCTGCATAACCCCGAGGCCATCGAATCTCTTGCCCTCGACACTCTCACCGCACTTGCGCCGTCCCCAGACGACTTCACCGGCCTGGGAGACCTAGCCCCAGCGCCAACGGCAGACGACGCCGCATTCATGATGACCAACCGCGGCCTGCAGATCAAGCTACGCCTGATCGACCTGCGCGCCAAGCAGAAAACCAACAAGCGGTTGTTTCTGGGTGTTTTGAGCTGTCAGGACCGCCGGTCCCGTTCGGTAGGCATCCTGCTTCGTGGGACGCAGTTCCGCGATGTGTTGGTGCGCTCGTCAAGAACGATATTGACGTGGTCGCCGTTCCAGACTGCGGACGCTGAGTCAAGAACGGAAGTCGTGTACATCGCTAGGACACCGAGGAGGGCGGTTAAGTACGTTGACGGAAGTGTCGTGGTACGCGCAGACGATCTGTTTGCTCCAGGGTACAAGGTCATTGACGTCCAGGGGATAAATCCCAGCTGGGTCGAGGAGACACGAACGCTCAAGGTATCGTTTGGTCTGGTGCCAAGGCTGTCCCTTGTGGCAATACTGACGTTTTATAATCGAGGCTTGCGACTGGGCTTTCTGGTGAGCGTCTTCTTCGACTATAGTGGAAAATCATGCGCGGCAGAGATTTCTGCTGCGGCGTTGGACTGTGAGCGCCAGGAAGAGCAGTTCGTTGATCTGGCTAGGGAGACTTGGGAGCATAATACCACTGAAAATGGTAAAACGTTCAATTTGAGGTCCCGCGTGCACTGGCTGACTGGTGAAAAGTAGACCAGCCGGGCACGACAGATACGCTACCACTGTCAGATCTCCGGATAGAGGACAGATACCAATGGGGCCGCCATATTCCCACCAGCACCAGTACACGCATGGGTGAGAAGAAGCATATATTGTTTCGCGAAGCATGGGAGGCGTCGGAGAACCCTTATATACGGGTTATATCTGTTGGAGCGTCGTTGGAAGGGTCTACGGTAACATTGGATATCGCGTCGAGTCTATGGCAGGGTGCAGACGAGACTGCCCTGTCATGTTGGACAGTTTCTCAAGCTGTGTTGATGATCAACCAGGTGGAGATTTGGCGGGAACAAATGATTCAAGACGTATGAAAGCAGGCTGGTGATGTGAGCTGAGCCGAATGATTGAGAAAATTTAGGGTCTTGAAGGAAGACTTAAGAAACTTAAAAGGAAAGTAGTACACGTATAGGATATGTCGAACTAGACCGCTGCACCAAAACACTGCAAAAGTGAATCCACTGATACCAGCATTTAGTAACAGCGACTACATCCATATTGTTCCACAGGATAAGATGAACCCCCCAGATCAGAACCACCCCTGGAAGCGAACCACTAGTGGTGTTAGTGCGCACGGGCATTTTATAGCCGACACACTAACATTGAAGTGCTGAAATATCTCCACGAACATAAGAGTTAAAATT
>Ga0247770_1001639_pt1 | contig 16189 bp, 20 predicted proteins | sample UWRJL136409B6_FD_179943 | JGI IMG/M metagenome (GOLD analysis project Ga0247770, IMG submission 179943) | Plant litter microbial communities from Arlington Agricultural Research Station in Wisconsin, United States - UWRJ-L136-409B-6 | ecosystem: Environmental > Terrestrial > Plant litter >... | reverse complement strand
CACAGGGAGCTTTCTTTTGTATTTAGTCTGGGAGCTTCGCTCCCCCCCTTTCTACCTAATCAAGTCACTTTGCAACTGCACTTCCGCTGCTCCCATGAGCTCCGTACCCTCAGTGAAACGTTCCACAGCCACCAAACCGAAAATGGGGTTAAAATATATATCAAGGTCACCCGGCGCATCCCAATTTGACCAATTTGAAGGGAGCCTTCCGCTCTTCTGACGCCAGCGCCACAGAGATAGACTGATGATTCGAGAAAGGCTTGGGTAATTCTTGTCTTCCGGGCGTGCTCTCTTGCAGGCTGCTGCATATTTGAGTGCAGGTGGTGACAACCGATAATCGTGATACGTTAGTGAAGGCCACCAATACAAGCTGCCCTGCTTATCGCCAGCCTTTCAGAGCAAATCATGTCGTCTAGCACTACACCATGATATATCGCCCTATTAGGTAAGAACCAGACCATTGCAGCCCCTCAAATCCGTCACCTGAAACATTCTCGTGAGCGTTGGAAAAAGCAATTCAGCTCCTAACCCGAGCACCGACATTCGTACACTATTTGTTGTCGATGACAATCATAGCCCAGGGCTACAAAACTATACTCCGCCCGACCGCTGCCGTCTTTGTCTTCAATTCAGAATGCATTCCACGAACGCTGTGTTACTCCCCGACGTCTTTGACCCCAAAGTCGTGAGACTCGGCTACATCTTGCGCAACCCCCTCGAGCCAAGCGTCAAGAAATTCGTCCCGTCGGAGGAAGCCCTCCAAGACGCCGCCGCCGAGATGGGCGACGAGGTCGTCACTCAGCCTTTCCGTGCTACGCTCTCCCTCGATAAGACGGGCTCCTTCTCGGTCAGCGTCACCCGGTTCCTGGGCATGGCCGTGGGCGGCGAGCACGCCCGGTTTCTCGAGGTGGAAGCGGAGCGTCTGACGGAGCAGTCCTTTGCGGACGCGGATGCCGCCCTCGCCAGGATCTGCCGCGACAACACAGCGCTGGAGGAATGGATCAAGCCATTCGCCAGTCTTCGGAAGCCCGTGTACTTTGTTATCGGCATGCAGACGCTGCACAATGCCACGTTCAGGACGGCCGTCGGATCCGGTGCGACCGTGGAAGCGTATGCTACGCTCCCTATCGACGCGTCGGCGCAGATGATCCCGGTCAACGTCCGCGCCCAGCTGACTAGACGAGGAACCGGCACGTCAGGAGGCACCGTGAGCGGTGTGTTTGGGCTGAAGGTGCTCAAGGGAACCTGGTCCATCTTCCAGGCCGCCGAGAGGCCCCGCTGGGAGGGAAAGCCGTACTGGACCTGGGTATATGAAACGAAAGGAGGGGCCGATGTGGAGAAGCTTACGGGACTCGAGCTACATGAGTTGGATCAGGACGATCTGGAGGAGCTACAGAGAGAGCGGTGGGCTGACGAAGAGGAGGCAGCAGAAGATGACGACGACGACGATATTTGACGCCGCGCTATTAGCACCGAGACTAGATTTGATTACATTTTAATAATCACTACGCAATAGCATCACGTCGTCACCGCTATGCTGCCACGCAGATGAACGGCGCCCAGTACAGTGGTTCGCCACGAGTTTCTGCATCGCTCCTGGAGCGTCCCCCGACTTGAAGTGTCGCTGCGTGGCAGGCCTCCGCAACACAGCGCGTAGTAATGACGCCTTGATGGTAAGTGCCGAGGTACTCGTAGAACCCCTCGACAAAGTCTCTTGTCTGCTTCTGCGCAACCCCCCACAACGACCCGACAACCCGAGGGAAGCCGGCGTCAAACAGTGACGATGTCAGCTGCAAACTTTCGTCCTGCAGATTGTCGACCCCGCTGTTGGCAGTGAAGCAGGCTGATAGCAGGACAAGCTCGGACTTGATGTTTAGGTTGTCAATGACCTTGACGGTGAGCGGATCGTCTTCCCAATCCCTGAACAGGATGATGCTGTTGGAGGGATACATATAATTGATGTAGCCATGACACGACAGGTGGACGATGGGTATGCCTGCCTCCAACGCCGTGATGGCTTCTTTGGTCGTCGGGTTGAACTCAGTGCCAATACCCGCCATGTCGGGCAGCGGGAAAAATCGATGGACCAAGGCCACTTCTTCGCGAGAATACTTGAGTACAGGCCAGTTACGTCTCTCTGGGGCGTCCTCGGGGTTTTCCCAGAGGCCTTCGGGAGGTAAGCCAGGAGTGTTAATCATGGCCAATGCCACGGCCGAGGGTGATGATGGCGGGGCTAGGCCCGAAGTGGATCCATGTGACATGGCACGGCTGCGCCTGATGAGACTTCTCAGCGATGGCGCGTAGGACGAAATAGCGTAGTTGACCAAGTTGCTTTTCTTGTGCAGCCCCAGGCCCGCCGCGTGCATAGGATACAAGCTTAACACCCCGGTCGGGATCCAACAAATATGTGGCCATGTGGAAAGAGGTCCGTCTTGCCGGTGAATCTGCAGGCTGACGAGAACCGGTTTGACGACACATGTCCACATCCGCCGGAGAAGATCCAAGAGCAGGTTATGCGCCTCGTGATAGAGATCCTCGCGATCTTGGGCAAGACGGTACTGAATTTGGAAGCTCGGTTCGATCCATTCGCTCTCGTCAAGGTCGGGTAGCGGCACCGCACGGAAGCCGTCTTTGGTGATGAGGATAGCATCGCTTCGAACACTTGTCATGTTGATGATGACGATGTGATAGCTAACCGCAAGCCCAGAAATGGCCTGTTCGCTGAGTTCATCCGATATGCGGTCGGTGTTCATCGCCGAGTGAACCGCAGCCTCTGCAGCCCTCAACTTTCCCAGCAAGATTTTCCGATGGCGGAATGACATCTCCGTAGAAACGGCCGCCCGTAACGCTTTCCATGCCTCCAGATACTGCGCTCGGAGTTCAGTCGGGATCTCAGTACGTCGCTGCAGCTCCCTAGTTGACGTGGCATCAAATAGCGCCGACTTCGCCAGGCCGCGGCCCTTCTCCAGTAGACAGACTGCATGGTGGACACTTTCTCCCTTCTCGAGTGCCGCAGCCGCCGCTAAGCGCGGGAGACCGTCCGCACTGCTCGCATGCTCGGTCAGGTCGAACTCGAGTGAGGTCTGAATGACGTCGTCGAGAAGCGAGACACAGTCTTTGAGGAGGTCGAATACTGCACATAGCATGGCTCCTCTGTGCTGTCGCGGTAGTACCGCGATGTTGGAGCAGAACTCCATGACGTTCTTGATCTGCTTCAGAGGCCGACGTTCATCGAGCTCAAAGGACTCATTGAGCATCACGGCGGCGGCGCTCGCGGCTTCCCACCGAGACGGCAGCTCTGAGTCCCCTGTTTCGCTCGCTAGTAACTCGACGGAGACCCCGTAAGCCCTCTGCATCCGAAATGCCATGTCGCTTAGTGCATCACTGCGGATCTCCAGAGGGCAATCCTCTCCCACAGATGATAACACCTTCTGGCCCAGCCGGATCGACTCCCTGAAGTCGTCGGGGTTCCCGGTCTCGTCCCATCGCAGCTCGTATGATTTGCCCCTGCGTCTCACCGATTCAATGCGAAGCTGACCCTGGATGCCATGATGCTCCAGGTCCTTTTCTATCTCTTCCGCAAGCTTGAAAGCCTTCTCGGCCGCGTCAGGGTCCTTACAGTTAAGGCTATCGTTTTGACTGATTAGGCATTGCCACAGAAGAGCGCTTCTCTCCGTCCGCAACAGGCACCTGTCGTGGTCGGAAGCGCTCGGGAAATTCTCGAGTGAGTGGTTCGCGTACTCAATCGCATTCCCGATGTCTGCCGGGTGCTTTCCCCGTTCGAACCGGAGCTGTAAGCATCGTGCGAGCAAGAAGCATAGCCGGCCAAAGGTTTCAGGCTCTTTCGGCCCTGGGCCTTCGAGGAGGTGTATGAGGTGATCGGTAGCCGCTTCGAGAAGCCGGAACTCTCCGGATTCACAGTATTCATAGTAACACAGAATCGCCTGTTGCTCTTCGTCGGATTGCGTCGCCATTTTTTTGGCGGTATTGTGAATGGTCAACTAGGTTTTAGGGATCAGGGCGACGTTGAAGGCCGGACGTATAAAGTGAAACTGAGAGTATGGTAGGTCACAGCAAGTGCGGGGTAGATATCACCGCCATCGTTCGTGACAACGCCTCGCTGTTGCCCGAGGCAGTAACATGCGACTGATCATTGGCCCGATCCCGCTACCCTCCACTTCCGCCCTTGACCATTATGTGACTTTGGCTTCAGCTGCATGGGGGGCATCTCGGGAAATGGCAGATGGGTAGAAGCCCCCGATCTGCTCTAAAGGTCTTGCAAGCAAAATCAACAACCCTTGGCTATGCTGGGAGCTTCCCAGTAGCCCTAAATCCATGGAAAGGAGCAAGGGAACGAAGAGTACCTCGTCATCTTCAAATGCCTGAAACGGCCGCCGACTCGAGCAGAGTGGAAGTGCTTGTGTAAGATGCCTAACGTGAAAAAGAAGACGGCCAAGCGATCAATCTGGTGCCAGAGCAGACATTGCCCAAAGACCTAGGATATGCTGCAAGACTGAATTTCTGCACACTTGTTGCGAAGGTAGAGTGGAGAATCTGGGCACCTGAAAACGCTCGGTTTTGCCCAGAAACGTGGCAGAAACCCTAACCCTAGTGATGCTCTTCGATCCCAAATGGTGCGCAATCCCCAACCCCGCTATGCATCTCGGAGCCTTGCGCAACAGCAACTAGCAGCAGCATCCCATCCAGGCCATCTCCTCACCACGCAGCACAAGTACGTCCGTGCCCGTTCCGCCATCCTAATACCTGTTTTGTGAGACATGGTGCGGCGTCCCGAGGGCATCAGCAACACGGGGATATCGCTCGTTCTACGCGCCCGCTGTCGTGGTCCATGGGATGCAGGGCCATTCGGGCCCCCGCGACGCCACAGCCGCTGGTGGCGAAGCGTGGGAAGCAGGATTTTTTGCGCGCCCTGTTCCCGAGCCGATGCCGGAAATCGTCCCCAGTGATCGAGGCGCCAGCGGACCCGGCCCACACACTCCATAAGCCGTGATTTGTAAAACTTGACCGGGATTATAACATTCGGCTCTGTTAGATGTAGAAGTTTGATCTTTTTACCTATATAAAAATATAGACATGCGATGCGTAAAGCTTTGAGAAAATATTTGGAGTGATTAGTACTTCTTGGTGGGAAGTGAGAATTGATGGCGGGCCACTGCCGGGCTGTCACCGCTATCCTTTTGATTACTTAACATTTGGCATTGAACCAGATGCCCCCGCCAGTTGCTGCCTGGTTGATCATGCAGGGTTTTAGCTCATGTGACTTCGCGGGCATCTCGCGCAGCCATTGCTCCAATCGCAGTAGGCGTTTCGCTTGCTATGACGCGCCGATTCGCGACATTCCTGCAATGCCCCGCTGCTGCTGCCTGCTCTGTCCTGGAATCTGCGGCATCAAGACGGCACTGTTCAGTAATCAATTGAGCGAGCAGACAACAAAATCTCGTTTTTTGTATGTGGATGGTAGATTCCGCTGGGTAAGCTCCCTGGAAAGCCTTCTTCGAGAGTGCGGCATGTTGGTGATCGTCGCGGACGCGAGAGGGGTGAAGCAGTCAGACGGCTCTTGAATCGCCCGATCGCTTGTTTCCTCATGACTTATTGCCATTAAATAGTGGCCTTCTTTCATCTAGATCCCATTTTTACACATTTACTCCCGCAGCTTCCAAACTCCAACTATCGCACCTGTCATCTCGTCATCAAAACACCGCCCTACCTATTTGATTACCCTCTATGGGACTCAATTTCTCTAGGCAGAGCTCCACTCCAATTAGTAGTGTCGGTCCGAAACCTCGAGGACCATCAAGGCCGCCAAGCCAGAACGACCAAGATGACCGCCAAGGTAGACCTACCCTTCTACCCCGGTCTCATCACCCGCTAACCAAAAGCCCAGATCGTCTCCGAAGCTGAGTGGGTCGCCGCCCGCAAAGAGCTCTTGATCAAAGAGAAGGAGATGTCGCGCGCACAGGACGCCCTGGCCGCCCAGCTACGTGAACTACCCATGGTCAAGGTGACCAAGGAGTACATCTTCACGACGGCGTCAGGAGCACCCGCCACGCTGCGCAACCTCTTCAGCAACAAAAAGCAGTTGATTGTCTACCACTTCATGCTTGCACCGGGTGAGGCCGAGGGCTGCACGGGATGCTCCTTCATGGCGGAGCACTTCGCGGATCCGCGTCTCTTGGCGACCAAGGACACAGCTTTTACGGCGGTGTCACGTGCTCCCATCGCCGATATTGAGGCGTACCGGGCCCGTACCGGGTGGCAGTTCCCGTGGGTGTCGAGCTACGGTACCGACTTCAACTACGACTTCCAGGCGACGCTGGATGACGCGCACGGCGACTACAACTTTCGCACACGCGCTGAAGCCGTGGCGCTAAGCAAGCGCGCACCGGGCAACGGCGACATGCCGGGTCTGACAGTGTTTTACCGCGAGGGCGAGCATGTCTACCGCACCTATTCGGCCTATGCACGGGGATTAGACCGGTTTGCCAACACGTTCCAGTTTTTGGATGTCACGCCGCTAGGGCGGCAGCAGGGGCCGTTGGGGCCGGGAGAATTCAAGCGGAACTACGAGTATGACGCCGAGGAGTAAGTCGTCGAGCAAGACATTCATGTAGCTAGAATTAGCAGCCCGGCGGAGGTTCTTCGAAAGTACGGAGCAGAAAAATATAGAATTGCCAGAAAGAACAGGGTCGCGGGGCATCTAATTAGCAAGGCTGACGGATTCCTGGCAATTCCAGTGGGGCAACGAAAGCTACACCCAATGCGCACAAGGCGGCTGATGTTTAGCTGCCCGTGGGACAAGCAGTACTCGTGCTCGCGAACACCATCTTGCTGCACCTGCTGCGCAACGATTTCTCTTGATGGCTGCAACGATTTTCTCCGGCGGGCAGGTGGCGAACTCGAGGTCGAGGGTGCGGAAATCCACCGAAGAATTTTCGGATGTGATTGCACGCACGAGACCCGACGTCATGGCGTAGTCAGGTAATTCGCCCTGAAGGAACGAGCCAGGTGTCACCCAGAGCGCCGACTTGGTTGTCTAGGCAATGGTCTTGATCGCCTCAAATTCAGTCTCGGTCATAGTGAGCAGCAGCGGCCCGTCCATATCGTCAAGCATGATGACATGCTCGGCGCCGACCTCCTTGTCGCAGTCGCTAAGCTTGCGAAGCTTGACTTGCCAGGACAAAGCCTCAAAAGTGGCTTTGATGACGGCTGAGACGTCGCAGGCATACTTGCGGTATACAATCTGAACTTCAGGGGATTTGGTGGATGTGTGAGTTATTCCATTCGTGGCTGCTTGGTCTAGGACGATGCCTCGGTTCATACCCACGCCGGCGGTGTTGATGATGGTCCGCTTGAGGTCGGCGTAGCCCATCACGATCAAGGCAGCCGGGCTTGTCGGTGCGCTCCAAGTTGTCAGGCCCGCTGGCTTGAGATACTTTCTGAGCTGGGATTCGTCTTTGACACCGCCCGACAGCGCCACAATGTCGTGTGATGTCGCCTTGATGCCTTGCGCCTCGATGCCGTTCTTTTGTTGCAGATCAACCTGCAAGACCTTGGCATTGCTATAAGACGCAACTGCTGTCTCTGTGTTGGTCGTGCAGCTAGCTTGATAACTGTGTCCGTCAAAGCGCACATTGTCCATGTCCTGGAAAGTCGGCCCGTAGTCAAAACCAACCTCGCGCAGTGCCTGGTTCCAAGCCCGACCGCTGGCCCGTTGGTGGAACTGTGGCGTCTCATGTGGTGTCTTGCTGCGCGGGCTGGCATTGATGCTGATACTGCCGGCCATGTGCTCCTTCTTGACACCGTCACGGTCGATGGACGACACACCAAAATCCCACCGGGTCCCTCCAACCTTCGACTCAGCTGACGCGAAGGTCGACGGACGCATGTTGATCATAACCTCGATTCCCTCATCATCGTCAGGGGTCACCAAGGCTTTCTTGATCGACACGTCGCGCAGCGCATAGTTGACGATCTCGACGGGCTCTCGGTATAGATGCTCGCCACTCGCTCCGCAACTACGGGATAGCTGCGATGGAACATCTCGCCGACGAAGGAGAGAAGCTGCACAGCCGAGTCCTTGCCGCGCAGCAGGGTCGGCAGATAATCGACCTTGCCGTCCGGCCCAACCGTCGCCTTGATTTGCTTGAATGGTCCAGACATGGCCGAATGTGGGCCGATTTCAACAAAGAGATCCAGGTCTGAGAACTCGGAGCTAGTTAGGATAGTGCGGACTGCCTGATTGAACAACACTGGATTCCGAAGATTGGTGCTCCAGTAGCTGTGGTCCAGCCGTCTCAGGAAGAACTTCGTTGGTCACCGACGATACCATCTTGGCGGAGCTGGGACGGCGAAGCTCACCGAAAGTCCAGCGCTCCTTCGCGGCACGGATGAGCTTCTCGTACTTCTCAGCGACAGAGGCCATGTGGTGCGAGTGATACGCCTTGCCGTTTGTCTTGACAGTCCGCGCAAAGATCTTGGCAGCCTCCAGCTCGACCCTCACCTGCTCGATAACGTCGGCATCACCACTCAGGGTTACGCTTGACGGGGAATTGTGGCAGGCGACGACGATCTTGCCACCGTGGTGAGCGGTACAGTGCGTAACGGTTTCAGCGCCAAGACCCACTGCCAGCATGGCTCCGTTGGTTGTGATATCCTTGGTGACCCTTCCGCGGTAGTAAGCTGTAGCGATGGTGTCATCGGCGGAGATCAGCCCAGCGGCATAAGCAGCGGCAATTTCTCCTGACGAATGACCCACTGTCACCGTCGGCCGGATGCCCAAGCCTGGACCAGAGCTACTTGGATGGCCGTGCACAGGGGCTGCGAGAACTCGGCGTCTCCAATCCTCGCGGCTCCAGAGTGGCCGATGTTTGTCTTAACTACGTCGATGAAGAGTGGATCCTCGTCCGACGTAAGCTGCTGTTCATGGCCATGGCTAGGGCAGTGCCGGTTCCGTGGCACTCAAAGTATCCTGTCAACCGTGGATCAAAATCGCCGCCTCGCTTGTAGGCGTGGCTGATGGCCGCGGCCTGGCCATCCCGGTTCGGGTGTGTGATGCCGACACCGGCTACCTTGCCGTTGTTGTTGGTGGCGCTTGTGCGGATGACGCCCCGGATTGGGTCGCCGTCGCGGATGGCGTCAGATAGCCGCTTCAGGTACACGGCACCCACCGCGTCTGCACGTCCGTATCCATCCGCACTTTCGTCAAACGTGTGGCATGTTGAGGTGGGAGAGAGCACGCCGAGCTTGGCCGTGTTCATGTGCTGATCGACCGTGATGATGAGGTTGACGCCGCCCAAGACAGTGTCCTCATATATAGAGGGATATAATCACGCGCTTCACATGTAGCCGTAACTAGATACCCCACTTCCAGAACAATACATGTTGAATTAATCGCCGAAACCCTCAGCGCCGGTACAGATTGCATTCGCACTCCCCAAAGCCCATTTAATCCTGCGGTGCCTAAACAATGGCAGGTCATAAAACCCTATGCGAACCCTGGGTCTGGAACCTTTAACTCGCAGGGACCTGAGCCGGAGGGCTGCTGGGCGCTGGCTCAGTTTGAGGTGCTGCTCGGCGCTGGTTGACTCGAAGTGCTAGTGTCGCTCGGAGCTGCCAACGGCGTGCAGCGATGCCAGCGGAGCTCAACTTTCTCGAGACTCGTCACGGACAAGAACGCCGGCTCGGTGGAGTTTCTCGGATCCAAGCGTACCTCCGAGTTGATATTAATCATACCCTCAGAGCCACATGGAGACCAGATTGAACTAGCGACATCAATCTGATCCGTCTTCAGAAAGTCACCCTCATACCGGCCTTTGATGGTCATGGTGGACATCATCTACCCCATTCGTTCAGCCATTTCCCTTTTCATGTGACAACAGAAGACATACTTGATTAGAACTCCCCGAAAAGTAGTAGGTCGACCTCGCAATTCCCGTACCTCCAACCGGAATACTCGCATACCCCCGGTAGTTCGTCTCCGCTACGGTAAACTGCCAGCCAGACGGGTACTTCATCTTCAAATTAAGCTGGCAGTTCTTACGCGATTGCGCTGCGGAGTAGCCTTTCCCAGCTTCTGCGATGAAAGACGTGTAGTTCAGGGTAAGCTTTGATAGGTCGGGTAACAGCCCTCCGGAAAGGGAGCCTGGGGGGCAGCCGGACCCGGCGAAGGCGACGCCGACGATTTGGATCGAGTTGTTGGGAGGGGCTGGGGCGGGCTCTTCGTGGGTGACGGGGTGTGTTGTGAGCGCGGCGGTGATGCCTGTGAGGAATGGAAGGATGTGGAATGCATGCATCTTGATTGCTGGGAGCTGGTGGGGTTGAGGATGGAATGGGGGTGGAGGAGCGGCTCTGTCGTAGAGTTTCAACCTTTGCGGTCGGGAATTGAGCACTGACGAGGGCTAGGTAGGGTTGATTCTATGATTTATAGCTCTCGAGCTCTACCATTCTCAGATCTAGATCTGGTATTGACTGCGAGGCAGAATGACTCCTGATCTACCCCAATCCGGCGAAATAAAGCACATAATATCATAACGATATGAGGGACCAATTACGGGAACTCTCATATGAGGTTCCAATTGCAAAATTATTGTCCCACGATGCAATGCATCGGAGGTAATATGGTTAGGGCACCCTCATCTATTTTTAGGTTGTTCGCTCGCTCCCGGTCTGGCTGTCAGAGGACCGAGTGTTATGGCAGCTACGGCCAGACCTACCAGCGAGCGCATCCCTAATAGTAGGAATCTCTATCTTAATTTTTCAAAGCTAATCATATGCTTGGTCGTTATACGGGAATCTGTGAATTCTTAGGTGTTCCGTCCCTAACGCCAAGAATATCTGAATGTTTTCTTCTCAAGATACGGCGTTTAATATGACAATCTATTCTCTTGCTGGCTAGCAACAAATATACGTCGTCTTCGACTTCTCTTCCCCCCTAGTGCTACTGAGATTAGTAGACTTGTGTTGAATTCTACGCAGCCAACCAGAAACGCAGTAATTGGAAGTCGTGAAGTGTGTTGCATTCAAGAAGCGGTCCGCGCGACCGCGAGCCCCTAAATTACGGCCCAACCGCTCGCAGAGCGGCTGACTAAGGAACGATTACGTAATTTGACAACTTGCCCTAGTATGTCTTGCCCAGGTCCCTGCTTGGTGGCAGGAATGGCCGGATTGTCAAAGCCGTTGAACCGAGACGGCGGCATTTTACAGCGGGAGCCACATAACGAGCGAAAAGGCAGGGAGATGACCCTAAGGGGGGCCATCGCGCTCCTCCTACGGTTCTCGTACGACGTGCACGGCGTCAGCATTGTCTACGGCCTACTACCTTTACCTAAATAAGGTGTATACTAATTTGGCGCCGTCCCGCTTCACAGAAGATTGAGTAACCTAAGAGCTAAGGTTGCCTATTTCCTATTGCTCCAACATCATCCCGAGAACGAAGAAGAAATGAGAGAAACAGACCACGATCATCCGGCCTCTCCGCCGCTATCTGCTACCAGAGTCGTTTCCACCGAACTTTGGCGTCGCGGTCGGGTGGCATAGTCATGCCGCCATAGTGCTCATCATTGCGTGGCTCCCGATCGGACTTGGAGCCATCCCCCAGATTTGTCCATTCGATGAGCTGCACTTCAAAGCGAGAAAGAATAGCCGCCATTACCAGCAGAATCTCTTGTTTGGCAAAGTGTCGCCCTGGACACATCCCCGTCCCTCCGCCTGAGCCCGTGTTAGTAACCTCTTCCTCGCTTGGGGGCATGTTTACGCGTACCGAATGGAAAATAGGAACCGGCCTTATCCGCCAGTGAGAACTCCGAGGTTTTGCGGACGGCACCTGCCTCGTCAGTTTTGTCAACAACCACCTCTACGAGGTGTCTTGAAGCCCAAAACTCCGAAGCTGGGTGTCCGTCCTTGGCCCAGACTTCGTCGTCAAAGTGTGCGAGACCGGTATATCCATGGAGATAGGCCCCTTTCGGGATCTCATACCCTTCTAAAACAATAGGATTGTATACCTCCCGCGCGACCGCTAGGTTGACGTGTAGCCGAAGCGTCTCGGCGAACACGGCTTGCAAGATGGGCATTGTCGCGAGCTTTTTCATGTCGATGCACCGCGCCCCATTCTCATCGGTGGTGTAGGCCGCAACAGCTTCCTCGCGCGCCGTGGCGAGCAGCGGAGGATCCTCAAGAAGATGCATGAGCGCCCAGATGATCAAGCTGACCGAGTTACCGTTCAACCTGCTCTCCTCCGTCAGTTCTGCACCTCATCGGTTGGCGTAGCAGGACATACCCAAATATGACCGCCATGAGAAAGCCGACGATGGACTCGTTATCAAAGTCTTTATCCCTCATCCACTTGCACGCCTCGCGGCAGAAGCGTGTTCCGAAGCGTGGTTCCCAGTCCGACTCGACCGCCTCGGCGTCGTTCCAGTCGAACGTCTCCCATGCCGAATCCAGCCAGCGCTGGACGGCTGCCAGCCCTCGATCGTGGGCCCGGTATGCTTTCCGGGCGAGCCACCTCGGCGGCTTGTAAAACATCATCATCCCGTACGGGTCGAAGTCCCAATACACATCAGCAAAGTCGGGAGTGAGCTCCAGTATACGCGGTCCGCAGAACGAAACTACCTTGGACGCAAATATCTGAGTGCGGGCGAACTCTTGGATGTTAACAGTCGCCCATTCCCCGAGTGGCTGCCTTTCCAGCTGCCGACTGAATACCGAGTCGAATTTCGCCGCGAGCGCGTCGGAAAAATGCGGCGCCGTTAGGTAGTCGTAGTAGAGATAGTGCACGCCTGCCCAGTAGCGCACCGAGGTGGACGCAGCAGTGCCGGGGTTGGGGGTTTTGAGGCGGCCCGACTTGTCGTTCTTGAACTTTGCGAGGTCCTTGGGCGTCATGCGGAAGAGACCATCCATGATCTGGATGATGAAGCCCTCGGAGCCGAAGTCGGGAGTTCCGCGCAGTAGCTTCTGCATGTTTTGCTGGCCGCGGACGACGTAGACTGCCTGATTCATAAGGCGGTATCTGACGACGTTGCCGCCTCGGAAGCACTTCCTTAGGACAGGTTAGCCCCATAGCTAGGCTGGGCCGGGGCAGGGACGCCTTACTTTGCCCGACGGGCGATCTCTTGCGGGTTTTTAAAAACCGGGTAAGAATTGCTCACGAAAGGAATCATCTCGGGGATGGAAGGGGGGCCGTTGGCACCCCATAGCAAGAGCAAGATGCTGGCCGCTAGGGCTGCCAAGGCTAGGAGGGTAACTGGCGGGTTCAGAGCGATGAACTCGCCAAGTGCCTCGGTTAGAGCCATTGTTGTTCTGTCGCGGCGACTTACTTCACTTACAGGGTTGGCGTTGCCCGTTCCTCAGAAAGTGGGAAGAGTGGGGAGGTGCGGCCAGACCTCTAGTATGCGGCCGCTCAAGCCCATCTTATCATCGGTGCCCTCTTCGTCCTCATGCAAGGCAGTGATAAGCACCTATTTCCCGCCATGCGTATTATTGGTTATATAGCAAGGGACTTGCATCAATAGGCCCAATAGATGTACGATGATATGAGGGACCCATATCGGGTGGTTTTCTTTGACATTTTTGCTGAAAATGCGTTACCTCTTACTGCCCCCCATCTTTTTCATGCATCGGTTAGTTCCCCGCCATGGGGGTCGGGGCTTGCCATTGGCTTAGGATCATGCAAGCGGCCTGTCGAACAACACCACAGGGTTGTTGCGCAGGAGACCTAGGTCCTGTGAATGGTTGGAAATCCGGGGTTTGCTGTCCGGATCATCGTGTAACCACACTGGATTCCTGATAGCGGGGTCGAGGAAGCACCCGCCCGTAGTAGGCAACCAGTAGGTTTTCATCCACTCCAGCATTTGGGGTGTCAACGACGGAATTCCCGCGGTGGGGTGGGGATTCCGCTAAAGTCAACCTCATAGCCTAAGAGCAAAAGACTCTCAGTTACACTGCGCAGGCCATAATTGCAATCTTCTTGCCCGCTGCAAACTGCTAGGGTATAGCCTTGTGGCCAGAGACAAGGCTTAGGGGCTGTGCAGCGAGGACCCACACCGGATCGCCCGCAGCTCAGGTGAAGGGAGCAGCAACTTAGGACAATACACAACAACGGAAATTGCAGAGGGCAATATTCGGGAAACGCATAGGTCTGTTGTCATTGTCCTCATTTGCCCATGATAAGTATGGCAGAGGTTCACCAGTAAGCTTGCAGAACACTTCTAGCTCGATGCAGTTGTCGGCCCACAAAATAATCAGATATATTCCGCCTTTGTTGTTGACGTTGGGGCCGTTGATGCGCAACCTCGCACCCACTCCCCGCACCGACTCTCGAGATGATTGGCGTTTCTCCCGCTCGATCATCAGGCAGATTAGGCATCCTCAACTCGAGAGTCTTGTTGATCGCCATCAAGAATCCTCTTTCTCAGATTTCCTCCAACCTCAAGCAACAGAGACGCACACCGGGCATCCCTAGCTTGGCGGTGCGTCACAATGGCAGAGATCATAGGAGTTGTCGCCTCCGCTGCTGGGCTGCTCTCTTTGTCAATCCAGATTGTCGACACAACGAGGAAACTGAAGGCCAGGTTTGCTGCCATCAAGGGCTTGCCCGAGGCCATCAAGAAGATCGAGCGCAATCTTGAATTTCTCGCCTTCTTCGTTGATAGAGAGGAAGAGCAAAGCAGCCATGCCATTGCCACAACTGACAGCCGCTTTCAGCTTCTGCTTAGCACCTGCTTGGAGGATTACAAGGCCATTTCGGATGTACTAAAATGTCTCGAGCGCACGTTGGAGGAGATGACGTCCAAGGCCTCTCGTTTGTGGCGGCTCCAGGTACGAGGCAACGGGGCCGTGGTCACCGAAATCCGAAGTCTTGATCAGCTAGAACGGAGAGCTTATGAGCATATCACGCTGTAAGCAAGCCCCTAGCACATTCTATTGGTATCAACACAGTATTTCTAACATCAGCCCATACCTACTGGGGCAATGCTGTGAGTTTCACGTAGGCGATCGAGACGTGATCTGGTTATTAACAATAGTATCTAAGTTGAGGCACCTACTTTGTGCCACCCCATGCCGATTATCATTTGTCTCTACGCGCTCCGACGAACTCTCCCACTCCAACCATCACAACACCATCATTTTGGCCGCAATTCCTACCAAAGTTACCATGGCTGAGCTACGCGAGCAGGATATTCAGCCGGCATTGATTTGGTCAATGACGGCGCCACGATGCGCGATGCGGCCGAGCGCGCGCAGGTTAGTTACGGAACGCTGTGGGGCCACCTCCATGGCGCGACCACCCGCAACGAGAGTGAGTTACGTGACTGAAAACTATCGCCAGAAGAAGAGAACCTTTTCTTAGCTTAGGCTAGTAACGAAGAAGTTGCGGCAAGGCCTCCAACGAAGGCCTGACTCACGAGAATGGCGTAACAAATCCTCGCGTAAGGAGGAGTCCTTCGGCTGCTTGGTAAGTAGTGAGTGAACCGCTTCCTCCACCGCCACGATTCCGTCCACGTTAAGAACTCTCGACCGCTTGATTGACAGGGATGTAGAGGAAGTACTGACGAAGCGTACGATGCCTTTTTGCGCGCTTGAAGTACCAGATTAACAATAAAAAACATCCCGCCGAAGTATATCGGTAACGTCGACGAGCACGGCATATAAGAGGTAGATTAACGAAGGCGGTAAAGGTATTAGGGACTCCCTGACCTCCAGAGCTTACAAGTAGACCTTTAAGGATTCCACCTGGTTATCAGTTATTAAAGTTATAACTGTATAATGCGAGAGTGTTACAACCTGCACTTAATACAGGCCTAGGAGAGGGTATGGCTGGGTTAAGACAGAGCGTACGGCAGGACGCTCTTCTCTTAAGCATATGCTACTAAACCCCAACTCACTCTTTCAAGCAGGAAACCTCCCCGTAACAACATCATACTCCCTCCTCGTTAACGACGTAGCACTCCCACATTTCAACCCCCTTGGAAAATTCGGCCAATTCGGCACCCCTCACGGCGCACCAATCTCTATATCAGTTGCCTAAAACGGTAAATACTGACTCGGGGCGTTTGTTCAGACCGACCCTGTCGTTCTTTTTGGGCTCTGTGTGTAATATTACTGTAGCCGTTTATGTACATAGCGATGCGTTCTCTGGCGCGTGCCACCGTCAAAAGGGGGCCGCGCCGTG
>Ga0247770_1001636_pt1 | contig 16209 bp, 7 predicted proteins | sample UWRJL136409B6_FD_179943 | JGI IMG/M metagenome (GOLD analysis project Ga0247770, IMG submission 179943) | Plant litter microbial communities from Arlington Agricultural Research Station in Wisconsin, United States - UWRJ-L136-409B-6 | ecosystem: Environmental > Terrestrial > Plant litter >... | reverse complement strand
TGTCGGAGTGGGAGTGGGGGGTTTGGTGTGGGGTTTGGGCGGGGGGGGTGGACATTTTGGCCAAAGATTATTAGGGGGAAGTGATACTGGTGAGTGATTCTGCAGGATTTTATGGTGGGAAAGGGGAGGGGGTGTGCAGGCGTCTTGGAAAGAGAGGGTGGTTGAGGAGAGTAGTCGTGGGTTTGGGATTCGGGACGATTTATGCTGCATGTTTGGTGCCAGTGGTTGTCTGCATTTGAGCGATGCAGGGTCGCGCTGTGCGGTTGCCTGCGCAAAGAATGCCCAGGTGACCAAGGGGAAATGGTCCTTGGATCTCAATTGCGTGCACCGTTCTCAGTGTGCCAAGATATCCTCAAAGGAAGAACTTGAATGGAGCGATATAGTTTCCGTTGGCTGAAACCGAAGGCGGAAGGAAGGAGCTGGAAATTTACAGCACAATCCACAACTCCACGCCAAGTATCACCGCTTTTACCACAAATCATATCAACAACCAGAAGCCCGGGTAGCACAATGGCTAGTGCGTCAGACTTTTAAATCAAATACAATCTGAATGTTGCGAGTTCGAGTCTCGCCTCGGGCGTTCAACGGAATTGGGAATCCAATTCCAAATCTTTTTCTTTTCCTTTTTTGCTTCATCAATATAAGATTTTTATCCGATCTTCCTTAGCCAAATCCAGACCCAGTCCTTCGAGAGGAATGTCTTGGGTTCAAGTTGCCTTTGTCTTCTCAAACCGTACCCCCTTCCATGTGTTGCGCGGGTATGATAACAGTAATTTGCAACCCTCAATCTAGGTAGTTTGGCGATTCGCAGTCTACCTACTTGCCGCCTTTGGAGTTGAATACCTATGCCCTCCGCGCTCACGAACAAGTCACGCCAGCAAATCCGAGAACAACGTATCCTCGTCAGCGCTAGAGGTAGCTACCCCTCTTTCCCTGCCCAAGATGCGATGAACCCGATGATACTTGATGAGAATAATCTCAGGAAACGCCAGGCTCAATCCCATGAGGACCTCAGGCTCCCTGCAGAGCTGGCAGTTTTTGAAAACCTTGCTCACTCCTTATGAAGGCACATGAAACTGCCACTTTTCTTCGTCTCACACATAAGCTTGGTACAATGCAGATTTAAAGTTCAAACTGTCAATAAGGTGGGCTTGCGCCTCTGCCTTCTACCAAATCTCGCAACCTAAATTCTGCAGCAACTCCCGCGATAAAAAGACTGCCAGGTGCGAAATACATCCGAGTATACGACCACTAACACTAATGACGTACACTCCCCTGAAACCTAACCCCCCCCCCCCCCCCCCCCCCACACCCCCCCCCCCCCCCCCCCCCAAAACCAGACCCCATACTTGGTCCTCATCGCCTCTCAGGGTCGTCTTCTCTGCAACAAAGAGTCATTAAAACTAGATGCCAACAACAGATCATTCTGGGGATTGGGCACCGTGGATTGTCCTGGGCGCCAGCTCTCCGGAGCTTCTCGACTGCCAAGATTGCGCCGGGAACGGCGAGCGCCACGCCGAGGAGCCCGATGACAACACCGGCAACAGCTGGGACATTCCATCCGTCCGCGATGTTGGATTCTGGAGTCGTATCTCTCGGATCCATCGTTACCGAATGTGGTATGGATGTTACCGAGGGGTGCCGGATGGATGGTAAAAAAGAAGCAGCCAAGTATCCGATTGGTGAAGGCAGGGCTCGGCAGAGTCGGGAGGGGTTGAGGATTTACTGCTGCGGACAAAAGATGCAGATGTAGGAATTCGAATGCCCAGATACCTAGAGGGTGAGGGGTCTCGCAGTGATTTATACGCAAGACGAGCACCGCCCTGAAATTCCGCGTGATCATTTCTTCTGCAACCTCTGGCCCGAGAAGACAACGTAAGCAAGAATTCTACTGGTCAGATTGTTCCATATGGCAGGGCGAAACAGTGGCAAGTTCAGTGCAAGTGCTCATTCCAGCGGTCAAGAAGGTCGAGTCCCGGTCCGTCGAAATCTTGGGTGGGGGAGCGGTTCGGCGCGCGAGCTGCAGGAGATATGCAATGCAGCCCAATGACAATGAGGCTCTGTTCACCGCAGTGCTACCGCAGGACAGGGAACAGTGTCAGGGGGCGGCATCGGACATGTGTCGGCCTGGTAAATGGACCTGTCATACCACCGCGGCGGGACCCCACATCCATCCAACGCAGAGGTAGGTATGCAGCCTAGGTGAGCTTTCTGCTGAAGCAAGTCAGCCAAAACTCAAAGTGGGTGATGACATCTCTAGACTATTGGTTACCACCCCAATTAGCGGGGCAGCACCCTCAACGCCATTGGACATCATGTGGGCTTGGGTGCGGTATGCTCGCCCTTTGGCCCAAGCTTTGTGACTAGTGCAGGCCCGGCGTGTCCATCTCTGAGGGGCACACCCCAACCGTTTCTTTTTCTGTCATGTCTGAAAGCCTGTCGACCGCTCCTAGATAACCAACCCCACCTTCACACACCTCACATATCTTCCATGCATGCTTGTACCAGAGAACACCCGTCACGTTGTCGCGAGTATACTTGAAGGTGCAAAAAGGAAAAGACTCGCCAATGATCCTCATGATCATAAATATCAAATCGCAACCACTGTTTCTTGGACGAGCTGGGAATTGAACCCAGGACCTTTCGCATATTCAAGATATGCTAAGCGAACGCTCTACCAACTGAGCCATACGCCCTTGATGAGATGGTGATGATGGACGATGTCGGTAGGCCAGCCCTAAGATGCAGAGCAAGTGGAAAGAGCGACGTTAGTTTGAGAGAAGTGATCAGATTCAGAATGAAACTGATATTGATCTCTGCAGCTACCAGCCAGAATTTGCTGTAGGTACTTTGCATAATTAAATTGTAACCTTTTTCAAGCCACTTCCAAACCACCCAACCTTCATGCGAGACACAATGCTCCTCAGCCCTCAGAATCCCCCTGTCTGATACAAAGCACTGCCAGCACGACCATGCATGAGAAGAACCATGGGAGACGTACTTTGTGCGTCTTTGGGCGTCAGTCTTTCGCAGTTTCTGAATTGCCAGGAATAAGAGGAAATCAGTGTGGAAGCTAGGAAGCGGGGAGCTGAAGTTGGCCGCAAGAAATAAGTTTGTTTATGAATGGAAAATGGCAGTGTAAGGCAAAATGTAGGAGAAGAAAGCCTTATATCACTCCCGATAATTCTACAACGCATTTTGAAGCGGCCAGCTCTTGAGATTTGCTTTTATATGGAGGGGTGAAGACGGCGCGGCAGCGTCTTATACGTAAGTTTGCCCGTCATGGGGACTTAGATGCTTGAATGCGACCAATCCTGTTCATGCATATCGTATCAGAAAGACAAAGTCAAGACGCTTTCGCTCGTATTCGTCAAACTCAAGGGGAAAGATGAGAAAGTCAGCGTCTAGTTGGCTGTAACCCGACAGTTCGCGCAAAATGCCCCGAACACAAGCAACGACCGCTCCCTGTTCACAGGAAAACTGTTCATACCAGCTGGCTTCAAGGCTCTGGAGCTACAGCCATGGTGTTCCGGCAGCGAGGGGAGGTTATTATCCATGTGACCGATCGGCAAACGTACAGTCACACTGGACTGCGGGTTGCCTGGTGTATGGGTCTTTGCTGGGTTGGGCGGAAGACGCATTAGGGGAAAACTAACAGTCAGCCCAGCCTCAAATGCAAGTCACTAGGTAGTCTACCCCCGATCCTACCGTATGATCTCCAACAAAGCATCTCCCAAGACTTCTTGAAATAAAATCCACCCTCTGTCACATGTCCAAACTCATTTTACCATCCGAACAGTGTAAGAAGGCTCGGACAAAGAATGTCCCCCTGCCGCCAGTACGGAAAACTATCAAGGCAGCCCCATGGTCTTATCGTCACATTTTCTTCAAGAAGCCCAGGCGGATGTGAAGATCAATAAACACAATCGACAATGTGTGCAGAGTAACAGGGCATTCAAGTAGCTCAGTAATCTCAACAAAGTGTAAACGCTGAGATGTAGTCCGTACAACCCCCTACCATTCATTATAACATTACCCTTCATATCAGCATACGACACAGCGTCCAGCACCCCTCAAGCCTCGAGGTCCCCCTGCCTGACGTAGAGCATCATCAGCACTTACACCATCAAGGAGTTAATGATATGTGAAGTACCTTGCTTGCTTCAGAGCGGCATCCGTCCTTCGCAATTTTTGAATGGCGAGAACAGCACTTGGAACAGCTACTGTAAAGGCGAGGAGCCCAACAACAACGCCAACGATAGTCGAGACGTTCCACCCATCAGGGGTGTTGTCGGGAGGTGTGTCTCTGATTTGCATCGTTCTTGGCGAGGCGGGATCAACACGGATGATGGGTGTATGGATGATGAGTGTAGGTAGGTGCGATGTGGGCACCTAGGTACCTATCCAGATATCCGGGTGGAAAGCGTAAGTGTGTGAACCTGCCAGTGGACGAGGGCCAGTGGACGAGGGAAGGAAGGCCTTAGGGACCTCGGGGGCGTGAGAAGATGTGAGAGGTGCTAGGCCCAAAACTGGCGGGCAGAACAACGTGAAACGTCCCCAGACTTGAGAGGAGGTGAAAATGTGAGAGGCCGAGCGGATGGTGAAGGCGAATTGGAGTTGAGGTGCACTGGTGCTGCAAAGATGCATGTTGTCTGGGCGACCATCTGCGCAATGCCGGCAAGTGCGAGGAAGTTGGGAGTGCCAGCGCATATATAAGACCGAAAGCCCACGGAATGGTGACTAATAACTTGCGTGGGGAGACGGTCGATTCGAATGATGTCAAACCAGGTAAGGGCGAGGGTGGGCGCAGGCAGACCCTGGTTGTGCGGGGGTGTGAGCTTGTGAAAATCCAGAGCCCCTAGGCGCTAGGCCAATGGCCAGGGGCTTAAGAGATCCGGCTTCAGCGACCTGCAGGATGCAGTGGATGCGATGTGTGTCTGATAGGGAGGGACACAGGCAGGTATTTCGCCCCTGGTCCTTGCGCAGCTCAACAGACTTAGACATTCTGCCTTTTTGATGTCGGGACTCGGGGTCGCGGCTTGGTGTGTGACGTTTGATTCGCCCGCGGTTTGGCCCAGCAGAGAGTTGACCGATAACGAGGGTGTCGATGCCAGATCCCGTTAGCGCATGGCTCGCCCATTGTGCCGCTTCCACTCATCGCCGCGATGCAAAGACACTTCTCCCGCGCAGTTGATAGGATCCTGCCCAGCCCGACTCGCTTCTCAGGCCGCTTCCCGATAAACCAGCCAAAATCACTACACCGCAAATGAGCGTCGGTACCTAAGGTAGTCTGTATGCGTCCGCGTTCCAAGCTGGAAAGTCGTCTTCTACAGTTTTTCTTTAGCAGAGCCGAGCCCACGCACGCACTTAACAATTCATTCTCAATTCCCTGTGTCACGCTTCCCACGGCCGACGTGAGTTCCAATCCAGAATGGACTGTGCTGGAACACCACCTGGGCGAGGCTCTCAACTGGGACGAAATTTCCCCCTCTCACCGCAGCTTTCAGAACTAGCAGTCAAGGCCATGCGGTTGCTGGTCCAATGGCGTGCAGTCGGCGGCAGCTCAGCCCCACCACCGCCGCTAGTCGGCTCCCCTCGACAAAATATAAGGCACTCACAAATAAGTGGATCGACATACATTTAATACAATTGCTCCAAGAATGGGATCAGCACGATTCACAACCACAAGCCCAATATCCATTTAAATACAATTATAAAGTGTTCTAGAAATAAAAATGAACTGAAAGAGTGACTCAAATTTATTCAGAAATATACTGCTTTCCTGTTGTTGCTGAAGTCTAGCTTGAAGTTGGCAATTCTTTTGGAGTGCCTTTATTTTCGTTAAGAGTGAAGTCGGCCCCGCCGCCGCCGCCGCCGCCGCTAGTCTGTACCCCTGCCGCCGACGCTAGTCCGTACCGCTGCCGCTGCCGCTGCCACTACGTCAACTAGTGCTCCGTTCCGACTTTTTCAAGGTGATCTAACAGCTGTGAACCCATTAAGAAGATCAGGAATTATAAAGATTCTAAGAGCAACGTAGGCCTCTACGTTAGGTATGTATAACTAGAAGTGCTAGACGGGTGGGCGATGTCATGGGGTTAAGGTAGGTTTAAATTCAGTTTTGCAGCAACCACCACGGCGAAAACAATGAAGATCTGAGAATAATAGATCAGATTTGAGACCCTCTTCAACTATATGAAACCGTTTCCAAGCAAAATTCAGCATGTGAACACACAGTTCTCCTTAACGCTCTGGATCTTCCTCCCTAATACAATTCATCGTCAGCACGAGAAGTAGTCCACCATGAGCCAATGGGTGGACTACCCACCTTGTAGGTCTACCATCCGTCCTTCGTAATTTCTTGATTGCCAAAACTCCACTGGGGACGGCGACAGTGAAGGCAAGGACGGCAACAATGACACCGACGATAGTTGAGACATTCCACCCATCCGCGCTGTCGGAGTCTGCAGCTGTATCTCGGGTGTACATAGTCCTTGGCGAGACGCGATCGATAATGATCATGGTTGTGAAGGTCGGCGATGAGTGCGCCCTATGTTTCTAGGTATCCAGAGCCATGGATGGAAACTTGAAGGTGGAGAAATACCTTCATATATGTTTGTATCAAGGGTAGGTCGTGAGGAGTGCACAAGAACGGGCCACTTGGGCAGGCCAAGATGCAGCCAGGGTCGTGAAAACCAGACAGCGTCCCGAAAATGCTGATTGGATGCAGTCAACAATGATGCCGAGAATGGAAACCAATAGCCAATAGCCAAGGTTCGAGGTATCCTGCAACCTGCAATAGGATGAAATGTGTGCTGGATCAACACCACCGCGACCTGTCACATTCGTCGGTGCGCAACTGCCCACCATCTCGACCAGGTTTTTGGACCTTCCCCCCTCTCTCCCTCTCCGAAGCGGTTCAACCGTCCACCCTCGCACCGAAAATGCCCTCTTTTCACACTGCAGCAACCATGAATTACCGACGCCCTGCCCCCTGCGTCGCCGCCAACCCTCACAGCAGTTACGGGCAAGCAATTAGTCCATGGAAGCAACACCTAATACCTACAATTGGCTCCCAGTGCGGACACGCGAAACTTCCATCCCCCCCCCCCCCAACGAACAGGCACCAACACACCGTAACTGAGCGTTGATGTGTCCCAACTGGGAAAGTCATCTCTTCATAGTTTTTTTCTCAGAAGACATGGAGTCAGACCCGTGCATACATTATTCAATCCTCCTTTCTGCATTGCATCCTTTGCAATGGGCCGAGCTGGAACACCAGACAAGGCTCTCACTGGCACGAAAATGCCTCTCTCACCGTGGCTTCCCCTGCGTGCGCAGCTTTCAGAATGGGCAGTCCAGGTCATGCAGCCACCGATCCAACTGGAGGCAGCCGACCCGGTTCCGGCCCCCACGTGTACGAAATCCCGGCCAAAGGTCCTCCCCTTTCCGTCTTTGTCAACGCGAACCTCTTCACCGATCACGACTCACCCTACAGTTGTCATGGCTGTGGCGGAGTTCTGGTAGCTAGTCCTAGCTACTCTGCCATTGCAAGTCTTAATCATACCAGCCCCAGTTAAAGAGCAAACCTCAGAAGTTCTTCGAATACTATCAAGAACCTGCCTCCCTCTATCAGAGATACCCCGAGTCCTAAGCACCCATAATCCGTCCCAACTTAAACTCCCCTCCCGCCCCAACTAAAACAACATGAGACTACATTCCATTTCAACCATGTTCCCCAGATCAAACTTGGAAAGAAAAAAATTACGACCCGTCTTACAAACCCCAATCACCGACTCAGCAACTAGGGATACGTCCTTTTCATAAGACTCTTCAGGTCCTCAACCGCCCCATTCGAAGAACTGCCGGCCACCAAATTCTAACTGCCAACCAGGCTGTCCACACCCGATCTTCCCATCCCGGACTGCGCACCAATTCGTCCTCCCCCCCGCCCCAGCCCCTGAGCAACACCACTCCTCGTCCCAAGAAATCCCCTACCCTGCTGCACGATTGAGATGGTATTCCACTCCCTCACAAACGCCGTAGTAGCGACGACCCTAAAGCTCTGCATACCCGCAACCTCTTGATGGCGCCAAGAGTGGTCCCTTTTGAAGTTTGCATCACAACCGACATGCACCGCGGCAAGACACAGCGCCAGGGTCTCGGCCGTACTCTGCGGGCTTGGGTGCTCCCTTGAAGCGCTCCGCAGCTGGCGGGTGATTGTGGTCGCCACTCGCTCAAACTCGTCCTTCAGCTTGATAGAGTAGTCGCGCTGACGGTGGGTTTGGGGACCTGTTTTGTTAAGGATGAAGCCGAGGAAGACCTCGAGTTCGGTCAGGGGACGAGCGGGGTGATCGGACCAGCGGCACATCAGGTCGGAGACGGCATCTTCGTAGCTAGGAGGAGATGTTAGCAATCCATGATAGACACTGGGAGAAGGGCAACTCACGTCAGACGCAGCTGCTCTGCATCGGCACGCTTTCCCCACCAGTCAAGATAGGCCACGCCCACAGAAGAAGCCGATGACTGTAAACCTGTTTTCAGCCTGTTCCAAAAGTCGCGATCCTGTCCTCGGCGAGACCACTTCACATCCTTGGCCCATATCTGCTGCTCGTCGACCCTGCGGTAAAGCTTCCCCAGTATCTTTTCTGACTTGTAGAACCTGTGCCGGGGGCCCTCAGCATCGTCGCCCTCTTCCTCTCCCTGAACGGTAAACTGGTCCATCTCGATCTCGGATTTGTCTTGAATCTTGACCCACGGTCCAGGCGCCATACTAGAGGAATTTGTCAGTACTTGACAAGCCCATAGGTTATTTCAAGCAACTTACAAGTCGGGCCTCGCGTTGTCAGCCTTGGGTAGCTGCTTGATATCCACCCGTATTCCTGTCTTGGAAAAGTCCACCGCGCACGAATGCAACTCGGCCAGCTTGAGGCAGTCACCGTCCAGTGTCCCCATGTCCCTCTGATCCGCCAATATCAAATGGCGATTTGCGATCGGCCCAAGCTTGTCGTTGGCCATGAAGTCGATAAAGAAGTCTGCCATGTGCTTAGAAGTAATCTCTTCGCCGACCTCAATCGGCCGGACACGGGGGTAGTCGGCTGGCTGGAAAGTCCGGACGGAAGTCACGACCTCGGGGTCCCAAATAACGTTGAACAGATCCCCATCCAGGTCTCCACCAGAGAGCTGGCTCGGCAAATCGCGGTCTCCCCACTGGCTGAAGAATATGCAGTTGCGTTGCTCTCGAAGCGGATGACCAGTCGGCGGAATTACATTCATGGCGAGCTGAATGTCTCCTGGATGCAACGCCGGCGACCTGGTGACAAGGAGTCTTCCAGCGCCCGGAGGCCTAACATGACGCCCGCCCACTAGCGTGTAGGTGACGTAAACCTCTCCCTGCTTCAGGAAGCCCGTTTCATCCATCACACCAAAGAGGGTCATCCCTAGGGGTACCGGTATTCTAGCCTTGTGCTTCAAAAGCCGCAGCTCCTGCAAGACAACCGCCTCGACTGCGCTCCGTAAAAACGGGTCCTCCCTGTAATCGAATCCCAGTCGCGCCAACTGCCTCAGGAAGCTTCCCAGCTTGACGGCCTCTCCGATACTCTGGGCTTCCAAAAAGGCCGCTGTATTAGTCACCTCGCTTGTGACCAACTTCAGTCTCTCCAGTTCTCGGCTCTGCACTCGCATGAACCAGCTTTCCGGAGCACCCATATCCTCTAGTATCTTCACAACCGACCGGTTGAGCACCATCCGAATTGGTTTGCTCGCCACATCACAAATCTCCAATGCCGCTCCATCCTGACTGTCAAACTTTATCATGCTGTCTCGCATGCAAACTACTCGCCCACTCAACTGCGTATCCAGAGACAGCATTCCTTTTGCGCCCGCCCATCTTACCTGGAAGGCGGTTGCATCGTGTTTTGCCGCAGGGATGATGGAATATACCTCTTCCACTGCTTCTTGGGAAATCGTTCCCACTCCGTCACTGAATACCCTTCCGTTGCGACTCACATCGAGTATCTTCCGCACCGTGATCCCACAGTCATCCAGCGGAACAGACCACGGTGTCTCAGAGAAGGCCTGGCCAATGCGGGCCGCCCTCCGAGCAGGAGACTTGATTTTACCAAAGTCGCCCAGTCCACGGATGATCTTTTCTGCAAAGTGCATCTCCGTTTCGTAGATAAATGGCGCTGAGAGCCATGCAGAGTGGGAGCGGAGAGAGGAGTGGCTGAAGCCGAGGAATGTGTAGCGTCGGCCTGCCACAGGAATGCCTGCGCCGAGGACAGATTTGAATCGGGCGTAGATGTTGTCGAGGGAGATATTGGCATTGAAAAAGAGGTCGGAACCAGACTCGTCGCAGAACTGCACACGGAGGAAGTAGTCGGTATGTTGGGGAAACTTGCGGAGGACTCGATTTCGGGGCTCTAGATCGGGGCCGTGGAAGGTGATCCGTGTGGGCGTGACTGTTGCGCGGAGAATGGGAATCAAGGACTGGGAGGCGGAAAGGGTGGAACGAAGGATGATGTTGGCAATCATAGCAGCTTCTGTTGCGCGAAGGTAGGCCATGATTTTCTCGACGGTAAACTGTGATGGGTCGCTGTTTGGGGATGGGAAATCGATGGAGTAAAAGAGTTTCTTGAAGGCGTCAATGGAGATGGGTGGTAAGTTTCCAGCTTTCTTCGCTGCGCTGAAGTCGATCGCAAGTTTCCTTGCAAGGTCTCCAACGACCGTCGGGTGGAGGTAATGGTTGTATACTAGGGCTTGGAGCAGAAATAACATGGTGAACGGTAGAGAGCCCTGTTGAAGATACTCCGAAAGGCGGGTTTCCAACACCTTCAAACAGTCTGGAAACGGTTTGAATCTTGCTCCGGGGCCGGCCAACTCGTGGTCGATGCTGGATCGCGTGATATGCAAGACACCTTCATCCCGAACTCTCTCAATTTCGGAGAGGAAGCCGCCCCTGCCGAAACCGCCAACAGCCATCCCCGGCACTGACATGTAATACACTGCGCAAAAAGCAGAAATCTTGCTGTGTGCATCATCAATGGCCGTGAGCCGGACGTTTTGGCGATTTTCCATCCTCTGCTGAAAGGAAAGACGGCTGAACGAGCTGCTGAGACCATTGTCGGTATTTGGACGTCGAAGAAATGTCGGAGGCGAGGTCAACACAACGGCAATTCTCCCCCGTTCGTCCCATATCAGCTCGTTGATAGTCTGAAGGGGAATTCGAACTTCGGTTTTCCCGTTGTGGAGGTTGAGGATGAGGTTTCGCTTGGTGAACTTTGCGGTGTACGATGCGCGATAAGTCCATTCCGCCACGACCGTGAACCCCTGTCCGCCAGGGAATGTGACATGCCCGCAGCTGAGTTCTTGGGGCTCCAGAGCGATGGAGTTCGTCTCAGGCCTGGGTGCTCGAGATTCCCGTTTTTCTGTTTCGTAATGGATGTTGCGTAGGTCAAACTCACTTGGCTTCTGGTTGCCGCGTCTGCAGTGGATGCGCGAGCCCATTAGGATGAGCGTTGAAGGGGTCGGAGGTAGTTTGCCGCTCTTGTTTGGTTTGCTCAATTGGCCCATTTTACTGGCGGAAAGAGGGTCGCCATAGTGCGCAAGGAACTTTTCTCCGTGGCTTTTGGTGACGAAGATGATATTGCCAGAGACCTTCTTTTTGTGTATGGAGCAACCGTAGGCAGTGATAGAAAGTCTTTCCATGAAGGGTTGGAGATTGCTGCGCAGGCTTCTGTCGGTGAGGCCAGGCGGGAGGCCTTGGAGGAAGACCTCCATGTTGTCCGACTGTCAAAGTCGCTCTTCAATCCCAGATGTTGAAACTTCGAGTGCGCGAGGGGACAAGGAATGTCATCCCATCAAGCGCGGCCCTGATGTGTGCTATTGATATTCGGAAATTCGCAGAAACTTTGTTTTGGCAGCCCTTGAAGTTTCGAATGATGAGTGGTGGTACGAAACCGTGAGTCATTTGCCTCTGGTCGCTCTTTCCCTGCGGTCTCCCGATAATTAAACGTGTTCCTCCCTAGAAGGGTCAAATCTCCAGATCAGCTGAATCAAAATGGCAAGGTGAATGCCATTGCCCGCAGAGCGTTCGAAAAGCTGGATGGAAGGCAATGCAAGCAACCGAAGAACCGGGGCGGTAACCCAAAAGCCAATCTAATCTCGCTGAAAACCGCTCCCTTTTGAATGAAGCAAACATCGCGGTTGCCTCGCTCGACAAGTTATATGCCGACGGAACGCTGGCGGGCACCACTGCCATTGGCCTTCCAATCTGCGGGATGCCTACCACGATAACGTTATGCCTGCGTTGGTGTGGGTGGCTCAAGCAAGTTAACGGATGCTGTGGGCGCCACGAGCGCCTAGGATTGATCCCGACATGTGATGGGCGCCCCAGCCCAAAACGCCACGCTTGTGGAGGTGCAGCATTCTCGTGCTCCCGATCCACCCGTCACCTCATGAACGCCGATGGCCGGACCCCGGACGGAGCAGACCGGGCCGGCCGCCATCGGTCATCGCATTCGCAGCTCATCTCGCACCATGCCGTTCAGGGCCTAGGGCGGATTTCGGACCCCAATTGTGGTGTCCATTGGCCCCTTGGAATTACCCCGCCCCCCTCGCGCCAGTGCCCCTCTCCCCCTCCTCGCACGCCCCAAACCGCGTTCCAATGCTGCCACAGACTCCAACCGCCCCCCGCCAAGACGGCTGGTGAAGATGATGGAGCGCCCGGCTCGACTTGAACTGCCGAAACGATAGGCGTGCTCGTGACCCGGCGGAGAGGTAGCGATGGATCTGGTGGTGCGGTGCGCGAGACCCCGCTCTCCGCTCGCATCGCAATTCCAATTGCTGCCAGACTCGGATTGAGATTCTGTCCTCTCCTCTTTCTCACCAATTCTCACACTGCCTCACCTCATCACCGCCGCTCCATCCGACCCAGCGGTCAGAACCTTGCACCTGCCCACCCCCGAAGACCAATTGCAGCACCCCGCCATCATGTCGCCGCCGCCGTTCCGCGCCGAGCACATGGGCTCGCTCCTGCGCCCGCAGCAGCTGCTCGAGGTGCGTGAGACGATCCGCGAGAAGGGCGTCAGTCCCGAGGACGCCGGACTCCCCGCCATCGAGAAGGCGGCCGTCGCCGACGTCGTCAAGCTGCAGCTCGACCTCGGGCTCAAGGCCGTGACCAGCGGCGAGTACAACCGCACGCGCTTCTGGGGCCTCATGTGGGACGAGTTCGAGGGCACGCTGCGCCTGCAGGACGCCGAATCGTCCATGTTCCGCCTATACCACCCCGACGTGGTCAGCCTGATCGAGAAGGACCGCAAGGTCATGCCCGGCGACAGCGTCATCGCCGGCTCCAAGCTGACCCACTCGGCCGCCCGCTCCGTGTCCAACCTGCACGAGCTGCGGCTCGTCCAGGCCGCCGTGCCCGAGAGCGACTGGGCCAACATCAAGCTCACCATCATCACCCCCGCCTGGTTCCACATGCGCTACAAGCAGGGCCGCGCCTACACCCCCGAGGCCTACGCCAACGACGCAGACTACTTCGCCGATGTCGCCAAGGTCTACCAGGCCGAACTCGCCTCCCTCTACGATGCCGGCCTGCGCAATGTGCAGTTCGACGACCCCGGCCTCGCCTATTTCTGCTCCGATAAGTTCCGCGACGGCTGGGCCGCCGACTCGGATAACATCGGCACCGTCGACGACTTGCTCGACGCCTACATCGCCCTGTATAACGACAGCATCAGCAAGCTCCCCGCCGACTTCCACACGGGCGTGCACCTCTGCCGCGGCAACTTCATCGGCGGCCGCCACTTCGCCGAGGGCGCCTACGACATCATCGCCCAGAAGCTCTTCACCGAGCTCAAGGTCAACACCTTCTACCTCGAGTACGACACCGACCGCGCCGGCGGCTTCGAGCCCCTCAAGTTCCTGCCCAAGGACCGCAATGTGGTCATTGGCGCCATCAGCACCAAGCTCCGCGAGCTCGAGGACAAGGAGGAGATCAAGCAGCGGATTTACCGCGCCGCCGACTTTGTCGCCGAGGGCAGCGGCCAGACGCGCGAGGAGGCGCTCAAGCGGATTAGCATCAGCCCGCAGTGCGGGTTCAGCACGCACGAGAGCGGGTATCCCCTGACCGAGGAGGACGAGAAGAAGAAGTTGGGACTGGTCCGCCAGATTGCGGATGAGATCTGGGGGGAGCCTTAGATTCTCTTGTCTTCTACTGGTATCAAGGACAAGGGTACTTTCTGGGATGGGAGGTAGGTAGGAAGGCAAGGAGTTCTCCTGCTGCATTCTTCAACATGGGGCGGCTACTGGGGCGACACCAAAACCAAAAACCAAAATGGGCGGGGGGATCAACACATAGCATCATGGAAAGGCGTTGGATATCAACTTCCAGCTCAAAGGGCAAATGAATTTTCTGTGGGGGCGGTTGGCAAGGGAGGGATCGGAAATGGGAATTGAAATGTGAAATGTGAAACCTAAATTGTATTCAACACACGAATGGACATATAGGGGCTAGCTAGCTAGGTTTTGGGTTTGATAGCTTGGACATATATGAAGCTTGAGTCAAGCAAATGTGTTCCCATAGTCATGAAATTTACCTACCTACCCTCCCATCATAGCAACAGCCTGACGTGCAATCCCACTCTTCTAGAACCGCAGTACCTCTGACGACAACCTACATCATCGCATCACCCTCGCTTTGTCTACCCACCGACCTACGCATCAACCCCGAGAGCCGGAGAGCTAGGTAGATCAAAGAGATCATCGGCAACTCAACGAGTCCGACCTCCGACGCTATTTCGAGACTCGAGATGGGCTTCGACGAGCATACAAAGGTATTCTCTTGACCCCATCTTTGAGTTGTCTTTGAGTCTCAATGAAGGGCGCTTTGTTCACCAGTCTCTTGACCTCTGGTTTCTTGTGGTCGAGTCGGGTCCGACGGAGCTGGGCGATTGTCCTTCGTCTTGATTACGGGGGCCTGAAATTGCGGTGCCTAGGTACGTAATTTGGGGTGTTGTATTGTTGCTGTTATAGGTTTCGTATCGGGTCTTTTCGGTCGTATCTTGGCGGAGAGCATAGCCCGATCGATGGTCTTGGCGCTGGTGTCTTCCAAGGTTGTTGAGGCCAAAATAGATGGAGACTTTGGTCGTTAACTCATTGTTGAAAGTACGATTCGTTCATGAGGATAGCTGCAGGGTATTTTGATGGGATTTGTAGGGGGATAGATGCTTAACTTTGAGTCCAGTTTCTGTCAGTGTCTAGCAAGTTCCGGGACATCGACAACACTTAAAACCTACCAACCTAGAATACATAGGTACACAATATACAACGCCACACTTCGGTCCTCGTTCTCTTGAACGTTGTGAAACTCAAAGAATATCCCTCTCCCCACAGGTTTCTGAAGAGTGTGGCCTCGGTTCCCCAATATATGGCAACTGTGCGTGTGATTCTCAGGAGACGGTCCCAAGACATTTCGGAACCGACCAGCTCTTTCAGCATTTCGGCACGAGATTATTGACTCCACGCAACAAAGGCTTTTCGGCACCGAACGAAGCACGCAAAGAACTATTCCAATCAGCGTCATCCAGGAACACCCGCTTCTTGTAGCTGTTTCTTTGTTCGGCTCCTCACGTGCTGCCCCTGGTTATGACCGGCCTGATACAAATCAGCTTGTGTGCCAGCACAGCTGCCCTGTCTGAGACCCAGTTTCTTCTTACTCGATTTCTCGTTCTTGTGGATAATCGCTTTAACGCTTTAAACATCTCATCAGTCATTTCCCCAGTGAAATAGCAACAGCGTCTTGTCTCGACAGGCTTTACCAACAACACAGCACACCCACGTATTTCCAACTTGAACTCTGGATTACTACCTGACCTACCTCTTCATGACCGGAACCCTTACTTCACACCGGTTCTTTCCCTATCGAAGATCCCCTACCACCAACAAGAAAACCAAGATGGCCACCACAACTATCACCAGAACCCGAAAAGCCCAGATCCTCGAGGTCACTACCTCCCTTACTGCGGCACCCACCCCCCCAAACTCAGCCATGACCGCCACAGCCACAACCCTCGACCCAGCCGTCCTCACCCTCTCTGGCCAAAACACCAGGACGCAGGAACTCACTCCCCCGGCGAGCCCCTACCCCTGGCTCTGGCGCTGCCACTCCTGCTATACTATTTACCGCCTCGCCTGCACGCGCCGCTGTCT
>Ga0247770_1001634_pt1 | contig 16214 bp, 9 predicted proteins | sample UWRJL136409B6_FD_179943 | JGI IMG/M metagenome (GOLD analysis project Ga0247770, IMG submission 179943) | Plant litter microbial communities from Arlington Agricultural Research Station in Wisconsin, United States - UWRJ-L136-409B-6 | ecosystem: Environmental > Terrestrial > Plant litter >... | reverse complement strand
GGATACGTCATGCTCGGAAGCGCCGGTAGCCTTTGCGCTGGAGTGCAAACACCCCATTCTTTCGGCTTTGGAGGTGAGTTTGACCGGATTGACGGTTCAAGTTGAAACCTGTGGAAAGGCGGCGGGGAAGGCTCCAGCTAGAGCTGAACACATGGACACATTACCCCGCTTTCCGGCCACTCGCGTTCTTGCCCCGCCCTGCGAAGCAAGCTGGAAGAAGGAAAACTGAATTGGCCACTTACCGGACAAGTTGTAATACGGGATTCTTTTGGAGGACATCTCGCCCAGTGAGGATGCTGCAGTGGTGATTTCTTCATCCACGACGCAGTTATAGGAGCTTCTTATTACCTAGGTACATGAGTGCTCGCCGGTGTGTAGGTCTGAGATACAAAAAGGTGCTTTCTATCTAAGTGTTCGAATAAAAGACCCTTGCCATCTTCAAACGGCCCCGCGATCGATAGCCCTCAGCCTCTCGCCCTCCTTCACCAGTCCCACCGACTTCGGTATCGAGTCCCGCGTGCGGGTCATGCAGAACCAACTCATCAACCACATCGATAACATCTCCCTCTGTCGAGACGTACGTGTCTTTGCGCTGATGAATCGTCACCTTGACACCTGCCCTCCTCCCAAGACTTTCAAGGACTCGAAGATACTCTGTCGAAGCAGGCTCAGCAACGGCCTTTATACATTTATTGTCAAACCTGTCCATGATCCCACGACCCCTGAGTTTGATGCGAAGTTCTTGGAGCGGCGGGGCTGTCACCCCGGTCGAGCTGCGTTCAACGAAGTACTCGCTGATCATGGATACAACGTCCTCTGCTGTAGCGGCCACGAGATCTTCGTCATAAACATGGTCGTCGCGGAGGTACAGCTTCCGTATGCTTGGCGGCAGGATCGAGCTTAGGGGGGTGCGCTGTTCGGCCGAGAATCCAAGAAGCAAGTATATCGGTATTTCGAGCTTAGCGAGATGAACCAGGTGTTGCAGGGACGGAATCCGTCCTCTGCGCCGCGAGATGCCCGTCATCCACTCCTCGTCCATAGTGTCGGGCGGGTAGTCGGAGGTAGCGGCTTCGTCGATGGATATCTTGAGCGTCCTGAGTGAAGCTACAACGTGGGATAAGGCTTCGGCAAACTTAGCCCACTCGTTTTCGTGCAATTGCTCGTAGTTTTCGTCGGCGGCGAGGTCGTCAGTATCTTCGACGAGGAAATATGCGAGGCTTTCTAGCTTTGGTGTTTTGGAGAGCAGCGTCGAGATGGACTCTGGCTCGCTAAGGTGGTCGACCAACTTGAGGCTTCGTAGAACCGGCAGGTTTGCACCAATAATCTCATCTTCGCAAACGCGGGGCAGGATGGTGCATAGGTGCTCGAGACTTGGAACGCAGAAGACGGTTTGGACCCACGGGGGCTCAGATGGTCTGATGATTCTGGAGTCAAGGTTGTTTCGGATAGCCATGTTCCTGAGCTTGAGTTTCTGGTTGTTGTGCTCAAAAATGGCGCCGGGAAGGTGCGAGCCCTGCATCATGGTGTAGTCTGTCACCAAGGTCTCCAGCGCCGGAAGAGCACACAGGAGAAGCGCCATCAAGGCTGCGGGAGCGCCCTCCAAGATATCGGCCTCGAGTCGGTCAGCCATAAATAGTGGGACCTGTTGTCGGCCGAGGCATTCCATCCACAATTCCCGGACGTCGGGAGGCGCAGGGCAGTTCGGCAACGGGTCATCCCAATCCCAAGCGCCGGTTCCGGAAAGAAGCTCGGCGGTTTTGACATGGCGTGCGAGCTCAGGGCGGTGGAAAATGGCGCGCAGAAACGCGTGTATTGGGTGCTCTGCCTGTGGTTCCGAGAACCGCCACGAGATAGCGTGATACAGCAACCGCTCGGCGAAATTCAGCGCGGTTTTGCAGGTCTTGCAAAACGATAAGATGGAGGAACTCGGAAGATTTTCCAGGATCTCCTGCAGAGTCTCGGCAGGCAGAGAGAGCAGCGTGGTCATTTTGAAGACAGTTGCCCGAAAGTTGTTTGATGTTCAAAAGCGGGGTCGAGGTGGAACGGGGTAGTCTTTCCCCCGAGCACTGACCCATCCAATCATCAATGGATATGTCCTGCTCTAACATCAAACAATCCCATCAAATAATCGTAAAACGTCACCTCTCCTCAGGCTGGCTCACAACCTCCTCCCCGCCACCCCCAAATCCAACATCTCATTACTCCTACTAATTCCACTCCAGCTCCACAATCCCAAACCGCTTATACTCGCCCCCCCCCCTCCCCGTCGGCACCAACATCAACAAATGTTTTTTTTTGGCGCTGTCGTGAGACACTTCGCATGTGATGAGTAAGCTGGAATGCTAGCTACCTTGATGATTGGTCAAAATTGACTGGATGATTTCCCCGCAAATCTCCGTTATCGCAAGGAGAAGCTCAGAACTTCCGTCCTTTGACATCGGAGACCATGGACGACGACAATATCCAACCCGCTAGGGCCGACACCGCTGCCTCCCCACCTGAGGACGGCTATTCCCCCCCTAGCCCCCCCAAACAAAGCGCAGCGCCGGAAACGTCAACGCCGCAGCGGGCGCCAGGCACAGACAATGGCGCGTCCACCGGAAAGATATCGCTCGGGATGCGGGCGCCGACAGACCCCATCCCAGAGAGGGAGTGGTATACCTATCTGATTCTGCCTCGACTGCTGGCGTTCGAATACTCGAACGTGCTGGCGCAGAGAAACCAATGCATTCGATCACAGGAAGGCCGAGTTGCCATCAGTCTGGAAGCCAACATCGGCCTATCTAATGCCGATCAGGAAGGGGGGGTTATCGACATGGGGGCGGGTATTCCGCGGAATCTAGCCCACGAAAGAGCCGGATTTCCGTACCCTAAGGCCTTTCGCAAGGTCATGGATGTGACGACCAGAGCGGTTGGCTCCGAGATCGAACAGGTGGTCCGCCATGGTTCGCACCGCATGACGGTGACCAAGATATGGGATTTCGGCTTCGAAAACCGATTGTTTGGCCTGAAGCGGAGATCGGCAGTTGATTGGGACGGGTCAATCCGACCGATCTATGTCGTCGCCGGAATCTTCCAACGAGGCCACACAAACCCGCGAGAGAGGGTGGTATTTGTGCACAAGCCAGAGCACTTATTTCGCAAACTTCGATGGGCTGTATTCCGACTGCGCGGGTTGGCCGGGACATTTTTGTCTCTCAAACATGTTAAGCAGTTCAAGCTGTACAAGGTTCGTGCCGTTTCTTTCGGTGTCGGGGACCAAGTGGTTAACTATCCGCAGTGCGACGCCGAGAGGGGAGTGCATGAGGCGGTCGAACTTGACAAAGATGGGCTTGCAGACCTGCAGCTGCTCGTCAACGCGTACAAGCAATGGTACACATCGACCTCGACTAACTATGCTTGGGCCGACTGGATCCACTGTGTCCTGAATAATAGCTCTCAAAGCCCGCAGGAGGGTGTTTATTCACTCGAGTTGGTCCTGGATTGGTCCGTGACGAGAATCTCCGTAGTCGTCATCCTGCCGGTTTTGTTGAGCTTGGGCATCGGCATCTGGCTCAACTCCTCGGACTGGACGGATCTGGCGACGATACAAACTGCTTGGGGCACAGCGTCGTACATTGTGACAGCAGGAGGCCGTAAGTGTTCAGAACTCGTTTGCGCCAATTGAAACTAATTCTTGCAGTAATCGCGGCGCTCTTGGGCATCATGAGCAGTCTGGTAGGTCATTGAAGTGTTCGTGATGGCCGTAATTCGGAATGCATGGGAGGCTGTGTTGCGATACTGGGGCGCAACGCACTCAGTGGGATATGATGAGGTGCGAGGTGCAGTTGAAATTGAGAATCTTGATACCCGACTAAATGCATTTAGTTTGGTGGTGATTGCAGGTTGGCAAGTATGATTAGCCAGATATGTTCTGACCGGTTCATGGCATCGTCTTTACAGTTGCCGAACATCATGAACTCTCTATTCTGATGCAGTTCACTCATCTAAGAGGGTCTGAAATTAAGACTCCTTCTTGCTACCTTAGGTTTAGGGAGCTTGAGATGGTTGCGAGAGAGTGGCGAAGTCCAATGGGTAGAAACAACTATTCATGTTACGGTATGGGCTGGGTCGCATTGGGGCTATTTTTGGTTTGAGTTGACGTTGTGTTACATGAGGTCAGAAGTCTCAACAGAAACTCCGTGCCTGAAGTCCGAGAGACGCTGGCACCGGTGCTTCATTATGAGCATCCCACATTATGAAACTCCGCAACCTTTGACCCTATGACCCGGGTAACTCGAATGTCTTTGCTTTCATTCGCAACTACTCGCTGTTGGACACTGACCTGCAGTCTAATGCTCTGCAACACAACCAATGCTACCTGTGCATTGCATCAGCTGGTTCTAACCATTCTTGGAGTTTGCCCTGCCAAGATGGCACGGTCGGTTTACACGGCGCAACGACTCCGAGTCTCCATCTAGGGTCGCTTTCGTTTGGCTCGGGTGACGCCAAGTCTGCCTAATCCATCAATCGCCGCAATGCCGGGTAATATCGAGCCAAAGTAGCCCCAGCGAGGATAAAAGGCCATTTATCCCATATTAACCCTCTCAGCCCCAGCGTTCTCATGCACGTCCAAGCCTGAACAACGTCGAAAATTTGAAAATGAAGTATGCGGCCTTCATTTTCTCGGCTCTCGCAGCACATGTCGCCAGCATTACCTTCGAAGTGTCGGGGACGAGCAACGGGGAGCCAGTTCCTTTGTCGGAACTCACATTGACAGAGTTTAACAGGCCACCAGAGCTGCTACGGAATGTCGCCGTTACGAACAATGGAGGCCGTATCAAAGCTGGCATCAAAGCCGCCGCCGCGGCAGCTGCAAATCCTATTCTGATGAGCACAAACTGTTCGTTTCTGTCCCGTCGTCCGTTTCAAGGTTATGGGTACACATCTAACAGAGATCAGGGTGCGGCTCCGTCAACCGCGTCACAGCCGTCAGCCGGCGAATCAAGTCCATCACCGGCTCCTGGCAGCATCCTGACTGCCGTCCCCGAACGGACAAGACATTCCCCCAAATCATGGCCTCATTGGTTAGCATCAGCGACTCAAACTCCCTGCTGCAAGCCGGTTCGCACTGCGAGGTATGTCCCGACCCAATCCTTGAACTCTCCCCCCTGACATCCCCGCAGGTCAAAAACGCCACATCCAAATCCACCAACTTCGCCTGGTTCCAATGGGTTCCCCAAGCCGCGGCGCAGCACCTGGACAACTTCCCTGTCACGCCGGGCGACTGGCTCCAGATAACAATTTTCATGCTGTCGACGACCAACGCCCGCGTGACGATTGCAAATCAGTCCAAAGGAATGCAGCGCAGCATCGCGGCGTTCAACGGCTCCGCGCTCATCGGCGTCGAGCCCGCGTGGATCGTCCAGACACCGGTGATCAACGGCGGGAAGAGCTGGTTTCCGCAGTATGATGGCATGTGGATGACAGAGGCGTCTTGTACGTTGAATGACAATACGAATTTGGGGATTATGGGGTCGACGCAGTGGCAGGTGGAAGGGCAGTGCAAGTCGATCGAGTTTAACAATACTGTGGTGGAGATGGACCAATATGATGCTTAAGGGTAGGTTATACTGGTCAGTTAGTTTAGTACCGCTGAATGTAAAGCAGCAGTCACAAATCGTCCAACTTGGAACCTTCAAACAACCCGAGACAGCTACCTGTAATGTCTCACACGAGACTTTTTTCTGGCCGAGCCCGTATTAGTCGCAGATCCTGAGCAAAGGGTGAGCCGCACTCAGGGCCGTCTGAGCCGAGGTGAGTCTAAGTAATGCCCCGGCTATACTTGCCGTGGCCATAAATCGGCCTGCGGTAGTAAGGACATTCTTCGGCCCAGTTTTGGGACACCTGCCCTCTTAACGTGACACCCGCCTGCTTTTCCACGTAAATGATGAAGCTGAAGCCAATGCAGCCGAGGCCACTTGCGATATCATCGAGACCTTTTTCAACATTAACAAGGCTTCTATGGTGCAAATCTACGTTGCTATTCGTTAATCCTGCTGGTGAGAGCCTTCGCGGCCTGCTCGGACCAATATCATGACGATTCGGTATGTACAGTTGCGGGGGATATTATTCTTGGCACGTTGATCCGAGCATATATAGTACCGTGAATTATTCCTGAGCTTTCCCAACTCTTACTGATGCTCATTGCACGTCCCACCTACTGCTTTCCCTCAACCAAGCTCTAAAGTCCTGCATGCCAGGCTCCAGCTTCCGCAATTCCCCAATATCTGCCCCATACCCACACTCCCGGAACCACTCAAAGCTTGTCTTCGCCTCGGGCACCCACCAAAGCACACCCTTGGCCACAACCGCCCACGTCATCGGCAGCTCCTTCTTCACCACCTCCTGAAACGCCACTCTAACGTCCTCAAAGCTCATCTCGCAGCTAGCAAGCCCAACTGCCTTGGCATGCCACGCCTCCGGGTCCAGCAACGCCCGCGCCGCAAACACGCCAATATCGCGCGTGCTCACAAGCTGCATCTTCCGGTCGGCCGGCATCCCCTTGGCCCAGAGGGACGCCATCAGCGCGCCAAACGACCCGGGGTTGTAGTTATCCATAAAGCCCGTCGGGCGCAACACGGTCCAGCGGATGGTCCTCCCGGTGGCGGCGGCCGACTTTTCGCACGCGTCGCGGAGGTACAGCTCGATGCGGTGTTTTGCCGCGAAGTGCGGGATCGGGGTGGGTGTCGACCATGAGGCGGCATCGCCGCCGCGGTCCACCGAGCTGAAGACGATGTGGTCGACGTTGCTTGCTGCCCGGCTGCACGCGGCGTCTATCAGGGGCAGCGCCTGGGATTCGTCTCCCGGTGGGGCCGTGACGAGGAATATCGACTGGATGTCGGGGTGGGCGTCGAAGACGGGTTCGGGCGCTCGCGCGTCGCCCTCGATTAGCGTGATGTTGGCGAATTTCTTCTTGAGGGCCTCTGCTTTTGGTGAAGAGGCCGAGCGCGTTAGGCCTAGGATCTCCACGGCGCCTGGTAGCTGCTGGTTGAGGGCGGCGATGGTTGCTTGGCCCTGCTGGCCAGTTGCGCCGACGACGAGGATCTTTCGGGGAGCCATGTTTGTAGTGTTTTAGTAGTAATGAAGAGATGATAGCTGAATCGTGGAGGAAATGGTGTTGCTGCGAATAATTATGGATTTATATATGCAAGACGGCGACTTACCGCTGACATTCTGCGCTCCGGGGACTTTTGCTTGCTCGGCGAGATATGACGTATGCCAGATTCAGGTATTGCGGGATTGGGGCTCAGCTACTTGTTATCTGGGCTTCTGTGAGTGGGTAGCCTAAATTTGGGCGGCCAAAAAAAGCTTCCGGGGACTGACCAATCAAATGGCGTTTTGCGCCCTCTGGCGGCGTATCATCGACGCCTGCTCTCAACGCTGCTTCACTTTCTTGGCAGACAAGGTTAGCTCGGACAGGGACCCACTGTCGCCAGTCGCCGGTGAAGCAGCTTCGGCAGAGCAGGCGACAAGTGATGAGGTAGAGGTGCGTTGCCTCTCCGCTACAACCCCGGCATTTTGTGTTGCCCGGAGTTTAGCACTGAGCTCTCGACAGGAGTACGCACCGGCCTGGGAGGCCACCACGGTGCGGAGAACGTCAGGGTGGAATTGAACGAGCCTGATATACTCCAGCACATTGTCGACCTCGGCTCTCGCGGTGCGGTTGACTCGCCGGAAAGCCGTCATGGTAGGGATGTCGACGTCTGCGAAGATGTGGTGGAGGAGTTCATTCGACAAGACTGCGAGACTTCCGGGGGGTTGGAGAGCGGGAAGCACATGTCGGCTGATATCAAGTGGCAGGCAGGCTCGCAGGCGCTTCACATCGAGCGTGAGCAACGTGATGTTGGGATCGCCTTGGAACATCATTGCAGAGGGAGGGACCGAGCGATTGGGCACGCATGCCGTGGTGGACCCGTAATTACTACACAAAATCGATTGAACCCGAGAGAACAGAGGCTTTTCTCAGTCAGCTACCTCTTACCCCCCAACTCTAGATAGGTAGCCTCAAACTCCTTTGAATACTTCTGATCCAGATAACCTTTCTCCTCCTTGGGCGTAAAAAAGGTCCCCACGTCAAAACCATCAAACTCAATCCCCTCCTTTACCCGAAATGGCAAGTCGGGCGTCGAGGTGAAATACCTCCCAAACACGGCAACTACGTCCTTGCCCTTCCGCTTCTCATCCACTAACCGTTTCGCACTCTCGGCCGTCAACCTCCCCGCCACTAGCACAACCCCACTCTTCCAAAGGTCAATCGCAAAGTCAATCTCCATGCCCGGCGGCGCGTCCCTTTCGCCACCCAGCTGAAAAGTCACCCACTGGACGAGATGTAAGTATGCCAGGCCCTTGCCTCGCAGTCGAACAATCAGATCCTCAAACTGCGGCACCGGGTCCGCCATGCCCATGCCGTTAAAGTCGTTCCACGGACTGAGCCGGATAGCCGTCCGGTCGGCTCCAATGTCCGCAATGATCGCATCGACAACCTCAACAGCCAGGCGCGACCTATTCTCAACACTACCACCATAACGATCAGTGCGCACGTTGGACACATCCTGCAGGAACTGATCAATTAGATATCCATTCGCAGCGTGGATCTCGACGCCGTCGAAGCCAGCCGTAATGGCGTTGCGCGCAGCAGCAGCGTAATCCGCGACAATGGCCGCGATTTCGCCTTCGCCCAGCGGTTCAGGCGTCGAGAATGCAGCGCCGCTGTACGAGAGCGTGGGGATTGCGATGGCGCTGGGGCCACGCACGCGGATGCCCTCGCGCTCGGCGGCGGTCGCTTCCGCCGCGCGGCCGGGGTGCCACAGCTGGCAGAAGATGAAACTGCCCTTGGCGTGGACGGCATCAGTGACCTTCTTCCATGCGGCGATTTGGTCCACGTTATAGATGCCGGGCGCGTTGTCGATGCCGCCGGCCGAATGGGAAATGAACGTCGCTTCGGTGATCAGCAGCGTGCCTCGCACGGACGCGCGCTGGGCGTAGTAGGTTGCCATCATGTCGGTTGGGACGTGAGAGTCGGAGGCACGGTTGCGCGTCATGGGCGCCATAGCGATGCGGTGTTGGAGGTGAACATTGCCCAGCCTAAGGGGGGTAAAGAGGCGGGACGGAGACATTGCAGCAGAGGGCGCAAGTTACAGGTGAACCGGATGTGCAGAAGTTTAAAGTTGAAGATGAGGACAGGACTTGAATACTGGTATTTATAAGTCCTGCGCTTCCCACTGTAGCAAATTGTTGAAGGTTTCAGCGAGTGAAGTCGTTTGAGCTGTGAACATGGCGTTGTCCATGGAGGATGACGCGGTATTTCAACACAGCTTGAGCACAGAGGGTTCTCTGCCAGCTAATCCACATCTCAACCGCCCACCCAGTGCATGAGATGTCCATTACCGAAGTCCGAGAAACATTAATAATGCTGGGCATGAATTCGGTATTCTCGGTGTACCGACATCGGTATTGTCCGAGAGAGGGATTTTGTATGGAGGCCAAAATTCTCCGAGTCCGAGGCTGACAGCGCCCTTGGTAGCCCACATTTTTTTTCTCTATCCACCTTCAAACTCCCGGGATACAAATGCGGTACAGTCCGAGTTTTACCGCGTCTCAAAGCGCCAGATTCATCAGCGCTTGAGTCATCGGTGAAAGTTGAGTGCTGCAGCAGAGTAGTAACTGGTGTGGAGCCGCATCTACCCCCTACCCGTGCATGCGTCGTGCACGCGTAGGCTGATAAATCCGCCAAAACCGCCTGTTCGTTCGGACCATGGACCTTCACAATTCTCACATAGCTTAGCTATATATTTCAGTCGGCTCCAAAGGGCAGAGAATTTTCACGATAATAAAGTGGCAGACCGGGTATGCAGAATTTCTTGGCAGTATTGCTAAAAGGCGGGGAAGAACGGGTTTGAGAGTGTGATGGATTAGAAAACAGGGGTTTAGGGGAGGTTGAGACTACTATATGTGGGCGAGAATAAGGGCGGGTCACTGGCATGTTACGGGTTTTATTTCGTAGATGACGCTGGTGAGTTAGTTGTTCTTGTCGAGGCTATTGCTGGAACTATAAATGGGCTGGTGTAGCTAGAACGAAGAACCTAGGGCCTTGGGACACTGGCCCACCTGTACGTAATTTTCGGTCTTCTTTATTACATAAACGCTGCTTTCTCTTTTCTATCTATCCTAGAAAGCCCCGTTGCGGGTTAACTACTTACCTAGGTACCTCTTCGGATCATATACCTACCCTTTATCAAACTAGGTTTTCAGTTCGAGCATTTCGCTATAAGGACAAACAAGGTAGGAATATATTATCATTAGGAATCGAGTAGCTATCTGGGCTAAGGATAACAGAGGTAATATAATAAAGTACTCCCAACACCATCAATTCTACCAAATTCACTCTGTAGCGCTTCTGACAAGATCACTTATTTCTCACGGGTGCACCATCGGTATTTGATGATGTCTGAGGACGAGCGTTGATATCCTCTTGTTCAGGAAATCTCTGGCATGAAGAGTTATAGACAAAGTCTGAGCTGGCGTTTCCGACATTGAGGAATGATATTGAAGTTTGGGGGCTTGCCAATCTTTGCCCCCTTGATGTCATTCCGGGAACAAAAAGTCGACTGCTTGTCCTTGCCTGTTTGACGGGCGTTGCTCGCTCCCCGCATCTAGTTCAGCATCCTGGGTCCGAAATCCCAGTGCCCCATGGGGTTCTAGAACGCCTAACTAATTCCCTAGCGCCACCATCGCGCTCAACGGCGTCGATTACGAAATGACGACGTGGAAATGACCCAACCCTGTTTTACTGGCAAAGAATATCGCTTGAGCGCAAGCGTGTCAAGCTCTACATCCAATACGCTCGCATCACGCCCCAGTCGGGGTTTGGAACTTTCGTTCCCAGACATGCAGCCTGCTGCAGTGTTTAAGCGCCACATTAAATCGCCAACACGTTGAAACTGTATCTTTCCCGGAAAGGGTTACAGACAGCTGATTCTTCGACCGCGCTCCTGGATAGGTAGGTAGTTTGCGGTAAGAAGCGCTTTATCGTACTGGTTCTGGCTGGACTTCCCGGCCGTGTCAAATCCGACATGATTTGCAGCTTGTGACTATCCTTGGCTGCGGGTCGCCTACCGGCAGTGCGAATGACCACAAAGGGCAGTCAAGCTTTTGAAGAAGAAAAAAAAGGGCGCAACAGCTCCCCCTTCGGGTTTTGCAGAGTTCAAGAAAAGGGGATCCGGCGGTTCCTGACGGGAACTTGAGAGCTTTGTGAGCCTAAAACCACAGATCTTCGCATCCACTCAGTCTGATTAGTTTACCATTAGAACTTGAACCGAACCGGCATCCACTCAATAGTATTTCCATCGTTGATGACGACCCTTTGATGGACACTACTAGCATAGTTCCCGATCGACAGAATGTCGCCATCGTAGCGCCTGCGGTGGTGCTCTCGGTGACGGTGATCACGGTCTTCCTGCGCCTCTACACGCGCTTCACCCTCGTCAAAAGCTTCGGAATTTACGACTGGGCGGTGGCGGTTGCGTATGTGTTCACTCTGGCATGCGGCATCTCGGTGGTCGTCAGTGAGTTCCAGTACTTGCCGCGTTGGGGGCGCCAAGCTGACAAGGACTTCAAGACAGTTCGACGGGCCTGGGTCAGCACGTTTCAACTTTGCAACCAGATAACCTCATGTCTTTCTGAAGAGGATTTTTTATCTCGGTCGTGCTCTATCGCTTGTCCCTGATAGCAGCCAAAGTATACTTCATCCTGCATTATCTGCGTATATTCCCGCTGCCGAAGATACCAACAGCGTGCTGCATACTACTGGTTATAGTCGCAGTGCAGGGTACACTGCAGATATATCTGATCATCTTCCAATACTAGCCTATCCCGGACTTCTGGGATAAAAGCATCAATACCACATATATCCCCAATAGCCACCAGTAATATATTTATACTACAGTAAACATCGCGACCGACATTACCATCTTCATCCTGCCACTGCTGTTGTTTAACACCTTGCAGCTCCCCTTCACTAAAAAGGTATATCTTCTCGGCATCTTTACCTTTAGTTTTTTATAAGCCGGCCCACATTGGCATACAGCACCTTTACTGCTATTACTAACCTGGCCAAAACTAACACATGTGTGATCTCCATCATCCGCCTCGTCATCCTTGGCAATTCCCCAGACTTCACCTTTCAGGCCGTGACCATCACTAGCTAGTCCACCGGCAAACTCGGCTGCGGCATCGTGTGTGCCTATCTGCCCACTCTTCGTCCGCTTGCCGCAAAATTCTTTACGGCGAGGGAGAAGCCTGAGGTAGTGCTTGGCAGCGGCGTCAACTTGCTGACATGGCCCAGCCTGATAATTAGCTGAAAGGAAGAGGTGAATTCGAGATACAAATTGTGAAACAAGCGGTCACCTGGCTAGCCACGTGACTCCCCACTTTCACCACTATAATACTGGCTCTCTGCCCCTCTCTCCTTTTTATCTAGAACTAGCAATTCCATCACTCTTTTGCCGAACGGCCAACAAACGGCCGAAAACACCCTGGTTTTGTGTTCTACACAAATGCTTAAGGTGCGAGGGGGGAGTGATAGTAGTAGTGGTAGTAATCCCTTATAGGCCAGTACTGGGGCACTTGACCACTAGGGGTCTAACAGAAGCGAGTTGAGGAGTATCCATATATTCGTGCACATCGTCTGAAGTAGGTACAGTCTAATCGTCAAGGTTCGTGTCTTGTCCGGCCCCTGAAGCGTCAGAAGACTGTTGTCTGAAGTACTATCTAGAAGATAAAACACGCAAAGCCCATAACCACCATCAGATACGAACTAAATACACTTAACCGAGTTGTCTCTATGACGGCATACTAGTAGAGGAGGCAGGAACCACGTTAGCAAGCGGATGACGTAGTTCACAAACTTGAATCGAAAACCCTACAGGGGCAAACTTACCTCCATAAAATATAACGCCGTGGGGATTTACCCAGTACTTGCAACTGTTGCCATCGGCAAAGATGAAATTGGTGTCCTTAAGGGTACACGCCTCGTGGACATTAGAGACTAACAGGGGTCAAACATGGGTCAGCGAAACTTGGTCAAGTCTAAAGCTAACACTGCTGGTGGACTTACCACTCCCAACTTTGGGGTAAGTCGTGTTATTGGCTATCCATTCTCCGGCTGCCGACTGAGCCCACGGGGTCGGCGCAGCGATAGCACCGGCGGGAACCAAAGCGAGAGCAATGATTGTGGTGAAGTGCATTTTCGGCGACGCTAATATAGAGGTGGATGTTGTGTTGGGGCTGTCTGTGAGAGGGCCTGGAGTCTGAGAGACTGACCTGTGAGAAGCAATGGCCATTGCGAGGCTCTTTATATCCCAACATCCACAAAGCCCTTTAGCAAAGCGTGATCCTGTCAGGTATGAGATAGATCCGGAGAACCTATTTGATTGGCCATATCGCATGTTTACTGGCTTACCAATTTCAGGGGCATGCACAGTAAGCCCAGTTACCTACCTAAGGCAGGTAGCATTGTGTGGCACCGGCCAATTCCAACGACTTCCGAACCTCAGTCCGAGCCAATAATGGGATCCTTTAGGATGACATTCTCACCAAGGCAGTGTTATACTCGAAGACAATCGGACTAACGAGCCGGAAGAGTCCGACGTGCACTCTCTTTGGGCACCGATACTACTTTAAGTTCTCGGATACACCATCTCGGGCTTGGAAATACGGAACTATTCTGAGCGCTCGCGAAAAACCTGAATCTCCGCCGCTAAGGATGACAAACCCCCGTTACACCAACCCCGAGAAAACAGAAAGTCCGGCAGTAACGAGAAGTGAACATAGCACCCTGGCGTTGCAACTCAACTCAACAGCACCCGCCGCTGCGAATGTCAGGTCCAGGTGAGCGCCATACACCACCTCAATAAACCTTCAGCCTAACCATTTTCGGACGGGACGAGGTAGTCTCAGACTAAAAAGAAGTGGATCCTGTCTAAGCATGGTTAGGCTAAAATCAGGCTCGCTTCACCCTCGGCTCAGCTTCGGCTCACCCAATGCTCACCCTACCATGAAAGTTGGCAAGTTTACGCGACGTGGGACCGCTTTTAGGCCTCACCTCCGAAAAAAGATGCCTGGATAGGGGGGTCTCAGAAATCGGACCCCCATCTCCCTACTCCAACAAAACAAACACGGCCTTCAGATGGAGGCTAAGAAATGGGCTCGGTAGTTAACGTTTTCACTCTCCGTTTCGAGATTCTGCGTTAGAGTAATCATACCTGCCTACCACACGACTGCTCTTCTCCTGGCTATAAAGACGCAGCCCGACTTATCCTACTGCCTACCACACGACTTTTCTCTCTCTCGTCCCCATGTCCTTATCCCCTTTGCCCCCCTTACCCCCCTTACCCCCCTTACTACACCAAACACATCTCGCTTCTTCCTTACTTCTCTTAATCTTATACCCTCTTCCACCTCCCTTTCAGTAGCGTCATTCTGTACCCGCTTTCACGATACCGAGAAAGAAGAGCCCTTGGGAGTTTTTTCACCGGGGAAAAGAGAAGGGCTTGGAGAACTGTATTGTTAGAAGCACTGCACTCTGGATTCTGGCTGAATTGATGATGTTGCAAAAGATGTGATTGTATTGCTTGTTCTTCTCCTCGTGACTCTCTGGCTCTGCCAGAGAGCCATCCTTATAATTGTGAACAGTGGCAAGCCAAGTGGCAAAGCCATGCGGCTGCGCTTACACGCTGTGGCAATGGTTACAAATCCATGGTTTCTGGACCCTTCCTTTTGGCAATGGTTCTGCCTCCGGCCAGAACCCCCTTTCTTTCTGACATGTCCTAACTGTAGTGCGGAATTTACACAAACGACAGCAAGAGGTAACCACCTTTTACACGGTATATGTAAGCAGAAAAGAGCAATTAGGCAGACCGATAGGTATTTGGTAAAAAGAGATAACAGCCAGCTATAATCTTTTCAGAGTTCTTAAACCCTTCCTTAGTGCATTTTCACCCTGATGGGCTACTTTATATCCTCAAATTCGGCTGGCTTATGAGAAATGCCGTATAAACTTTTCAAGGTATAGAGGAGATAGTGATTTCCAGACCGTTGACTTGTTGATTATAACTGTAAGGGAGTTTCCCTGCAAATTGTCTATTGGTTTTCGGCCACCTAAAGGTGTGTGATTAAACAAACTTCAAATCAACACCCCACCCTCGCTCGCACCATTAGCGCCGACTGTTTATTTTCTGAAAATCTTCCACTTCTTTACCACTTATTTTTATTTTTAGCATTGATTTGCCTCCGTATCGCCAAGTCATCATCGCCATCTACACCTACTTTGTTCTGAACGACTAAAAGAGGTGTTCCATGTGGGTTAAGACGCACCCTCTCATCCCCTGGGTTGTGCTATGGGTGTCTTCCCTCTTATAGGCATTGCTCGGGCTTGGAATCACTGGGTATGGTGACATTGGCGCGTGGTATTGGTTCACCTCGGACAAGGTTCGGCTTCTGGTCAATTTTGTTCCCAAATGTAAGTTCCCGCGATATATACGCAGCCTCGACTTGGTCCTTACCTAACCTTACTCTGGCAGGGGTTATCGTTGCCATCATGTTCTTCATGTACGCCCGGCTGTACTTTATCCTCTTCCGCGCCCATCGCCGTCTCATCTCCCTCGGGGCCTCCGAATCCGGCAACCCCAGCGGCTCTAACTCCCACAGACTGGACTCACACGGGTTGAGTGGCGCTACCGTCGTGTCGGCCAGTCATACTCGCAAGCTGAAGAAGGTATGCTTGATCAACCGTCACTCGTCGAGGGAGGATATTCTGACAAATCGCTCAGCTGGCCCGCCTCATGCTCCTTTACCCCCTATCCTACGCTGCGATATGGTCACTGCCCACAGGCATCCGCATCTACCAGACCATCAGCGGACTGCCCGCCCCGTGGCAACTCCAAACCCTCGACAAGGCGTGCATCGTCCTCCAGGGGCTTGTGGATGCCATCATCTACAGCACCACCGAGAGTTCTCTCTCTAGCTGGCGAAACATCTTTCTCCCCACCCGCTTCCCTGCCGTCAGCGGGGTGGCTCGGGTGGTTGGAGGCTCCAAGAGGTGGAGCTCGGCGCGCGGCACGGGAGAGCAGCAGCAGTTTGCCTCGGGGTCGCCGCCAACTGGTGCGGGAACGCAC
>Ga0247770_1001633_pt1 | contig 16222 bp, 14 predicted proteins | sample UWRJL136409B6_FD_179943 | JGI IMG/M metagenome (GOLD analysis project Ga0247770, IMG submission 179943) | Plant litter microbial communities from Arlington Agricultural Research Station in Wisconsin, United States - UWRJ-L136-409B-6 | ecosystem: Environmental > Terrestrial > Plant litter >... | reverse complement strand
ATGCGACTTCATGCCATTCCAGGGCACCTAAACCTGCCCGCTCGCGCTGCGGAGCGCCCGAAGCTCGGCTTCCCTCTCACTCATTGAGCGGGTTTGCGGGACAGGCTCTAGAACCACGGGAAGCCCTCCGGGCTCGGTTCGGGGCGAGCGACGGATTCCCGCGCGTTTGGATCGGCATCGCGCGACGCGGCCGGCATCACGTGCGGTTGAAGCCTCGCCTGCTCGATTCTATCTCCTGCGAGGGATCGTGCGGCGAGGCTTTCCGTCGTCGTAGCGGACGTGTTTACGCGCCCGCGCGGAGGCTGGGTATCGGCGCATCATCCTCTCCGATTGCCGTTCATCATCTCCCGATCGTCTTCCGCACATTCCAACGCAATACGGCGCAATGGCTTGCGTCTGATTGGCGAGGAGTGGGTCGCCGGAAAGGCTTGGCATCCTACCGATACGGGCTTATCTTCGGGCCCGCACACCAGTTGCGCCGCGCCAGGCCCCCACCACGCGCGGCGGTAGATCCGACCACCGACATACAGCAGGTCCAATGACACGTACGCTCTCCACCGCGTCCGCGATCGCCGGCATTTTGGCGCTTTCCACCCTGGCGGCGTGCGGCGGGGGCCCGCGTCCGTCCGCGCGGCCGGCGCCCACCCTTCCCGAGCCCGTGGCGCAGCCCGCCCCGGAGCCGGAGGCGCTGGGCGAGACGTTCGCCATCGAGGCGGCGGCGGCGCCCGCGCCGGTCTCGCGCGGGCTGCTGGGGACGGCGGAGTACGACCTGCCGGTGGTGGCGAACCAGTGGGTGGCGATGGAGCTGTCGTTCCTGGTCAACCAGCGCCGCGACGTGATCGGGCGCTGGCTCCAGCGGGCGGACCGCTACGAGGAGTGGGTGCGCGGCGTCTTCGCCAGCCACGGCGTGCCGCGCGACCTGCACCACCTGGCGATGGTGGAGAGCGGCTACCAGCCCACGGTGCGCAGCCGCGCGGGGGCGGTGGGGATGTGGCAGTTCATGCCGGCCACGGGGCGCGGGATGGGGCTGCGCATCGACGACGTGGTGGACGAGCGGATGGATCCCGTGCGCTCCACGCACGCGGCGGCGCGCCACCTGCGCGACCTGCACCGCGACTTCGGCGGCGACTGGGCGCTGGCGGCGGCGGCGTACAACGCGGGCGGCGGGCGCATCAGCCGGGGGATGTCGCGCTTCGGGGTGCGCAACTTCTGGGACCTGGCCGAGCGCGGCGACCTGGCGCAGGAGACGCGGCACTACGTCCCGCGCCTGTTCGCCATCACGATCATCGCCAAGGACCGGGCGCGCTTCGGCTATCCGCCGGCGTCGGGGCTGGTGCGCGGCTTCCGCTTCGACAGCCTGCGCGTGGACGTGATGACGCCGCTGGCGGAGCTGGCGCGCATCGGCAACGTGCCGGCGGACCAGCTGGCGGAGCTGAACCCGCACCTCTATCGCGGCGTGGCGCCGGCGAACTACTGGGTGTGGGTGCCGGACGGCCAGGGGGCGGCGATCCAGACGGCGTTCCAGGCCAGCGACTTCCGCAGGCGCGGCGGGTTCGCGTTCTACACGCTGCGGCGCGGCGAGGACCTGGAGTCGGTCGCGGCGGCCGCGGGGCTCACCGTGGCGCAGCTCCGCGACCTGAACCTGAGCAGCAACGTGGACCGCGTGGGCCGCGGCGACCGCGTCCGCCTCTGGGCCGACGCCGCCCGCGCGCTGGAAGCCCGCCCCGCCCCCACCCGCACCGCATCGCGCGACGAGGACGAGGAGAAGCGTGAGCGTCGTCCCCGCGTGCTGGACGACGATCGCGTCGCCTCGACCAGCGGCGGCGAATCGCGCTCGTCCGGATCCCGGTCGTCGGAATCTCGCTCGTCCGAATCGCGGTCCTCGGAATCCCGTTCGTCCGAGTCCCGTTCGTCGGAATCCCGCTCCTCGGAATCGCGCTCGGAGCGCCGGACCGCGGAGAATCGATCGTCCGAAGGCCGTTCGTCCGAGAGCCGTTCGTCCGGGAATCGGTCGGCGGAGAGCCGGGAGACGGGCTCGTCGGAGTCGCGGCGGAGCGCGAGCCGCGAGGAGGGATCGGCGCGGCGGGCGGAGGGGCGCGTGGCGTCGCGCGATTCGGATGGCGAGCGGTCGGAGCGCGCGAAGTCGGGCGAGAGCCGGCGGTCGGCGTCGGAGGGCGAGGCGTCGAGCACGCGGCGGGCGGCGTCGAGTGAGCGGTCGAGCAGCCGGTCGAGCGCGAGCGGAGAGTCGAGCCGGAGCGGCGGATCGTCTTCGGCGCGGTCGCACAAGGTGGAGGATGGGGAGACGCTGTGGGGGATCGCGCGGCGCTACGACCTGACGGTGGCGCAGCTTCGCGAGGCCAACGACCTCGGCGAGGGCCAGCTCCAGCCGGGGCAGACGCTGCGGATCCCCCGCGCCTCCTCCTCTTCTTCCGCCTCGACGCGCGTCGCCAGCCGCGAGGAGGAGCGCCCGGCGGCCCGCCGCTCGTCCGAGGGCGAGCGGAGCACGTCGCGCGGTGAATCGCGCGGCCAGGGCGGGCGGCGCGTGGCGGAGCACACGGTGAAGAACGGCGAGACGCTGTGGAGCATCGCGCGGACGTACGACAGCAGCGTGGAAGCCATCCGCGCCGCGAACGACATGGACGCGGACTCGGTCCTTCAGCCCGGGCAGAAGCTCCGCGTGCCGCGCCCGGCCGCCAGCGGCGCCCGCGACTGATCGCGGATCCGAGGTCCCGGCGAGCGGCGGCGTCGGCTCTCTCGCCGCTGCCGCGCTGCTGCCTCGGTTCGATCCCACGGCCCTGCCGTCGCTTGCGTGGAGGCGGGATCAACGCGGCCGGGCCTCTGGATGACGGCTGAACGGCAACGGATTGAAAGACGACGGATGAAAAGCGAACCGCCCCGGATCTTCCTCGATCCGGGGCGGTTTTGCGTCGCCGAGCGCGGTGCATCGACCGATCCACATCGCACCCACGCACCTTCGCACTTACGCACCCTCGCACTTACGCACTTTCGGACTGTGGCTGCGGATTCGCACCGGCCTCTTCGTCCGCGACCGCTTCCACCTCGTTGTCGGAGAAGCCGACGATGGTGCCGTCCTCGAACTGCACCATGAAGCCGTCGCGGCCTTCCTCGTTGTTGTCGGGGCCCCAGTGGCCGATCACCTCGCCCACCTTCCCCACGTGCGGCTCCGACTGGTCGTAGAACGAGCGCACCACGCGCACTTTGTGCATCGGTCCCTCCCTCACGGGTTCGTGTCATCGACGCCCCGCGTTGCATAAGCCGCGCCCGGTGCGGAGATTTCCCGCGCAGGCCGGGTGACGTCCATCAGATTGCGACCCGCGGGTGGAAGTGGCGGAGAGAGCGGAGACGTGGCGCCTGGGCTCGTGGCTCCAGTGGGCGCAGCTGGTGGTGGGGCTGGCGGGGTACGCCCTCTCCATCGTGCTGATGATCCGGAGCGGGCTGGGGCTGGGGCCGTGGGATGCGTTCCACGTGGGGCTGGCGCGGCGCGTGGGGATCAGCGTGGGCGCGGCAAGCATCGCCACCGGGATGGCGATCGTCGCGGCGTCCCTGCTGATCGGGATTCGGCCAGGGCCGGCGACGCTGGCCAACATGGTCCTGATCGGCGCGATGGTGGACGTCATGCTGCCGTGGGTGCCGCCCGCGTCCGGCCTCGCCTGGGAGTACGGCGTCCACCTGGCGGGGATCGCCGTCTGCGGCCTCTCGACCGGGTGCTACATCGCTGCGCGCCTGGGCGAGGGCCCGCGCGACGGGCTGATCGTGGGGCTGAGCACGCGGACGCGGCTCTCGGTGCGCCTCGTCCGCACCACCGTGGAGCTTTCCGCGCTGCTGCTGGGGTGGGCCATGGGCGGACCCGTGGGCGTCGGAACGCTCCTCTTCGCATTCGGCATCGGTCCGGCGATGCAGTGGGGGATGCGCATCTTCCGCGTCCAGGACCAGCCGGGGCCGGCGAGCGACGAGCCGTGATCCCGGGCCGACCGAGGCCGGTCATCCCCCCTGAAACGACGAAGCCGCCCCGGGCGGCGTGCCCGGGGCGGCCCGTCCATCGTCCGGCGACGCGCGTCAGAGGACGCCGTTGTCGTTGCGGACCTTGGCGTCGCGCGCCATCTCCTTGCGCACGGAGGCCTCGCGGAGCGCTTCCTCGGCGCGCGAGGCGTCCTGCTCGGCCGCGCCCTCCATCTGGTCCAGGCGCCCCTCGCGCTCCAGCTTGCGGTCGCCCAGGAGGTCGCCGATCCCCTCCTTGATCTTGCCGCCCAGGTGCGTGGCCTTGCCGGTAAGGTCGTCCGCCATATCTCACACTCCTGAAAGAGGTTGCGTCCACCGTTCGGGAACCGGGGATGGGCAAGACACGTGCCGCATCCTCCGCCCCGGTGACTCCCAAGTGGGCCCGCGCCTTGCGTTTACCATCGCGCTTTTTGCGGCGGAGACACCATCGGGACGGAGGCGGGATGGCGGAGGAGCCGGTGAGGACGGAGAGGCCGCGGGCGTGGGAGGTGGTGGGCGAGGAGGAGCAGGGCGACTGGGAGATGTTCAGCGTCCGGCAGCTCCGCGCCCGCTCGCCCGTGGACGGCGAGGAGCACGTCTTCAACGTCGCCCAGTCGCCCGACGGCGTGGCGGTGATCGCGCTGACGGACGACGGGCGGCTGGTGATGGTGGAGCAGTACCGGAACCCGCTGGCCCGCGTGACGCTGGAGCTCCCGGCGGGGATCGTCGACCCCGGCGAGCGCCCGGAGGACGCCGCCGCGCGCGAGCTGCGCGAGGAGACGGGATACGCGGGAGAGGCGGCGGAGATCTTGGGCGCCCTCGAGCTGAACCCGTCGTGGCAGCGCTGCCGGGTGCACGTGGCGCTGGTCCGGGGCGCGCGCCGCGCCGGCCCGCAGGACGAGGACCCGGCCGAGGACATCCGCCCCTGCCTCCTCCCGCTGGCCGAGCTGGACGGGCGCGTGCGCGCGGGCGACGTGGAGGCGGCGGTCCCGCTGGCGGCCGTGGCGCTCTGGCGCAGCACCGGCGGGGCGGCGTGAAGAGGCGCGCGGGCTTGCGGGCGGCGGCGTTCCGCGCTATTCGTCCGTTCCCCGCGGAATGCCCGCACCAGGACTCCGATGTTCGTCTTCATCTCGCACCTGACCGTGGCGCCCGACGACCAGGCGGCGCTGGAGCGGCACTTCCGCGAGCGCTCCGGGCTGGTGGACGGCTTCCCCGGCTTCCTGTACCTGCAGATCCTGCGGCCGCAGGCGGGCGACGCCACCCACGCCTTCCTGACCGCCTGGGAGAGCCGCGACGCCTTCCGCGAGTACATGCGGAGCACGGAACGCGAAGCTTCCCACGCACGGGAGCCCGCGGCTATCATGGAGCGCACCGAGGTGCGCCACGAGGCCTTCGAGGTGCTGATGGACTCGCGTCGGGCGCCGCAGTGGCGCGGGTGAGGGGCTCGCGGTGACGACGGAGGAGGCGTACTCGGCCTATCTCGCCGCCGTGGTCTCCGGGAGCCGCCGCGAGGCGTTCGGCGTGGTGGACCGCGCGCTGGCCGAAGGGACCGAGCTGCGGGCGCTGTACCTGGAGGTCTTCCAGCCCGCGCTCCGCGAGGTGGGGCGGCTCTGGCAGGAGAACCGCATCACCGTGGCGGAGGAGCACCTGGCCACCGCCATCACCCAGGCGGCCATGGCGCGGCTCTACGACCGGCTCTTCGCCGCGCCGGCCGGGCACGGGCGCCTCCTGCTGGCCGCCTGCGCCGACGTGGAGCGGCACGAGGTGGGGCTCCGGATGATCTGCGACATCCTGGAGATGGAAGGGTGGGACACCGTCTTCCTGGGGGCGGGCGTCCCCGTGGAGGCGCTGGTGGAGATGGTGAGGGAGCGGCGGCCGGACGTGGTGGCGCTGTCGGCGTCCATCGGGCCGCACCTCCCCCGCCTGCGCGAGGCCGTCCGCGCCGTGCGCGCGGCGGTGCCGGAGGGCGGGCCGCTGATCGCCGTGGGCGGGCGGCCCTTCATGGACGACCCCGAGCTTGCCGAGCAGGTGGGCGCCGACCTGACCGCCACGGACGCGGCGGAGGCGGCGGCGCGCCTGCGGGAGCACTTCGAGCGATGAAGAACACCGCCGTCGGGACTCCGCTGCACCCCGCGCTCCGGGCGTTTCCCGGGGCGGTGGTGGAGCTGTCGTCTCCCGACGGGGTGGTGCTGGACTCCAACGGCGTCCTGGAGCGCCGCCTGGAGCGCCGGCTCGCCGGGCGCCCCCTGGCCGAGGCGCTGGACGCCTCCTCGCGCGCCAAGCTGGAGCGCATCCTGACGCACGTCCCGGAAGCGGATCAGGCGCCCTCCGCCTGGGAGCTGATGGTGGAGGGGAAGGACACCTTCCATCCGCACACCTTCTACCCGCTCCGGGCCGAGGGGGAGGATGGGCGGGTGTGGCTGGTGGAGCTCCCTCGCGACCCGCGCTTCGCGGGGATGTACGACGAGCTGAACGCCGTCAGCAGCGAGCAGGCGCTCACGCAGCGGCAGCTGTCCAAGGAGAAGGCCCGGCTGGGGCGCGCGCTGGACGAGCTGGAGCGGGAGTCGGCGGAGAACTCCCGCCTCTCGCGCACGCTGCAGGCGCAGAACGAGGAGATGGAGGCGCAGAACGAGGAGCTGCTGGCGATGACCGAGGAGCTGCACGCGGGGCAGGAGCAGCTCCTGCAGCTCAACCACCAGCTGGAGCGGCGCACCCGCGAGCTGCAGCTGGCGCTCTCGGCGCGCAACCGCTTCTACGCCTCCATGAGCCACGAGCTGCGGACCCCCATCAACGCGGTGATGGGGTACAACGACCTCCTCCTGGCCTCGGTCTACGGCCCGCTGAACGAGCGGCAGGAGCTGGCCATCGAGCGCTCGCAGCGCGCCGCGCAGCACCTGCGCGAGCTGGTGGACGACGTGCTGGACCTGTCGCGGCTGGAGGCCGGGCGCGAGGTGCTGGAGCTGGAGACGGTGGAGATCCGGGGGCTGGTGGAGGAGGCGTTCGAGGCGCTCCGCCCCGCGGCCGACGCCGCCGGGACGCCGCTGCACGTCTCGGTGGAGGAGGGCTGCACCGTGCGGACCGACCCGCGGCGGGCGCGGCAGGTGATCGCCCACCTGGTCTCCAACGCGGTCAAGTTCGGGAAGGGCGCGCCGGTGGTGGTGCGTTGCCGGCGCGAGCGCTCCGGCGAGGTGGTGGTGGAGGTGACGGACGGCGGACGGGGGATCCCCACGGAGGACCTGATCCGCATCTTCGACGAGTTCGTGCAGCTGGAGCGGGACGAGAACGGCGACTCGTCCGGGGTGGACGGGACGGGGCTCGGCCTGCCGATTGCGAGGCGGATGGCGAGGCTGCTGGGCGGGGACGTGGAGGTGAGCAGCACGGAGGGGGTGGGAAGCACCTTCCGGCTGGTGCTTCCGGCGGCGCCCCCGCTCCCGAGAATTGGACCGAAACCCGAGGACGGGGACTGAATGGCGGCGGACGGAGAGAGCACGCCCCCGGGCGAGACCCGCGGGGGAGACCGGCGGGGAACGGATCGCCGCAAGACGGACCGGCGCACGCCCGTCCCGCCCTGGCGCCGGCCCCCGGCGCTGGTGGCGTACGGCGTGCTGGGAACGCTGGCGCTGGTGCTCGCCCTCAGGGCGATGGGCGGCGACGACCCGCCGGCCCAGGTTCCCTCGGGAGGCGGCGAGGTGGTGGCGGCCCCGTCGCCGGTGCCGACCAAGGAGTCGCCGGTGCAGGCCACGGCCCCCGAGCCCGCGCAGACCACCGGCGACTTCGAGCGGCTGACCCTCGAGGGAGACCGGGCGCGCGGCCGCCTGGTGGTGGCGCAGCTCTGGTGCGAGACGCCGGTTCCGGTGGCGGTGAGCGCGGACACCATCGAGAGCGCCGTCGCCGTGCTGGTGGACACCACCGGAGGCCAGAGCGTCCCGGGCGCCGAGTGCAAGTGGGGCGGGCAGGACGACCCGCGCCGCGGCGACTTCATCCTCCTGGTGCCGCCGGCCCTGGCGGGCGAGTTCGCGTCCGCCCCCGTCGTCATGGACGGCTACGTCCGCCGCCGGCGCCTGGTCGCGCACGTGGAGTGGATCGGGAAGTCCCGGGCGCTGGCGCTGAGCACGGTGGGGGTGTTCAAGGGGCTGGCGCGGTAAGGGCAGTCAACGGACAACGGATAGTGCTTGGTCCTTAGTGCTTGGTCCTTGGTGCATCCAGGATGCATCGGATCATCCCACCAAGGGCTAAGCACTAAGCACTAAGGACTTCTGTTCCTCTCGCACTCTCGCACTTCCCCTCCCATGCGACTCCCGCTCTCCGCCGCGGCCCTCGTGCTCGCGGCTTCCGCGCTTTCCGTCCCCGCCGCGGCGCAGCAGGCCGACACGGCGGCGCTCCTGGCGCGCGCCCGGCGCCTCCACCAGCAGACGCCCATGGTGGACGGCCACAACGACCTCCCGTGGGAGATCCGCGAGAAGGCGTTCCTCGACCTGGCGCGGCTGAACCCGGACCTGGACCAGCCGCGTCAGCACACCGACGTCCCGCGCCTCCGGGCGGGGATGGTGGGCGGTGTCTTCTGGGCGGCGTACGTGCCGGTGGAAGCCATCGGGCGGCAGCCGGGGCCCGCGCGGGTGGCGCTGGAGCAGATCGACCTGATCCACCGCATGACGGAGCGCTCGGCCACGCTGGAGATGGCGTACACGGCCGACGACGTGGAGCGCATCCACCGAGCCGGCCGCATCGCCTCGCTGATCGGGATCGAGGGGGGGCACGCCATCGAGAACTCGCTGGGGGCGCTCCGGCAGTTCCACGCGCTGGGGGTGCGCTACCTGACGCTGACGCACACCAGCACGCTGGACTGGGCCGACGCGGCCACGGACTCGGCGAAGCACGACGGGCTCACGCGCTTCGGCGAGGAGGTGGTGCGGGAGATGAACCGGCTGGGGATGCTGGTCGATCTCTCGCACGTGTCGCCGGCCACCATGGCGGACGCCCTCCGCGTCTCCGAGGCGCCGGTGATCTTCTCGCACTCCTCCGCCCGGGCGCTCGCCGACCACCCGCGCAACGTCCCCGACGACGTGCTGCGCGAGGTCAGGCGCAACGGCGGGCTGGTGATGATCAACTTCTACTCGGGCTTCGTGGAGCCCCGCGCGGCCGAGCAGGCGCGCGGGTCGTACGCGCTGCAGGCGCGCTTCCGCGACCAGTTCCCCAACGACCCGGCGGCGCAGCGCCGCGCGATGGAGGAGTGGCGCCGGGCGAACCCGTCGCCGCGCGGCGATGTCGGCACGGTGGCGGACCACATCGACCACGTGGTGAAGATCGCCGGCGTGGACCACGTGGGATACGGCTCCGACTACGATGGCGTCACCTCGCTCCCCCAGGGGCTGGACGACGTCTCGCGCTTCCCGTACCTCACCGCCGAGCTGCTGCGCCGCGGCTACTCCGACGCCGACGTCCGCAAGATCATCGGCGGCAACCTCCTCCGTGTCATGCGCCAGGCCGAGGCCGTCGCCGCCCGCCTCCAGCGCGAGCGCCCCCCCTCCACCGCCCTGATCGACGTGATGGACGGCGGGCTCGTGCGGTAGGCGCGTCGCGGCTGCTGGATCATCCCGGATTCGACGACACGAAGGCGGATGCGACGATGAGCGTCGCATCCGCCTTCGTTCGTTCGTCAGGGTCGCGCGACGGCGCTCAGCAGCGGCCGTCGGCGCTGGGGCAGTCGGCCGGGTAGCAGCTGACGGGGCAGCTGGCGCAGCTTCCGAGACAGGTCTGCGCGCAGGTGGAGGCGGGACAGGTGTCCACGTCGGTGCAGCCGGGGGCGCAGGTGGCGGGGGCGCCGCAGCTGTCCTGGTCGCAGGTGGCGCCGCTGTCCATCCCCCGTACCGTGCCGCGACGGCTCGCCTCCTCCGGCGTGGTGGTGGGGAACGACTGCACGGCCAGGTCTTCGGGGTTCAGCAGCATCTTGCTCATGGAAACGTCTCCGGCTTGCGGGGATGGAGGGAGAAGGGCGGCTCCCCGCGCGCCGCCGCTCCGGGAGGCGCCGTCCGATGGGCGCCTCGCTGGGGATCGTGGGGCGATGGATCGGGAGGGGGATTCCGGCTCCGCGAGGCCAGGAGGCCGGACGGGGAGCCCACCGCGAACGGATAGGTCGAAAGTGGCCGCGCGGTGGATGGAGAAGGGGCGAATCGCGGCAGCGGGGGACGAAGCGACGATCATCGGTGACGGACCGCGCGGATGCGGCGAGGCCCCCGCTCCGGGCTGGAGCGGGGGCCTCGATCGATGGATGCCGATCAGTCTTCGCCGATCGTCACCTCCCGATCATCTTCATCGCGGCTTCGGGGTAGCGGGTGCCGGCGGCGGCGCCCACGGGGGCGATCTCCTCGATGCGCTCCAGGTCCTCGGCGGTGAGCTCCACGTCGGCGGCGGCCAGGTTCTCCTCCAGGTACTTGCGGCGCTTGGTGCCGGGGATGGGGACGACGTCCTCGCCGCGCGCGAGCACCCAGGCCAGCGCCAGCTGCGAGGCGGTGCACCCCTTCCGCCGGGCCAGCTCCTCCACGTGCCGCACCAGCTCCAGGTTCTTCGCGAAGTTCTCGCCCTGGAAGCGCGGCGAGTGGCGCCGGAAGTCGTCCGCCTCGAAGTCGTCGGGCGAGGTGAAGCGGCCGGTGAGGAAGCCGCGCCCCAGCGGGCTGTACGCCACCAGGCCGATCCCCAGCTCGCGGATGGCGGGGATCACCTCGTCCTCGATGTCGCGGCTCCACAGCGAGTACTCGCTCTGCAGCGCGCTCACCGGGTGCTCGCGGTGGGCGCGGTGGAGGGTCTCCGCCCCCGCCTCCGAGAGCCCGATGTAGCGCACCTTCCCCTCTTCCACCAGCCGCGCCATCGCCCCCACCGTCTCCTCGATGGGGACGTTGGGGTCCACGCGGTGCTGGTAGTAGAGGTCGATGGCCTCCACCCCCAGCCGGCGCAGCGACGCCTCGGCCGCCTGCCGCACGTACTCCGGCCGCCCGTTGATGGAGCGCGAGCCCGGATCGTCCCCGCGCACGATGCCGAACTTGGTGGCGATGGTCACCTCGTCGCGGCGGCCGCGGACGGCGCGGCCCACCAGCTCCTCGTTCTTGAACGGGCCGTACATGTCGGCCGTGTCCAGGAAGGTGCATCCCAGCTCCAGCGCCCGGTGGATGGTGGCCACCGACTCCGCCTCGTTCCCCTCGCCGTAGAACTCGCTCATCCCCATGCACCCCAGCCCAATGGCGGAGACGCGGAGCCCCTGGCTTCCCAGCGCGCGTGTCTGCATCGACATCCCTCCAACGGAAGTTCCCGGTGCCCAGTGCCCAGCGGGCTCACCGGCTCCGGGAGACTATGGAACGGGGGATATCGATCCACAAGAACGCACCCCCGGGTGCCTGTGGAGGGTGCCGCGCGGCGCGGGAGATCGCCTGCCGGCGCAAGTCAGCCCGCCGGCGAGGGGAGATGGGCGTAGAGCTGGACGACGTTGCCGTCGGGGTCCTCGACCAGGCAGAAGCGCATCCCCGTCTCGGGAGAATCGGACGGCGCCATCCGCACTCCTACGCCGCGGGCGCGGAGGGCCGCGTGCGACGCATCCACGTCGTCCACCAGGAAGGCGAGCTTGAAGACGCCCCGCAGCGAGACGGCGCTCCCCCGCACGGGCGCCGCCTCGGCCCGCGGGAGCGAGCCGGCCATCTCGACCAGCTCCAGCCGGAACCCGTCCTGCTCCAGCACCGCGAACCCGGCCCGCGCCCCCGGCCGCACGGGCCCGCTCTCCACGCGGAATCCCAGGTTCTCCGCGTACCATCGCATCGAAGCATCCAGATCCCCCACGGAGATCCCGATCAGGTACGGCCGCAGCCCCCGCACCGGAGCGATCGGATCATCCCCCCGCCCAAAGGCCATCGACATCGCGCGGGCGGACGTCGGAAAGATGGAGAAGCGCATCGCGAACCCTCCGCGGCTGATGATCGGAATCGGCGGGACGAGGGAACGTCCATCGCCAACGTTGCGATGCGCGGAGGATGGGCGGGATGATCCTGCAGCGAATCGGCCTCCGGATGCAGGGAGATGCGGCGGGACGCGGCGGGATGGAGATGCGGAAACGACGAAGGGCCGCGGCGATCACCGCGGCCCCTCATCCGACGATCGTCATCCAAGGACCAAGCACCAAGCACCAAGGACTCAGGACTAACCAGTCACTGCGACTGCATGGCCTCGGCCGGATTGACGGCGGCCGCGCGGCGCGCGGGGATCCAGCTCGCCAGGAACGCGACGGCGAGGACCGCCATGGGCGTCACGCCCAGCGTCGCCAGGTCGGCCGGGCCCGCGCCATAGAGGAGCCCGCGCAGCAGCCGCGAGGCGGCGAGCGCGCACGCCGTGCCGATCACGATGCCGAGCCCGGCGAGACGCAGGCCGTCCAGCGAGACCATGCGGCTCACCGCTTCCGGCCGGGCGCCCAGCGCCATCCGGATCCCCAGCTCGCGGCGGCGGATGCTGACGGTGTACGCCATGATCCCGTACAGGCCCACGGCTCCGAGCAGGCACGTCACGATGCTGGCGATGGCGAGCAGCACCACCAGCGCGCGGGCGCGCGCCGTGGCGCCGCGCACCAGGTCGGCCAGCGGCCCCTCGTCGTAGGTCGGGAGGGAGGGGTCCAGCGAGCGCACGATGCGGCGGATGGCCGCCACCGTCTCGCCCTCTCCGCCGTCGGTCCGGACGACCAGCGAGAGCGCGGCCGGCAGCGACGGGCCGGCTCCCGGCTGCGCCTCGGTGACGACGGGGAAGTACGCGATCTCGTTCGCCGGCTCCGCCAGCCCGTCGTAGCGCACGTCACCCACCTCGCCGACGACCGTGTGCCAGCCGCCGCCGACCGGGCGGACGCGCTTTCCGAGCGGGCTCTCGCCGGGCCAGTACCGCTCGGCGAAGGCCCGGCTCACGATCGCCTCGCCCGACGGGCGGTCGGCGTCCTGCGGGCCGAAGGTCCGCCCGCGGCGCAGGGGGATGCGCAGCGCCTGGAAGTAGGGGCCGTCCACGTGCGCGACGGCGTGCTCGGCCCCGGCCGCGTTCACGCGCGACGGATCGCCCTCGACCTCGATGGCCATGTCGTGGTGGTCGCCGCTGAGAGGTACCCAGTCCGTCAGCGCCACGTCGCGCGCCCCCGGGATCGCCCGCGCCTCGCGGGACAGCGCCTCGAAGAAGCCCAGCCGCGAGGCGCCGCCGTACCGGGCATAGGGGAGGAGGACGCGCGAGGTGACGACGTGGGCGGCGTCGAATCCGGGCCGCACCTGGCTCAGGCGAAGGAAGCTGCGCGTCATCAGCCCCGACATGGCCACCAGCACCACGGCCAGCGCGATCTGCGCGACCACCAGGGCGTCGCGCACCCGCCGCGCCGAGCGCCCGCCCGCCGGCCCGGTGCCGGCGCCGCGGATGATCTGCGCGATGGACACCCGGCGCGCCCGGAGGAGCGGGAGCACGCTCACGAACAGCGCGGAGAGCACGGTGATCCCCACCGCGAACAGCAGGACGGGCGCGTCGATCCCCACGTCCTCCAGCCGCGGGAGCGACAGCGCCGCCCCCGTGCCCGGCACCACCCGCATGGCCTCCGCGGCCAGGAGCACGCCCGCGCCGCCGCCCAGGGCGCAGAGGAGCACGATCTCGCTCAGCACGAGCGCGACCATCCCCATGAGCCCGGAGCCGAGCGCGGAACGCACGGCCAGCTCCATCCGCGCGCGCTCGGCACGCACGAGGAGCAGCCCGGCCACGTTGGCGCACGCGGCGAGGAGCACCAGCAGCACGCTCCCGAACACGATCCAGAGCAGGCGCGAGACGGGGCCGACGATCGAATCCCGCAGCGGCTGCACGTGCGGCGTGATCCGCGCCTCCTGCCATGCTCCCGGCGAGGCGCCGCCCTGCACGTAATCGCCCAGGCGGGGGAGCACGCGCGCGAGGTCGGCCCGCGCGGCCTCGGCCGACACGCTGGGCCGGAGCCGTCCGATGCCGGCCAGGTTGAGCGTGGCGGGCTTCGTCTTCGCCGGGTCGAGCGCGAGCGGGAGCCAGATCTCCACGTGGCGCGCGGGATAGCCGAAGCGCGGCGGCATGATCCCCACGATCGTGCGCGGGACGTCGTTGACCACGATCTGCCGGCCGATGGCGTTCGGGTCGCCGCGAAGGCGCTCCCGCCAGATGTGGTGCGACACCACCACCACCCGCCCGGCGCCGGGCCGGTCCTCGCCCGCGGCGAACCCCCTGCCGACCGCCGGGCGGACGCCCAGGACGTCGAAGAAGTTGGCCGTGACGCGCGCGCCGCGGACGCGAACGGGGTCCTGGCCCGCCTCCGAGGGGCCGAGGTCGCCGTCGTCGAACCGCCACGCGGCGACCCCCTCGAACGCGCGCGCCTGGCCCTGGTAGAGCAGGACCATGGCGTCGGACTGGTCCACCGTCTCGCGCCCCGCGCCGCCGACCGTGTGCGTGAGCCGCGCGAGGCGGTCCGGCTCCGGGTAGGGAAGCGGCTCCAGGAGGATGCCGTTCACCAGGCTGAACACGGCCGTCGTGGTGCCGATCCCGAGCGCGAGCACGACGCTCACCGCCGCGGCGAACCCCGGCGCGCGCCGAAGCCGTCGCGCCGCGAACCGGAGCTCGGCCCCGGAGAGCAGCTGGCGAATCTCAGACACCCGGATATCTCTCCTGATCAACGGCGCGTAACGCTGGTTGGCTCTGCATCACGTGAGGCACCCCAAGTCGTGTAATGGAGAGCGGCAGGGCGCCCGGATACTGGATTCCCGATTCAAAGATGCCCGCTCCGGCATCGCCTGCAAGCAGGGTCGAACGCCCAAGCACTAAGCACCAAGCACCAAGCACCAAGCACTAAGCACTAAGCACTAAGCACTAAGCACTAAGCACTAAGCACTAAGCACTTAGGACTTCCCTTCGTTCAGTGCCGATGCTCCCCCTCCGGCGCATACCCCCCCGCCGGAAACGCCATCGGCTTCGCGGCGATCGCCCGCGCCTCCGTCAGCAGCGCTTCGCGCTCCGCCGCCCCGATCAGCCGCCCCCGCGCCACCACGGCGTGGATGCGCTGCGTGTTGCGGACGTCCTCCAGCGGGTTGGCGTCCAGCACCACCAGGTCGGCCACCCGCCCCGCCGCCACCGTCCCCATGGAGTCCATCGCGCCCATGTAGCGCGCCGGCGTCAGCGTGGCCGCCCGCAGCGCCTCCAGCGGCGAGAGGCCGGCGCGCACCAGCAGCGACAGCTCGTCGTGCAGGCTCCACCCGGCGATGACGTTGGGGTTCGCCAGGTCGGTGCCGGCCAGGATCGGCACGCCCGCGCGCCGCATCTCGCCCCACTCCGCGATCCGCCGCCCGAACGCCTCCTCGCGCCGCGCGCGCTGCTCGGGCGTCACCGGGCGCACCGCCTGCCAGTACATCCCCTTCCGCGCGTACTCCATGGGCAGCCGCGCCAGCTCCGCGCTGTCGCCCATGAAGGCGAAGCCGCGCAGCACGGTCAGCGTGGGTGTCCAGTACGTCCCGTTCTCGGCCAGCCGCTCGTACAGCGCCCGGCACTTGGCCGCGTCGCGGCTGGCCGCGGCCTGCGCGAAGATGCGGCTCTGCACGGGGCCGTAGACCGGCCACGCGGGCTCCGGCGCCAGCGCCACGCGAAGCGAGTCGCGCAGCTCCGCCTCGCGCGACGAGCACGCCATCTCCAGCCCGTAGTTGTGCTCGATGCTCCGCATCCCCGCGTCCGACGCCTCCGCCACCGAGACCAGGTCCGGCACGTGCCCCACCATCGGCAGCCCGCGCCGCTTCGACTCCGCCGCGATGGCGAAGAAGGGCTCGGCCGTCAGCTTGGTGTAGACCTTCACCATGTCCCACCGCCGCGCCGCCACCGAATCGACCGCGGCCGCCGCCTCCGCCGCGTTGGTGACGGGGATGGAGAAGCCGGGCATGGCGCCCCAGATCGGATTGGCGCCGTCCAGGATGGGCCCCGCCGCCAGCATCCGCGGCCCGCGCGCCGTCCCCGCGCGGATGGAGTCGCGCCAGGCGCCCATGGGCGGCATGCTGGCCATGTCGCGCACCCCGGTCACGCCGAAGGCGGCGAAGAGCGCCGTGTTCAGCTCCCTGTCCCAGGCGTGGACGTGCATGTCCCAGAGCCCGGGGATGACGAACTTCCCGCGGCCGTCCACCACCGCCGCCCCCGCCGGCACCCGCGCCCGCGCCGCCGGCCCCACCGAGAC
>Ga0247770_1001632_pt1 | contig 16229 bp, 18 predicted proteins | sample UWRJL136409B6_FD_179943 | JGI IMG/M metagenome (GOLD analysis project Ga0247770, IMG submission 179943) | Plant litter microbial communities from Arlington Agricultural Research Station in Wisconsin, United States - UWRJ-L136-409B-6 | ecosystem: Environmental > Terrestrial > Plant litter >... | reverse complement strand
GAGGCCGCTGGAGGCGAACAGGGCCCCGAACACGGCCACGCCGTGCGCATCGTTGCTCGTGCGGACGCCGAGCCCGGTCCCGACCAGCGCGCCGAGCTCGGCAACGCCCGAGCCGTCCGGGTCGCGAACGATCGTCGACGTACTCTCGCCATCGGCGCCGTCCCACGTCCCGCCGGGCGAGTCGCCGTCGGCGTAGCCCCCGTCCAGGATCGCGGACTCCAGCGCGTCCTCGGCTTCTGCGAGCGTGGCGTGCTCAGTGAGCATGGCCGCGGTCACCTGGGCCCCGCCCGCGTCCATGCCGTTGATCACGGGGTCCGCGCGGACACCACTGGCCGGCACCTGGCCGATGATCGCGAACCGCTGCGTGCTGCTGGCGGTCATGTTGATCACGCCGTGGTCCGATCCGGCGCCGGAGGTGCTGGACAGGAACCCGCCACCCGAGGCGCGCCAGTCGATCCCGAGCGTGCCGGTCTGCGGGGCGATGGCCCGGATCGACACGCTGAACACGCAGTAACGGCCCGCGGTCAGTCCGAGCGCGCGGGAGCAGACCACCTGACCGGCCGTGGTACCGGCCCAGGCCGTGGTCCGCGGGAGGCTGGCGTGAGCGCTCGTGGTGCGCGCCCACCCCGTGAGGAACCACGGCGCGCCGGGCGTCCCGTCATCGATTTTCAGTGCAGGGACGATGATCAGGTTGTGGATAACGGCCATCAGAACGACGCTCCGCTCCCGGCGCGCGCACGCTCCGCCGTGTCCTGATCATCCTCGGCGATCTCGGAGCGGACGATATCGCCCAGCTCTCGCTCACCGATATAGACCCGGACCGTGATCCCGGCGGCGCCCCCACCAGGCTTCCGAGCGATGTCGTCCAGCGCGGCCACCGTGGCCGCGGTCGCGTTCTGCCCGGCGGCCACCGCCAGGCCGGCGTCCACCCCGAGCCCGTCGCGCGCGGCCTCGGCCGCGGCTCGGGCGGAAGCGATGATGTCCGGGATCGAGCTCCGGATTCCGTTGGCCATACCCTGGCCGGTCATCTGGCCGCCCCAGTACGTGAGCTTGCTCGGGGAGCCGAAATCGAACACTCCGGAGATGGCCTCCCAGGCCGAGTTCGCCAGGTCGCGGGCAGCGTCACCGACCGCCCCGACTCCGTCCTTGATCCCCTGGACCAGACCGGCGACCATGTCCTTGGCCGCCTGCAACGCCTTGCCGGGCAACTCCTGGAGGAATCGCACGGCGCCGTCGACTAGCTCGCGAACCTTGGCCAGGGCATCGTCTTTCATCTGAATAAACTTAGCGATCATGTCCGCTACCCAGGTGGTCACGGCGTTGATCGCGTTGTCGACCATGTTCCCGACGAACGTGACCACCGAGTCCGCCATGGTGCTGACCGTGCCGGACACGCTCGTTCCCATGTCGCTGAAGAACGTGGTCACCGAGTTGAACAGGTCGGTGACGAATGTGGTCACGTTATTGACCATGTCGGTAAAGAACGTGATGACCCCGGTCACCATGTCGCCGACGAACGTGATCACATTGGTGCGCATGTCACCAAAGAACGTGATGACGGCAGTGATGAACGGTTCGATGAACCCGATTATTTCGGCGGTCCATTCGGCGATAAAGGTCACAACCGGAGTAAGTGCGGCGACCACGTCCGCGACCACGGTAATGACTGCGGTGAACCCCTGGACGATCTCGGTTAGCACGGCGATCAAGATCGGAAACACGGCCTGGGCCACTTCCAGCACCGGCGGAATGATCAGCGAGAGCGAGTCGATCAGGGAGAAGAAAGCGTCCACCAGGGGCGGAATCAACGGCTGGAGCGCAGTAAAGGCATCGGCCAGGAAGGTCCCGACCACGGTGACGACCTGGGTGATCACCGGCTCCAGCCGAGCAAACGCCTCGGCCAAGGCATTGCCGACCATCTCGACGATCGGAGCCAGCGCGGCCACCACTGGGGCAACGGCCTCCAGGAGGTTGCCGAATAGGGTTACGGCCGTCCCGAGGATGGATGCGAGCGGCCCGGCCAGGGCAGTGATCACGGGCCCGAGCGCGCCCATGAAATCGCCGAAACCGTCGACGAGTGCAGGGATGGCCGGCCCGAGGTTACTGGTCAGTTCGCGCGCCAGCGTGGTGACCGCCGGACCGACGGTGTCCAGGATGATGCCGGCGACCTGGCCGAACGCCCCGACCAGCACCATGGCCAGTGGAGCGACGGCGGTGAACAGGTCGGCCACGAGCTCCAGGGCTGGGCCGAGTAGGCCCGACATCACCTCTGCGGCCTGGCGCATGAGCGATCCGAGCGCATTGAATGCCTGCCCGGCAGCCTCTCCGGCGGTGAAGTCCTCGAACGCCTGAGTGATCAGCTTGAACGACTGGAGCACATTGCCGGCACCCTCGGGGCCGGCAATGTCGCTGAAGATATTTCGGATCCCGGTCGCGATATTGCCAAGCCCGATGAACAGGTCACCGAACGCCTGCAAGGCGCTGGAGATCATGAATCGAATCTGGTCCGGATTGTCCTCGACGAACGATCGGAACCGGGATGCCACTTCGTCGAGTCCGGCCGTGAGACCCGGCAGGAAGTCGGACCCGATAGAACCGAGCTGGAGGAAGCCGGCCGCGAAGTCGCCGAGCGCGGATCCGGACTGGCGGATCGACTCGGCCGTATTCGTGAAGATATTCCCCAGGGCCGCGGCCTGCTCCGGCTGGGCGAACGCTTTGACACTGGCCGCGCGCACTTCCGCGAACGCGCCCGCAACGTCGGTCATTCCGGTGCGCAGAGTCGGCAGGAATGTGGACCCGAGCACCCGAACGTCGTCGGCGAAACCGCGGAAGAACTCTTGCTGAACCGCCGTGCGAATGACGTCGAACTGCTTGCCGAGCTCTTGTACGGCCTTCGCTCCCTCGCGCGCGGCCGGAGCCAGCTTGGCCAGGGCCTCGGCGTCGCCCCCGACTGCGTCGGCGAACCCGGTCGTGGCGACCTTGAACGTCTGGATGGCAGCCTGAGCGGCCAGGAAGGCGCCCGGCAGCAGCAGCGCGGCCGGCGCGAGCGCGGACAGCGCGGCGCCCACGTTCGCGATGGTGCCGACGCCGACGCCGAGCCCGGCCAGGCCGGCCACGGCCTTCCCTACGCCCTGCACGGCGGCGCTGGCCACGCCCGCGGCCGTGACAAGGCCGGTGCTCGTGCCGTCGAACACGACCCGGATGGTGCTGCGCTGGTCCTCGGCCACGGGCTACGCGCTCCACTTTCGGACCGTGGCGTCCAGCGCATCGCGCCAGCCGGCGTCCACGGTCGCGCGGTTGCGCTCGTGCGCGAGGAAGAACCAGTAGGAGGCCCGGCCCCGGTGCGGCCGATACTGGTCCCCAGGGCTGTCCCAGTAGCGCGCGCGGGCATACCACCCGGTGTGTCGGGTCTGGCCGAACTCGGAGCCGAGCAAACGCTTCTCCGGACCGGCTTCCACCGTCGGGAACCGGTCACGGACTATCCGGAGGGTGCGCGCGGCCGCGCGGGCCTGGAGGTTGCTCGACGCCAGGCCACGCGCGGACCGCATGATGACCTGCGCGAGCACGCCGGCCTTGTCCCGGAGCTCCGCGCTGCCGTCGTCAGGGAGCTTGCGCAGCGCGCGGAAAACCTCGGCGTCGCCCTGGATCGAGACCCGGATCCGCTCCGCCATCGCTCCCCCTCCTATCCGTGGTGTTGCGCGGCGCGGATGGCGGCCTCGGTGGCCTCGTCCTGGGCTCTGAGCAGCTCCAGCGCGGTATCCAGGACGCCGTCCGGCTCGTCCAGCCACCAGGACGGCATGGTGCTGGTGCGTAGGGCCAGGGACACGACCAGCCGCATGATCGAGCCCTCGGGCCAGACGTCGCCCAGTCCGGGCGCGGCGGCTCCGTCGCCCTCCTGGTCGTCCTCCTGGTCGTCGGTCACTCGTCCTCGCCTTCGTCCTCGTTGGTGACGAAGTCGCAGAGCTCCCGCAGGCTCTTCCAGTCCTCGACGCCGTCGGGAAGCTCCAGCTCGCCGGCCTCGTGTCGGCGGCTCATGGCCAGCCAGGCGATCTGGTAGAGGTCCTGCATGGAAGCGCCGCCGGTCGCGAACGAGGCCACCGAGCGGCCCTTACCCATGGCCTCCCAGCGGGCCAGGTCGCGGCTCGTGGCCACCACCTCGAACGGCTTGTCGCCGTCCGGGGTGATCTCGAACGTGATCGTTCCTCGTGCGGACATTGCGGCACTCCCAGTGCTTCTAGAACGACACCACGGCGCGGGTCACCGAGGTGATGGCGGAGTAGTCGACCAGGACCCCGAGCGGACCGACGGCCGCGTCCGAGGCCTGAGCGAACAGGCTGGCCGGGAACGGGCCGATGAGCCTGGTGCCCGCGGCCGGCACCGACACGGTGAGCTCCGCGCGCGCGACCCCGGACGCCGGGTCGGTGCCGGGGGTCTGGACGGTGACGGTGATCGCGCCCCCGGAGCCGTTCAAGACCTGGAGTGCGACCTGGCCGGCCGGGAGAATGTCCCCGTCGATGATGGGCGCGGTCATGACGACGTTCAGCCCGGCGCGGGTGATCCGCTGAACGCTCGGGCTCTGGCGCGCCACGTCAGGCCGCCGGGGTGTAGTCGGGGACGCCCACGACCTTGAGCGTCAGCTCCGTGACCTCCTTGGTCCGGACTTCACCGCCCACGTTCGGGCGCTTGAGCTTGACCTGGCCGGAGTACACAGGATCGGATCCGACGGTTCCGAGATTGTGATGGATGGTGTACTCCGCGGTCTGGCCGGCGTTCGTCCACAGGTAGTGGTTGAGGCCGGTCGGAGTGCGGTAGTCGGCGAAGAACTTGAGCTCCAGGTTCCACGCGTCGTCGCCTTCCTCCTGGTCTTCGTTCTGTCCGTCGGGGCCGTACGTGTAAATCGAGTCGCCCTCGTCGGTTTCGTCCACCAACTTCCAGTCGGTGATCTGTGCGCGGAACTCGTTCCCGCCAATGTCTAGAGAGACATACTTGAGAGTAGGAGCGTGGATTACCATTACGCGGTCACCTCGATATCAATGGCATAGGCGGGTAGCTCAACAGCGCCCGAGGGAAAGGTGGTCGGTCGCCATTCCGGGATCACGATCCCGGTCGGCTCGTCCAGCACCCGGACAACGAGCTGGGTCAGGTCCAACAGCGACCGGTAGGCCCCCTCGTCCTCCTGCACCACCACGTAGACAGTGAGCCGGTGCAGCATGGGGCCGTCGGTGCCGGCCGGTGTGCTGGCTCGCATCGTCGGCGGACCGACCACTACCGACGGGGGGTGCAGGTTCGGGGCCAGGTCCAGCTCGGTGACCTCCAGTACGCCGGCGAGAAGGGCGTGACCAGCCAGGTGCTCCTGAATCTCGTCCACGACCAGCGCCGGCCCAGCCGGGCTGGTCATGCGATCACCGGGAGCGCGAACCGCCCGATCCGGAGTTTCCGATCGATGTCCAGGTCACCGGAGGACACCCGGGATGCCCCCCCCTCGGAGCTGGCGATCATCCCGTCAGGGCTCCGGCCGCGGGCCTGCCAGCGCAGCGCCAGCCGGATCGTGCCGAGCCGCAGCGTGGCTGTCGGCCGCGCCAGCGGTGCCGGGTCGGCCAGCGCGGCGAAATCCACCTGGCCGCTCCGAACCCCTTCCACGTACGCCACGGCAGCCTCCAACTCCTGGCTGAGCTTGGCGTCCTGGCGGCTGTCCTTGATCCCGGCGTCGACCTTCAGTTCGTCCAGGGTGGGCGGCCAGCGGTAGGGGTCCGGAGCGGTCATGATCAGGTGGTGGAGCTCGTGATCTGGATGCGCTCCACCGAGGTGTCGTAGCGCACGTTCACGGCGGTGTACGCCCAGATTCCGAGCTTGATCGACTCGGGGCCGGCCACCTCTTCGAACCGGAAGCGCTGCACGGCGCCCTCGAACAGGATGGTGTCGCGCGCACGAGCGATCAGGATGTTCTCCAGCACGGCGACCGTGCCGAGTCCCTCGGTCGGGACCACGGCCAGGTCTTCGACCTGGCCACGGGCAGCGATCGTGCCGACGCCGTTCACGTTGACCATCTGCTGGCGCGCGAACTCCGGCGGGATCAGGCTCCGACCGGTGGTGTCGCGGAGCTTGCGGAACCGGCCCCAGCGCGGAATGCGCATGATGATCAAGTCCGGGGGGAGCTTGCGACCGGAGTAGACCGCAAACTCAGTATCGATCACGGCGTCGAGCGCGTCCTTGCCGTTGTTCGCGGCCCACAGCGTGTTGGTCGCGAACGTCACCGTTGCCGCGCCAGCAGCGGTGACCATGGCCGCTGCTACGGCGGCCTCCACCTTGGTGTCGTAGACCGCCAGCATGTCCCCGTAGATCAGCTCGTCCACGGCCGGGGTGGTCATGTCGATCATCTGCCGGGACACGACCTGGATGCCGCTGGTCGGCTTGGGCGTGACCGTGACCGTGCTGGTCGCGAACGCGTCCGTCTCGGACGGGTGCGTGTTCTCCGACGCCTGCTCCGCGACCACGGCATCGGTGCCCGTGGTCTGGTGCGGGAGCGTCATCGGCCGCGGGTCGTCCCCGAGGTCGATGTGGCGCACGGCGTTGGCCAGCATGCGCTCCTGGCGCGCCAGCGGGGCGTACTCGTCGGTCAGCCACTTGGGCGGGACGATGCCGGCGCCGGCCACGCCGGTGGACAGTGCGCGCTGGTGCTCGTGCAGCCGGGTCCGGGCGTCGACGTCGTCGGCCACGTCGGGACGGCTGTAGACCATGTCGTGGAAGAAGGAGTGCGTACCGCCCTCCTTCGCCGACCGGTAGTGGCCGGGATCCCGGTCCTGAGTGGTGAACCGGCCGGTGCCGGTCGCGGTGCCGCGGGTCTCGCCGGTTCCTGTGCTGCCGTCGTCGGCGTCCGTGCCGTCGCTCACCTCGGCCAGGAGGTCGGCCATCTGGCGGGAGCGGGACTCGGTGGAGACCAGGTCTTCCAGCTCGGGCCCGACGCGGGCCAGCTCCGCGCGGAACGCGGTCACCTGGGTCTCTTCGGCCTCGGTGAGCTGGGCCCGGTTCTCGGTGGCCGCCCGGTCCAGGACCGCGGTCAGGCCGGCGTGGTTCTCGGTATAGATGGACTGGAGCTGGGCCAGCCGCGCGCGGGACATGTGTCCTCCGGTCGTCGGTGTGTGCTGCTCACCAGATGACCGGGCGCCGCGCAGGACCGACCGGGATGACGCCACGTGGGGAGCGCGCGGCGTACTGCGCCGGCCGGCCTGGATGGCCGGGTACTGCGTGGTGCGTGTAGCTCGGATGCTAGCGGATCAAGTCCCGGAGAGCGGCGGCCGTGGCCGGAGTGATCGTGAGCGCGGCTGCCTGCGCACGCGCCAGAGCCACGGACATGCCCTGTGCGTGGCTCTGCGCCCCGCTGGCGGACCGGAGCCCGGTAACGCGCGCGCCCTTCCCGTAGGCGCCCTGGAGCACGAGCGCGGTCTCCAGGACATCCACCCGGACCCGTTCCACCGTGCCGTCCGGGAGTCGGCGCGACCGCACCGCCCGGAAGCCGATCGACAACTCGTCCAGCGCGCCGTCCTCCACCAGGGTGACGGCCTCGTCCCCGGCCGTGGTCTTGCTGGCGCGCAGCGCGCCCCAGAGCCCGGACGCGTCGTTGCGGAGCTCGTGCGCGCGACCGATCAGGGTCCCGCCCAGCTTCAGGTGTTCGCGGGCGAACTTCATCATCGCCGGCCGGGCCAACTGGTGGTCTGCGGCGCCGGTGCGGAACTGCTCCACGAGGCCCTCGTGGATCCGCTGGGCGCGACCGAACGGGACCAGGATCCCGGTGATCGTGCGCCCGTCTCCACCCTTGGACCGCGGCAGGATCTCCAGGTCGGGCTCTACGTACCCGCGGACTTCGACCCCCGCCCACCGCTCCTGGTCGGTGCGGTCGTGGACGCCGTCAGGGGCGTAGTCCTCCCGGTCCTCGTCCTGCTCCAGTTCGTCAGTCCCGGTGCTCATCGGGTGCGGCCTCCCAGGTTCACGATCAGTTGCTCCAGCTGGAGCGCCAGCGCGCGCACGGCCAGGGTGTGGCCCACGAGGGTGGTCGGGTAGCGGTCGTCCGTGGGAGCGTCGGCGACCAGGAAGCTGGATCGGTGCTCCCGGTCCAGCTCGCGGAGGTAGTCCACGAGCGTGAGCCTGGTCCGGCCCTCGTCGCCGTAGCGGAACGTGGGCCAGCCACCGCCGCGCTCGGGGCCGGGCCACGGCTCGGCGATCGTGGCGCCGGGACCGACCAACTGCTGGAGGATGATCGTCACCCCGGCCTCCAGCCGGGCAAACCGGTCACGGTCTTCAGCGTTCATCTCGTCCTCCAGATCGTCGGCCAGGTGGGCGGTCGTGGCCTTGGAATTGATCACTGGGATCAGCGCGTACGCGGCGTTGCCGGGGCACGACGTGGCTGCGCCGGGCGCGTTCCGGTGCCCGCCGGTGAGCCGGTCCACCGTCCACCATCCGACCGCGTGGCCGTGGCGCACGAGCTCCGCCACGGCCACGATCTGCGCGTCGGTCGGACGCCGGGTGCTGTAGTCGCCCAGGAGGCAGATCGCACGGGCCACCGAGTTGCGCCCGCCCGTGTGCGCGCCCTTCCGGCCGGGCCCGGTGCCCTCGTGCACGCGGCCGGACTCGCACACGACGAACGTGTACGACACCCCGCCGCCGAACCGGTCCTGGCCGATCTTCTCCAGGTCCCGGACCGTGGCCGCGTCCTGGGCCGCGGTCGCGTCCGGGCCGGCGCTCCTGGTCACCGAGTGGTGCAGCCAGAGCTCTGTCGCCCGGGGCGCCGGCCCGAAACCGGCCGAGAACCTGGCTCCCCAGCGCTTTCGCGGGACGATGTCCATCAATCAGCCTCGTAATCCGGATCGGACTTGTCGTGCGTCGGTTCGTCGCAGGATTCCGGCTCGTACCCTGGTTCGTAGAGTGGCTCCCCGTCTGAAGTCCAGTCGACAACTCCAGTGCTGGTCTTGGGGTTCTCCGGCTGAGGATCCTGCGCTTTTCCTCCGCAGGTGGGGCAGAACTTCCGTTTGTTCAGCCGGTATCGAGGTTCCCCGTCCTTCCCGCCCCCGTATCCGTCTCTTTTCGGAACGTCCGGGCGCAGTACTCCCTGGCCGCCGTCGACGCCGACGACGATCGGCCGACCCTCGGCGTCCTGGCCGACGACGTCTCCAGGCTTGGGCAGGGTGACATCGTCACCGGAGCTGTCACTGGAACTGTCACCGGAGTTCGAGCTCTGGCTCGGCGTGCTCACGACCGCGGCCGACGGCGCCGGCCGCCCCTTGGCCGGCGCTCCCCCCGTGTTCGCGGTCAGCGGGCGCTGCTGCGGTGGCTCGAACCTGTGTCGGCCGCCGCCGCTGCTGGGCGCCAGCGGGCTCCCGCCATCGCCCTTCCACTGTCCGGCGACGCCCGGGGTCCCCTCGGGCCAGCGCGGCTGATCCGGGTCGTACGCCGAGTGCCGCCCACGGAGCTCCGGCGACAACGCGTCCTGGGCGGACCGGTTGCGCTTGTCCCCTGGCCAGAAGCCTTTCACGTCGTGGAACCACTGCGACGCCGTGCGCTTGGCGCGGTCCGGGCTCAAGTGCTTCAGCAAGTGCTGGTAGAGCTCGGTCCAAGAGTTCCATCGAGCTCTACCAGCGCCGGTCGTCCAATACGTCTTGAGGTTGGACCCGTCCGGGTCGCCGCCCCCGCGCGCGCGGGTCTCCTCCGCCAACCAGACGTCCAGCACGGCCGCGAACTCGGCCGGCCCGAGCTCGTCCTCGTCCAGCACGCGGCCCTGTTCGTGCTCACCCTCCCCGATCTCCGGGGGGCCGGTGTCCGGCTTGGTCGCCGGATTCGGACCGCCGGGCAACGCCGGCTGCACGAGCTCGTCCCCGCCCGGGATCGGAGCGAGTCCCTCGCGTGCGCGGATTTCGTTCGGAGTGAGGAATCCGGCCGCGGCCCCGATCTGCCAGGCCTGATAACGGGTGAGCGTGTCCGCGCGCAGCGCGTCGGAGAGGTCGGCCAGGACGTGACGGCCGGGCCGCATGCAACCGGTGTACGCGGCCTCCATCCGTCGAATCGCGCCGGCCAGGTGGAAGCGCGTGAGCACGATCCCCTCTTGCTCCACATTGGAATACGTGCGGTTGCTGGTCTCGACCCCGAGGAAGTACAGCGGCACACCGACGATGAGCGCGATCTCGTGCAGCGAGAACTTGCGCGCCTCCAAGAGCTGGGTCTCGGTCGGATTCCACGCTAGCGGGGTGAACTCGGTGATGTCGTTCAGGACCGCGACGGTGCGCGAGCTCTGCGACGCCAACCACCGGGACTTGATCAGCGCGGCCTCGTCCTCGGTGAGGTCCGGAGCGGTGACCTTCAGGGTCCCGGTGGGCACGCCGGAGATGTCGAGCTGGCCGGCCTGGCGCTGGAGCTCCAGCGCGGTGCGCAGCGAGCCGGCCAGGTGGACCTCCAGCGCGCCGAGCCCGCGCAGCGCGCCGGGCTCGCACGGGCCCTTCAGGTGTAGCACCTGGTCCGCGTGGTAGACGTGGTTCCCGATCCGGTATCCGACTTCGCCGCGCCGGAAGCCGTCGAGGTCGTGGCCGTTGCTGCGGCCGATGGCCACGTTCGCGATCGGCACCGGGGCCAGGACCGAGACGTCTCCCTCGGGCGTGAGCGGCCCCTTCAGCGCGACCGCGTTCCCGTGCCAGATGTAGTCCAGCCCGAACGAGCTCACCGTGGTGATGCCGGCGTCCGGGGGCGCTGGCTGGGTCAGGAGCGGCGGCTGATCCGAGGCCAGGACGTCCACCCCGAGCGGGCCGCGCTCGTACGCCTCCCAGGGGAACGAGCCCAGGAGGTCGGCCGCGATGATGGCCGCCCGCCACGCCCCGGGGAGGTTCATCGCTCCGCGGTACGGGCTGGCGGCCCACGAGGGCACGAGCCCGTCGGTGATCGTGAACACGTCCGAACCGAGGATTGCGCCGGCCTCGTTCGTGGTGGTCACGCTGACGTTGACGTGCGCGCGGTTCAGCAGCTCTCCGAGGCCCACTACCGGTCACCTCCTGGTGCTGGGGCCACGGGCGGCCGGGGTGAACGGGCGGCCAGGTACTCGATCAGAACAGACAGCGTGCCGACCACGAGCGCGCCCGTGACCAGCGTCCAGGCCAAGCCGGCCAGGAGGTAGACGCCGGCCAGGAGGGCCACGAGCGCGCAGATCTGGGCCACGGTGGCGGCAACGCGGGAGGCTTCCATCGCGATCAGTACACCATCGGTCGGGAGACGGGCGGCGGGAGCGTGCGCGCGATGTGGACCGCGCCGGCCGCGGCGTAGACCGCGTCCACATGGGACGAACCGGCCCCGACCCGGACGAACCGGAAGCCGCCGTCCGCGCCGTCCTTGCGCTGGGCCCCGATGGCCTGGCTGTTCAGCAGCGGATCCGACGGATGTAGCACGCGGCGCGTGTTGATCATATCCACCAGGCCTTGGCACGAGGCGGTGACGTCTCCGCCGGAGATCTTCATCAGGTCGGGAGCGTAGCGGGGGCGGCGCCGGACGGTGGGGTCCGAGTAGTCATAGAGCCGCTCCAGGTCGGCGGTCAGGACGGCGCCGGGCCCGAGCGGGTACCAGCCGACCGCGCGCGGGCGGATCGCTTCCACGAGACCGGGGAGCGCGGCCATCGCCGCGTCCGTGCTGTCCCAGGCGCCAGCGACCTCGATCCGGACCATGTCCTGGGGGACGTCCGGGGCCATGAGCCTGGCGGCCGCACTGGAGCCGGCCAGGCGACTGCCGATCGGCGCGGCCAGGACCGCGGTCACGTGCCGACCGTCGGGCGCAACGTCCAGTACCAGGACGATCCGGTTCCGCACGCCGGCCAAGGTGCCGCCGGGGTCCGCGCACGCGCGCCAGGTCTCGGGCGTGATCGCCGAGTCCATGACGTCCACGTGCTGGCACAGGAGCTCGGTGCGGAAGACTTCGGGCGGATCGGTGGCCAGCGCGGAGCGCACGGCAGCCTCGGTGATCGTGATCCCGAGGCCCGGCATGGCCGCGCGCCAGGCCTCGGGGTCGTCCAGCTCGCATCCGTCCGGAGCCGACCACTCCATGAGCGTGAGCGCGTCGTCCGCGCCGGCCAGGGCTTGCGCGCGCAGCGAGTTGAGCACCACGGACTCCGCGTCGCCCGCGTTGCTGGTCGGCAGGATCAGCGCGCCGGGTTGGGCGATCGTGGTCTTGGACAGCGCACCCCAGGCCAGCCAATCGCGCTGCTCCCGGAGCTCGTCCAGCAGCAGCAGCCCGACCGGCAGCCCGCGGCCGGCCGAGCGCGTCGCCGCCACCGTCCGGTAGCGCGCGCCGTTGACCAGCGAAAATGACGTCTTGCCGTTGCCGCGGATGACCTGGCCGAGCTCGCTGGCCAGCTCGGAGTCCTCCACCATGGCCAGCGCGCCGCGCCAGCACTCGTCCGCGATGTCGAGTGCCTGCGCCGAGCCGAGCACGAGCCGGGCGTAGCGCAGCGCCATGAAATACAGGCTCACGACCATGAGCAATGTGGACTTGCCCTGCTGCCGGGCCACCAGGGTGAGCACCACGCGGAACCGGAGCCGGCGCCCGCGACGGCTGCCGGGCCCGTCCCCGGGGACGGTCTCCAGGGCATGGATCAGCCACCAGCGCTGCCACGGGAGGAGCTGGACCCCGAGCACGTCCGTGGCGAACTGGACGGCCTCGTACCCGCGGCTCGTGCGCCCGGTGAGCGCGCAGCCACAGCCGCACGGACCGGGGGGGCCCTTGGCCAGCGGGGGCCGGTAGAGCCTGGGCGTGGTGAAGCCCAGGAGCGCGACCGGCGCGACGGGGGACGGGATCACCCGTCACCCGAGGCCAGCCGGAGCTTGGCCAGTGGGGAGCCGTTGCCGCCCGAGCCGGAGCTGGGCGCGCCGGCCTTGCCGGCGCTGCGCGCGCGAGGCGTGCCGAGCATCTCGACCAGGCCGGCATGGAACCGGGCGCCGATCCTGTCCAAGGCCTGGCGGCGACTGAGCGCGGCCTGGAGGGCCTGGACTTGCTCGTACAGCGCGGACTCCTGGCCGTGCTCCCGGGCCACCTCACGCGCCACCCGGGCCGCGCGCGCGGCCGTTGCGGCCGCGCCGTCCAACTCGTGGGCGTAGAGCGCCAGGAGCGCGGCCATGGCCTGGTCCTGGTCGCCCGGTTCGAGCGCGGTCAGGCTCGTGCGGAGCGCGTCCCCGAGCGGGTCCCGGTGCAGCGCTGGGACGCCAGCCGGCGTCCCGTCCTCGGTCTCGTCCATCGCCGCTCCCCTCGGGGCGTGGCGCCGGCTCCGAGCCTCCCGAGAGCCGCGACGAACGGTGAGGGACGGGGACCCTCGACCTCGGGAGTGGGGGACCGGAGCCGGCGCGCCACTGATCCTAGTCGATCAGACGGCGTGACCGGTGACCTCGGGGGCGGCCTGGTCCCGGTAGACCGGCACGGTGGACGCGCCCAGGAGCACGACCGAGAGCCAGGCCGGCCACCAGGCCTGCGCCTCGGCCAGGCGAACGAGCGCGTAGTACAGCGCGATCGCCACGCCCACCAGGACCGTGGCGAAGCTCTCGGCCTGGGCCTGGAGCTCCGGGGTGAGCAGGCCGGCGAACACGGCCCAGGAGATCAGCGCACCCCAGGCGCTAGGGATGACCGTTCGGGCCACGCTGGTGAGGTACGCGGAGAGGTTCATGGGCGGGATCGTAGGGCCGGGCGGCCCGCACTGGGAACGAGCCGCCCGGCGCCGCGCAGGCTACCGGCTGGACGGGTCGAGCGGTCCCCCGTCGTCGCCGGCTGGGTGGTCGCCCAGGTTGACCTCGACCGGCGGGACCCAGGCGGGCACGCCGCACTGGTTGCAGGACTGCCACAGCAGCCGGCCGTGATCGCACGTCTGGGTGGACTGGGCGACGTAGGCCGCTGCCCGCTCGGCGTCCTGGTCACGCATCCCGGTCGGCTCGACCGGCCCGCGATGGGTGGCTCGCAGCACTCCGGCGTCGTCGGTCAGGCGCTGCGCCTGACCGACCAGCTGAGCGACGACCAGCCGACGCGCCGCCGGGGTCGGGCGGCCCAGCCTGCGGACCGCGGCCACGTAGGCGGGCACGTGCTCGACCTGGATCTCCCGCGCCTCCCTGCCCTCGTCCGTGCGCAGCACGTCATCGGTCAGGGAGCCGATCACGCGCTGCACCGGGAGCGGCTGGCCGAGCGCGCGCATGACCTCCCGGACGGCGACCCGCTCGCCGGGCAGACTGGGCCGGACCGCGATCCCGAGGTCCTGGAGCGCCCGGGACGGGCTGACGGGCCGAGCCGGCTCGGGGGCGACGGCCAGGGGGCGGCTCGTGTCGATGCCCAGCGCGTCCGCCAGCGCGCCCCACGCCCTGCTCACCGACAGGGACACGACCGGCTCGCCGTTCGGGCCTCGCATGTCGGTGAGGGCCTCAACCAGCCGGCGCGCCCGCGCCCGGATCGGGGCATCCTCCAGCTCGGCGATCCGGGCGCGGGCGGTGCGGTAGTCCTGGGCCTGGATCGCGTAGGCGCGCCTGGCCACGCCCAGCTCGCGCTCCAGCTCGACGATCCGCGCGGCCTGGGCGTCCAGGCCCAGGCCGCGGGAGGAGCGCTCGATCGTGTCGGCGGCGGCCTCGCGGCCCCAGGCCGGGTCCGTGACCGCGGCCGCGACTTCGTCCACGGTGGGGATGGTGGCCGACTCCGAGTCGCCGGCGAGCTCCAGCATCGCCGCGTCCTGGTCGCGCTGGGCGTCGGTGGCGTCCTCGGCCCGATCGGCGCCGCGCCGGCTCTCGTCCAGCTCCACACTGGCCGCCATGGCGTCCGCCACGGCCGCGTCCTCCATGAGCCACCCGAGGACCGTCTCGCGCTTGCCGCGGGACGGGGTCAGGACCGAGGTCACGCCGTTGAAGCGACGCCCCTCGCGCGTCACGCCGCTGGACTGGATGAACTCCACAGTGATCACGATGGGGCCGCGCGAGTACTGGTCGAACCGGATGCCCTTGGGCGCCCAGGTCCAGCCGTTGGCGTCGGCGGTCCAGCGGATGGCCTGGCGGGCGGGAGTGGTGTTCGTCATGGGAAGGACTGTACCACGAGCCGGGGCAGTCTGGTCCACCGGGTGGTACATCTCGTGGGGTCTCGGAGTGCTCCGAGACCCGTCACCGACCGTGACCAGGGGCGGTGATCATCCCGGGCTGCGTTTGCGCAGGTCAGAGGGGGTGCGCGGCGCCGAGCGGCGTTTCCGCAGGTCAGGGGCCTGCCGGGGAGAGAGAAGTACAAAGGCTTGCATCTACGGCGACCGGCCCAGTGGGGAAACGGCCCCCCTTAGGCCATATGCGCACATGCCCAGGTCAGGCCCTGTGGATAGCCTGTGGAGCGCTCACGCACATGCGAGCGTTCAGCTCATGATCACATGCCCCTGCTCATGACCACGGTGCTCACATGCATGCGAGACCCCACCCCCCTACCCCTGCTCACACTGAGTCACCTGCACGTACCCACGTACGTACGCCTGCACGCGCACATGCACGTACGCATGCACACACACATGATCATGCACACGTACGTATGCCCAGGTCATAGCCCTATGTGCTAGCCCACCATGCGCGCACGCGTGGCGAGGGGTCCTGCCCCCCACCTGGCCTGTTGCTGGCCCCTACGTTGCAGGCCTCGTGCTCGGGCCCTCGGTAGTAGCTCGGGTCATCGTCGTCATGACCGAGGTGCCAACGCTCCCGAGGACGGATCACCGCCGAGCACCGCCAGCACTCCACCGCGCCCGCGGCCACGAGCGGAGCCCAACGCGCCCGTAGGGCCTGGTGCGCACGCCCGTAGCGGCTCACGGCGTCTCCGGGCTCGGCGTTAGCGGCGTTAGCGGCGTTAGCGGCGTTGTCGTGATCGGCGGCGATGTCGACTCGGTGGCGCTGATGTCCGGCTCCGGGGTCGCGCTCGGGGCCGGCTCCGCCGTGGTGCTCAGCGGGACCGGAGTTATCTCTGCGTTGCGAGCACTGCTCTGCGTTGCGGGCACTGTTCGCGGCTCAGATGGCCTGAGAGGCGTCCGCACGGCCACCTCCGGTGCCGCGACCCTCGGAACGGGCTCCGAGACGCTCTCCGGCAGAGCCAGGACCACGGACGGCGCCGTCCGGCTCGGCGCCGGGGCGACCTGAACGGCCGGCGCGGGCTCCAGATCGCCGTTCGTCCACGCGGCCAGGAGGGCACCGCCCGCGAGAGCCACCAGGCCGGCCACG
>Ga0247770_1001631_pt1 | contig 16238 bp, 20 predicted proteins | sample UWRJL136409B6_FD_179943 | JGI IMG/M metagenome (GOLD analysis project Ga0247770, IMG submission 179943) | Plant litter microbial communities from Arlington Agricultural Research Station in Wisconsin, United States - UWRJ-L136-409B-6 | ecosystem: Environmental > Terrestrial > Plant litter >... | reverse complement strand
GGGGGGTAAAGTGAGAAGCAAGTCCACTGCTGGATCGGTGCCGCAAAGTGGCCGTTCAGGTGGAGAAACGAAGGAGCCGGAAGAATGAAAAGTGTTCGCGACCGCCGTAGCTTGGTTTACATAATATGGAATCAGGGTTGAGGAGGGATTGCTTATCATTACAGCGTGTGCTCCGGTATGGAAGAGGCCAGTTCGATCAGTGCTTGGGCTTGTTTTCGGGGTCAGGCTGTCAGACTCCAGTGATCGAACTGACGACGGGAGATGGAGTTTGAATCCTGGGGGCCAGGAGGCAGACGTGGAAGGGCCCCGCGATACGCCCCAACAACGCGGACGCGGCTTGTCCCATGGCAACGTCGCCTATATGTTTCGGTGTCAAGCGATAATATACATGTGCCCGATCTAGTGCCCTGGCCGCTACATGTGGTCGGTTCAATGTTTCGGAAGCTGGCAAAGACGCCCGTGTTGCCCGGCCTTAATCTCGCAGACCCGACCCGATGGCCCGCTCCCTCCGCCATGCGGTGCGGGTTGAGTTGGCAAAAGCGCGCCAGAAGCAAACGCGCCGGTCCAGCCATTAAGGTGCTTCTCTTCGCTGCAGCCATCCGCTCGATCAAGGGCTCAGTCAATCGGATCGGGTCACTCCGACGGCCAAGACCAAGCAGGCAGTCAGTCCGGGATGGGTAGGGCCGCAGAAGGTCTTCGACCCCGCGGCCGCGAAAAAGGGGGGCGGTCACTGAGTGGGTGTGTCTGGTCGACAACCTGGAAGGTGTCCGAGCCTAAAACATGCCTGACCACCAGCCTTGAAAAAGTCTTCCTCAAAGCTTTTCCCACCTCCTGCATGGTTGCTCACCACACCCACCTCTGCCATCACTGCCTTAACCATTTCACCAGAGAATGGACTCCTCACAAGACGTCATAAGCATTTCCGCAAAGGACCTTGCTGCTATTATCAACGACATTCACAAGAGCAACCCAAACAACCACAGAGACGCCAATTCGTTACCATTTTTCATCTCGGACAAAATATTTCGCGAGCTCAGTGGGTACCTTATGCGCCAATGTTCGTCTCATAGCTAACGGCCGTGGTGAACAGGTTCGAACCATAGTGCTCTGTTCGAAGATGGCGTCCTGGCCGACCTCAACAAACAGCTTCAGGCGCGTTCATCGTGCGGGGGGGAAGAGGGAACTGAAGAAGCCGTTGTACTTCACTATACATCACAGTTGGCCAGAGAGAAGTTGTTCTACAGCTTGTTAGGCCCCGCGTCCATGGTTGGGGTGGCCTGGGCGACATATCTGTTCTCCATGCCAGAGCCCTTCCCCAGTGCCCAGGCTACAGTTGCTGGGATCAGTGCGGGCATTCTTACAGCCATTCTGTTCAAGTCTGTCACAATGGGGTACTCCAAGGACAATCGGATCAGCCGTGCGTCGGGGGCTTCGATGCTGCTTTAGTGGGTAGGTATTTCCCTGCACCAAGTAGTAGGGATCTGGGTCGTCTCGATGAAACCTGCCCACTTTGCAATAGACGTTTTTTGCAATGCTGTTCCCTTCGTGAAATCGCAGATGCACCTTTCCTGTAATCCGGTGGGGGTGTGAGATGTGCTGTTTGGTTTCAGGCCCAGCCAGTTCACTCGCGCTCCTCTTCGGTCGCCACGCCTTGCAGGTGGGCGAAGAATGCCACGCAGGCTCTCTGACGTGGCCCCAAGGAAGTGCGACCCTCCTCCAGGGAGCTTTGGCCTCGGTGTTGTTGCTGCTGGCTGTCCTTAACCTTTCTCATTCCCAACCATGAGCACCTCAGGTGCCTTAGCAAAGGCCTCCCCAGATCCGGTGGCTTATCATGCATTGGCCAGGGTGGCGCAGTTAATAGGACTTGGAATCCACCGTCGGATGCCAAGCGCCTTTGCGTTATGTGAAAATGAGTTCAGTTTGACCCAGACCCAGAAGGAGGCGAAGGATAACAGTAGGTTAACTACTTCATGCTGAAGGGAAGGCGTAGCAGTTGATATGGTTAAAGTGGACGCCCAGCCCGCCCCGACCCAGGAGATGATGAATAAGGTCGTTGCTGAATGTGAGAAGAGAGGGGTTAACATCCGTGGTGCTGATCTGAACGCATCTAGCTACTTTGCGTTGTAGACCTAGGGGACGAGGGGCCCTGGGCTGGAGTTTTGTAGGAAGGGTCTCTGGTGCAGGCTGCGGACCGGGTGAAAGGGGCAGACACGCAATACACCACATAGCTAGCCGCCTGGTTGATAACCCGCATCTAGATCATCTTGGTAACCGCCCATTCTTTATCGATATAGGTACCTTGCTATTGTGTGCCACTTGACTCTGCGTGACCGTCCCTTGCTCCGGGCCTCGCCCCTTTGACCCGACACCTTCCAACCGCCACTAGTATCACACCTTTAACTCCTCGGCAGATCGTGATCCATCTCTCAGGGTACTGTAATATTCAAGGGTAAGAAACATATGCCCTAACATGTCGGGGAGCAATCACGGTTAAGCTTACGTATCGTTGTTGAAACTGGTGTCACATGAGATGCATGTGACTTCTGTTTGTTTTTTTGGCCTGAGCCTTTATGACGTGTATGTGTTTAAGGGATGAAGATCCGATGTTTGCGTGTGCAATGAATAGCATTGTTCTGTCCGCCTTTGTTTTCTTGTGTGCGCAGTCTCAGTCTCAGGTGTCATTGAAAGATGATTGTGCGGCTCCACAACAAGACGTGCCTGCCTCTCTCACCCTCTCCCTCCCCTCTCCCGACAGCTTGAAACCGATAATACTGTCGGAAGCACCGACAGCAAGAGCGATTGCCACGACCTAACGTCGACTGCGCGCAATCTTCCACTCCAAAGCGATACGAGATCAAATCAATTGCCATTTTCTTGCTATATGTTCAACAATATCAAACTGCGACACAACTCGCATCCATCTCCTACAGTCTGAGCGGCAAGCGGTTCTCCCCAGGGGCATGGTAGTCCGGAACCTTCATGTCCAGATCAGCACCCGAATACCCCAAGTCCTCGGCGACGAGCATGGCCGCTTTCTCTCCGATAAGCAGCGCAGTCGAGTACGTGTTGCATCCGACATTGTCAGGGCAGATACTCAGATCGGCAACCTTCAGGCCCTTGACGCCATGCACATTGAGGCGCTCGTCCAGCACGCCATGCTTGACGATGCTGTTCCCCTCTCGGGGCGCCATGGAGCAGGTCTATGTATCCAGTCAGTTTTGTCCCGCTTTCAAATGGAGTAGATGCTTACGCCAAGGCAATGCCAGGTAGTCTCGACGTGGCGCTTCACCCATTCCTCGATGGCCTTAATGTCCTTGTCGCTATACTTCAGCTCCTTTCTCTTCGCCTTCTGGTTGCTCGTCACGGTAGCCTTTCTATTCGGCTTCTCGTCTGGCTCCGGCACCGGGACGGTCCAGCTGCCGTGTTGGATACCCGCGGTGAGGTTCCCGGGGAGGGCATACTTGTTGGTGTCGTCCAAGTCAAGATCATACGCGCGTGCTTCCGAGTCGAAGTCAAAGACGGGATGCATGTTCTGCACCTCACCGGCGTATGCGTCCATGCGCCGAGCCGTCTCACGCGACTTGATGTAGCTCCACACCATGGGCACCATGTCTCTCTCATCGTTCATGAATCCCGCATCGAAGTCCGGCACGGCGTACGGGTCGGCCGACGTGATGTGCGTCGAGCCACGCGAGAACGGGTATTCTAAGAACGAGAACATCGAAAAGAACCCTCCTGGAGGCATCAGCATGTGGTCGCCGAACCACCCGCTGATTACCGAATAGTGCATAACGGGCTTGTCCGGCTTTCCCTTAAAGTACGAATCCCAGCCCGACTTGAAGTGTGGGGTGGGCCAGTTTTCGAACTCCTTGAGCTCCTTCGGAGTTGGCCGGATCTTGACGCCGGCTTCGATGCCGTTGGTAGCGAGGGGACCGGTGCCTTTGAGGTTCCATTCGTCAAACACCCGCTTCTGTACCTCAGGGTCACCGCGGGCGAAGTCATCGAACGTCTCTGTGCCGGGCTTGGCACGAAACACGGAGAATGTCAGGTAATGGTCCTGGAAGTTCTGCCCGACGCCGGGAAGATCGACAATCGGCTTGATACCGACGGCTCGGAGCTTCTTGGCATCACCTGCGGGCTGTCAGTGGGCGAGGCATCAGAAATGAGACAGAGGACACTCACCGACACCGGAGCGCTGGAGAATAAGGGGAGACGACATGGTGCCGCCAGAGACGACGATCTGCTTGCGCGCACGGAAGATACGGGTTCCGCGATCATCGCCCATGGGCTTGGTTGGCACGGTCTGAACGCCAACAGCCCTCCCATTCTCAATGATAATCTTCTCGACCTTGGTGTTGCAGGCCAGGTAGAGGTTCGAGTGTACCGAGCGAGTGGAATGGACGTATGCGTGGGCGCTATCACTACGACGGCCGGTGTCACGGTTTATCCACTTCAGCCATTGTTCCGCCCCGTGGCTGGTTTTCAAGTCCTGCAGATCATCCACAATGGGGATCCCCTGCGACTCGGCAGCCCGAAGGAAGTCATCCTTGATGGGGTAGGTACTGCCGCGAGGTCAGCAACGCCTTACACTATATGAAGTACGCCAGGGTGACCTACTAGTTCCCGAAGCTGACTTTAATGGGACCCTCAAAGCCATGGATGTCCCGGTTTTGCGAAGCTCTCTGGTAGGTCTCATGCTTCTTCATGAGCGGGAGCAGCTCCTTGGTGGTCCAGCCCTTCGCCTGGAAGTCGTCATAGTCCGACGCCGAGGCACGGGTGTACATCTAAAGACATCACATCAGCATATCGAATCGAGTATCAACGAGACGCCATCGTACCATGAAGTTGATGGAAGACCCGCCACCCAGGATATGGGCAGCAGGTACAATGGCACCGCGGCCATTGAGCGCCTTCGAGGGGCGGGACTCGTAGAATGTTGCCGTCTTGGAGTCCAGCTTCATATTTCGGGGGTAGATCCCCGGACGGAAGACCCATGGGTTGTTCAAGTTGCTCTCTCCAGCTTCGATTAGAAGAACCTTGAGGTTGTGGTCAAGGTTGGCCAACCTGCCGGCCACCACGCAGCCACAGCTACCACCGCCGCATACTATAATGTCGAACTCCTCGGGGAGCGGCGACATGTTGGTGTTGTACTTTCTTCAGTGGACTTGCTGATGGATAGGATTTGCTGAGGCCTCATAGACCCTTGGATACTGAAGCAATCATTCGCATTCCTACGACGTGGTCTCCTACTTATACCCCCTTTTTCCGGACCACAGTTGCCGAGCAATCCCCGCGACACAACCCTTCTCGATGCCCCCGGGTTACGATGCTTCGTACTCGCCACGCGCCAGACTAGGGAGCCGTATGCATGCTCCTCACCATCGTGCGCGGCCCCAAGCCTTGGCTCACACCGGTTTTCAAGGTCAGCGATGCAGCTTGGGGAACCCCTCACCATCGCTTTCGGGTTGGACGGATGAGACGGGAACGAGCGAGGCCAGATACAACGGCAATTCATCAACGAAACCATCCCCGATCTGTGATTGGGGCCCGCTCTATGGACGCTACTTGGCCGTTGTTGACAAGACCCACCACGGACTGACCAGGAACAGACCGATGATCCCCCGTGTGTACGAAGGCTCGGGCCAAAAGTCTCCAAAAGAAACGGACCTCTTATTCAGTGCAAGGAATGCCTTCTTACTGTAAAGGCAGCCTATATCGTTATTACAGGCTATCCTCCATTTTGAAAGCATCTACATGAATACCGAAAAGGCCTTCCTGCATTTCAAAAAGATCATCCGGCATTCTAAAAGGCCTGTGATATGATATACCCAGGCCTTGCCGTTCTGGAACAGGACTGTGTGAGGACTCCAACAACGCATCATTCGCACTAGTGAGAGACCCTTTTTTGGCCTGAGCCGTCGTAACTAGCTCGGATTCCCCAACAACCCAAATCCGACCCCATCAACTTTCTCGCAGGTTGTTTGATGAACATTTCAACGTAGCAGTTGTACGACAGACTCGGTACTCACAAATAGCGCCCGGGAGAGATGGTCCAGGACGTCTCGTCAGGAGAATCGACCTCAGATATTCAATTACGAAGCGGAGAACCCTGCAACGTAATTGCCAGAAACTCACCGAATGCAGATTTCTACAGCGCGGCCACCGGTCATCTTTACCCGAGGGCATTCTCCTTTACCAGTCTCGGGACGCGTTGCTGCGCATGTCTGAGCCTGCAAACTCCTACCAAGACAGCTAGGTCTCTGTCTTGGTGGTCAGCACGCGGCTAGTAGTCGTTTGGTTGACCAAATAAACCCCATTATTCCCATCTCTTCCCCCACTAGTATCCGCAACTTTCACACCAATGCACAATCCCTAGCTAGTAACTACTTGGGTGGTATAGAGCCGCAGCGCCACGGCCACACAAGCGCACCCGGACGAGCTATCCGCGAGCATGAACAGGGAGAAGAGGGGAATAACGATCGATGCAAGGTCATCAATCGGACCAGTAAAGCAGGAGCGAGCTCACGCCACTTCGTCAGGGACAACCCCTGGCGTGTGGACGGAGAAATACCACAAAGCAGGATAAACAGGTTGACCAGGCGGCAAGCAATGGGGATTGGGCAATCACCAAGCGGCATCAGCTTCCCGTTGTTGCACAACATGCACCCGCATGTGTGTGCGGGGAGGAAGGGGCCAGACTGAACGGCTTTGAATGCACGCTTCAACGACGGCAATAAGCGCCCGGAGGAAATGCTTGCGAGTATACGGTGTCTTCAGAAGGTCAGGTGTCTTGCTGCTTATTATTTTGGTTTCATTGGCAACAGTTGTGATTTGGCAAGTGCCAAAACCAAGTTGGCCACAGGGATAATGAATGCCGAGCTTTTCTTACCCGTCTTATATCCAAGTTACAGGCAGCTGCCAAGGTGTCAACAACACAGAAGGATGCGCCGCCTTGAAGCTAGGAGAGCATCGGCGCCAAATGGAGGCGTCGTGATGTGTTTTCTCCTTGGAAGTCTCCACCCCCGCAATTGGCGTGGAGCCAAGGGAGATAGGCAGCCTAGGCTGGTGGCGGAGTCTGGGGAAGAGAAGCTAGCGGGCTCAAGGTGGACGAGAAGGTCGGAGTAATCGATCCTCGCAGGATGTCAGATCTGTCTCGGAGTACGCGGAAAAGGGGGCCGAGAGAACCAACGCCAACTGGTTGCCAGATGCACGATGCACTGCCTCCTCACTTGGCAGCGCATCGATGTTGATTTACGGCACTGGAGTTGTCATTCCCGCCGCCCTCCTCCGCCAAGAATCAGAGTTGCATTGGCATATGGCTCATGTGAGGGTTTCTGCTGGTTGTGAGCGATGGAAACCCCGAGCATTTCCCGAGAGCACTGTTCCTGCTCCGCCGGCGATATCTTCGAAGTCCCCAGACTTCTCGCCATACAAGACAGTGGCTCATATATGTCTGACCGGACTTGAAGCCCTAGACGTGAGATACCCTGTATCAGAGCTTGAGGTACTGATACCCCCTTGTATAGTCGCCTTCACAGGTCCATTCAATATCCACCGTCACGGGAAACGTCATAGAAACAAAGCCCAGAAAAAGGAAATATCTTCATCCTCTCTTAATTAGAATCATGGCACAGTCGCTTGAAACCTCAGCATTTCTACGAATACCAACGACAACCTTAAGCATGGTCACCAAGATATTTCTCCATATCAGAAGTATTCCATAGTCGACGGGAGAAGACATATGATAGGGACTACCCAGAAGTAGGACGGCAAGATTATAATCCTTCCACTTCCCTCTCATTGCAATTCCCGTGATCCATCCTCACTTATTACCCTGGCATCCTTGAAGTTTCCGCTGCTTTGTCCCAAAAACTCGGCCAGGAGAACGCATCTTTTCGCTCTTTACGGAAAACCTAGGGTTGGAAACCCCACGTAGATTGAGCTAGAATGTCAACGCAATAGAACGTGTTGCTCGCATTGTGGCTGTCCCAATTATCTACATCAAGGTACCAAGGTGTTCGAGGGGTATGGCTTAAGGAATACTGGAGAGTGTGATATGACCTTAACACAGATGGCAGAGTTTATGTTACCCGCGGCTTTCCGGCCGGACAGTATTATGCTTCTCTTGCACTGGCTATACTCTTTCCCTCGGCTAGAACCTTTCAAGATATATAAAGCCTGTTGCAAACGTTAGAAGCTTCTCGTAGGACTTGACGTGGCAGAAGGGGTCTTTTCACTAGTACGAAGGCTCGGGCCAAAAGAAAGGGTCCCCTCAGCCAGTGCGAAAGATGCTTCCTCACTGCTAAGGCCGCCCTGGTTTTGCCTATCGCAGGCTATCTCCCATTCCGAAAGGGCCTACCTGCATTCTGAAAAGGACTTCCTGCGCTCCGAAAAGGCCTTTTACAATGCTGTCAAGGCCTGTAATGTGGTAAACCCAGGCCTTGCTGTTTCGGTATAAGACTGTGTGAGGATTTCGATAACGTGTTTCCGCACGGAGAAGAGAGACCCTTTCTTTTGGCCCGAGCCTCGTAAAGGGAGGACATCCACGACCCATGGAATGATGATCTACGGTGCGTTGATATTGAGAATGTCTATTTTTACAATAGACGTGTAAGTTTGAGGCAAATTTTTGGCTTTTGAGACAGAGCTGGACTCTCTACCTAACCCTGCTTAACCCTCTTTCCGCGTTTTTATTTGGGTCAGTTGGAGCTGCCATGTTCGGTGACGGTCCCTCGACACGAGATTTTCATGCTTCTTCTTGTCGGCTTGGGTAACAGACCCGCAGGGACGCCCAATCCAACTTCCTGCGGCCTCGGAAACACTGTTGTGGGCCTGGAGATGACGGTGGATACGCCACCGCACCAGATGACGACGCTCCCCGCAAAATGATATCACGAAACGCCGAGACAAGGGCAACCATGAAGAGCGACCGGAGCAACTCGAGCTGGCAACAGTTCACACAAGCGACATTTGGGCAAGTACAAAGCAGTTTAAGTCATCAGTCACAGGCAATAAAGAAGCATAATGTGGTGATCCTGTTTTATTCAGGTATGGTACAAAACTGAGAGCATCCTTGCTCATCGCAACGCCAGCCACCTTGTCCGGTTGGTTCCTTTTCGCCAATGCATCTTTGTTCGTACAGATCATGTCACTCTGCCCGACGTCGCTTCAAGCTGGCGTCGGGTGAGCTAATCAAATCCCCTCCCAAACTCCTCTTTTTTAAAACAATGTTGGTGGTCGGTGCCGTGGACTTGAGGGCACTCAGCCTTCCGAGTTTCGACGACGAGTCGAGGTGCTGGCGGATTTCCAGTCTCCGCTCCTCGACTCTTAGCACCCATAACAGGGTGATCAGGACTTCTTTGGACGGGAATCGTGTCCCGTTCAACCAGGGGGTCTGCCCCGTACCTTGCTGCTGCTGCTGCACCTTTCTGTCAGCTGCTGCTGCCGTCCTAACGTCGTCTTCAACCCGGTTGACTGTGTATCCCTCAGTTGACACCAACCGCAATGCCTCCATCGTCGCATCCATCAAGGGACGCGCCAGAGTGGGGCTGCAGGTAAGGATCTTCCGAAGAAATTTGAGTCTCAGGGTTGAAGAGCGACGAGTCGGCGGCCGCGCGGCTGTAGGATTGGTGCTGCGCCTGCTGCTCAGTGTTGGGCGCGACGTGGTCGTCTGCGATGAAGTCGTTGATGTCGAACTCCTGGAAGGTGAAGGATTCGTCACCAATAAGATGATCGTATTCAAAATCGCTGGAGTGGGGGGAAGAGAGAAGCCCGCTTTCAAGGACATAGCTATCTGGGTCAAGGGGCGTTGACATAGAGAAACCATGGTCGAGGTGGAGATCAGAAGAAACTGGAAGAGAGCCAGCACTGGGAACAACTGCTGCTGGGACGCCGCCAACCATTGTGGCACTTCCGCCGACCGACACTGCAGGCCTTCGCACAACATCTCTGCAGGATGTTGTGTCGCGTCGGGGGAAGTGGTCACCATGGAGGTGGAATCCGCAAAGCTAGTTGCGGTGGTTGCTGGCTCGTCCTCCTCGTCAACCTCGGGGACCGCGGTCAGGGTTGGAGATAGAGAAGCGGGATTGACTGTTTCGTTTGATGCGGGGATGCCCGTCAGGAGCTGCTCGAGGGCGCCGGCGTTTTCTGCCGACAGGCTGTGGCCGTCCTGAGAGCTGAAGAGCTCCTGTGACAGGGTAAGAGGTGAGGGGCGGAGGGCGTCGAACGATGGCGGGGCTCGGGCCATCACGCTGGTTGTGCGCTGGAACTTGCTAAGCTGGCCGATCAAAGCCGCGTTAGCTTGTCGGGCTTGGCGGAGCTGGTCTTCGAGTTCCTTGTTCCGTTGCTCGAGGCCCTCAACCTCTTGTCGCTTGCGCTCGCGGGATGACTGGGCGGCTCGGCGGTTACGCAGAACGCGCTCGACGCGGCGCTGCTCCTTCTCATCCTCAGTCTTTGCTCGTTTTCTATCGTATGTTAGTGACCAGCATCGAGGCGAGATTGATGTGGCATGCATACCTTGGAGGGAGGTTTGTCTTGGGCTCTGGCAACACCTGACCCCAGGATTTCCTCTTCTTGACTGCCTTCTTCTCTGGTGCGGGTGATGACTCCGAGTTCGGTGTGCCGGGGATGGAATGTAGGCCGGCGAGGACCGAGATGTCGGGTGTCTCGTCACGGTAAGACTCCGGGCTCATCATATCGAGCGGGTTGAGAGTGGATGTTGTTTCCGAGCCGAAGAGAGACGGATACAGCTCGCCGGGGGTCGATAGAAGCGACTCGGTCGGCGAGTTCTCAAACTTGAGGTTCGGCGTCGGTGTGTGGGCAGTCCAGGAATCCATTTTAGTGACCTGGGGATACTACACCACCGTAGGAGGACTTGTTTTTTTGCTGCGTGTTGATTGGATGCGTTGCGTCGTCTTGGTCGAGGTCAAGTCGACAAAGGAAGCAATGCTGCAAGCAAAGAGAGAGTGTGACTGATTGGAGGTGCCGTCCTAGGTCTCCAATACTAATACGTCAAGGAAAGTATATTGTTAAGGCCAGTGCATAGTGAATGACGACGCCAGGTGACTCAGGGATCCTCTTCGTCGAGTCAAGCGCTAAGAATGCCGCAGTGGGGATGTGCTGGTTGGATGCGTGGGTGAAGAGGACAGATGTCTTCTTTTTGGGTAGGCTGTAAAGAGGCAGCAAAGGCAGGGGAAGGTGGGCGAGCCGGACGCTTTTATCTTTTGGCCACGTATTCTGAAAAGGGGCCGTTGCCTCAGGCAGAAAACGGTACGTACCGGCTCTGGGGGGCGGCGAGACCTCCAACCTAACGCCCTGATTGGCCGCGAGTATTGTGCGACACAGCCAGTTGCCCAACAGGGTAAGCCCCAGGGTGGAGTGGAGCCCTGCCAGGGGCTGGCGGATCTCGCCCACCCTCGCATCCATCTCAACACGGGAGGCGGAGGCAGGAGGAAAGGGGGAACGGACAAGCAGAGGATGGCCGCGAATGCAGGGAGGCGGGGTGCCTAGCAGAAACATCCACGCCGTCCGCGCCGCTCTTGATGCTTTGGGACGGATTTGCAAGGCGCTTTCGGTGTCGCCCGTCCAGGCGGTCCATCGGTCCCGGCGTCCTCGAGGTCGCCCACGGCTCGACTGGCCGTCGAGGGACGAGCATCGGGGGTGGCGGCTGTGCTGAGGAGCTGATGCGAGGTGATGCTGATGGCGCATCCACAGGTCCAGTGGTTGATGCCATCTCTCCACCGCTATCTGCAAGCTACGGGGCTCGCCTCACTGCACCGATAACCCTCCAGTGATAGATGGGCTCTAAACTTAGCACTGCCCACCGGTTTGACAGTTCATCGACGAAGCCGAAGACGATTACTCGGCCGTTGGCCTCAGCCGTTTTGCGCTACGTCGGAGGGCTCAGGAAGCACGGCAATTTCTCAATTCGCAACGCTACGTCGCCGCGGCGAGTGCCAGTGGCGTTCCAGATCCGAAGCTCTGCAATCTGTCTGGCTCATTTAGTGTTTTGATGGCCTCCACCGATCGAGATGGGAGCGGCACCACCAAAGCGTGGCAGTTGTCTGCCGAGTTTTCCATCCTCAACCCGATAGTGACAGATTTATTAAGAGTTCCCAATTGCAGCAAACCTGGAGCAATCTCTAGGCCCAGTGATCCAGCCTCGCATTGCTATGGCGAATTCTCCGGAGCTCTATGCCGCCAAATGAGGGCCTCATCTGGCTCTGCGCGACCCGGGTGCAATCTGTATCTGACCTTTGCAGTCTGATCGAGCCGGGCAGCGCTGCGCCGGACCATGCCAATCTATCGGCAGAGTACGCCTGACAGCCTCGACGTCTTGGTTATCGGCCCAATTAGCCGGCTCCGTCACGGACGGCGAGTGGGCAAGGCAGTACCGATGCGAAAATGCATTGCGGAGGATGCTCCCGAGATTCGGTTGGCACGCTAATACGCCGTTTTATTAGCCCTTCATTATTACCGGGAGTGCTGGGTTCTAGAAGCTGCCTTGTTAATTACAATTGCAGTGCAATATGACGAGAGATAGCGGGTAAGCCAGAGGCTGGGGCAATGCATTCATCGCGCGCCGATAATTTGCACTGAGGATTAGTCGAGCTAGCAGCGACTCTATGAGGTGAGCTGAGGATTTATCGAGTTAGCCATGCCGGCGTGTGGTGCGCTGAGGATTTGCAGGTTTTTCTCGCCGTTGCGTGCTTGGTCCAATCCTATTGGATCATCGACAGACGAGAGCACGCCTCGACGCTAAGGTTTGGTCAGGGGCAGATCAAGGGGCTTGCTTGCATCGGGAAGTCCATTGGGCACGCCAGAGCACTCCAGGCAGGCGGTGGAATGCGGCGAGATTGGCTTCCTTCCTCGTCGCAGAGTTTCCATATCCCTCACCCGGACAATCGCATGAACAAGATAACCAGCTGCACATGCAACACAACCTCCAAGTCGAGGTTATTGACTACTATCGTTTCGTAGCGATGTATGTGCCTCGCGTACGTGCCGCTTCCAACTCTGGCCCGCGAAACTCTGAGATGGTTGCGTGACAGTAAACTAGAACTCTGGCGACACAGTCAGACCATCACCTGGAGCTGTTGTGTCCCCACAGTTGTTCCAACCAGCTGACATGCATTACGTCCACATTCTTGACTGACGTGCGTGCTCGCACCTAAACGATACCGGCAAACGGCCCAACAAACTGTCAAACAAACTATCGATCTCGGCCGTTTCAATATTGAGATGCTCTCTGGTGATCTTCGCCTCGGCTCCCCGAGTTGGACCTCCCTACAACCCTCCTTCGTTATTGATAGAACGACTATCGGGAGACTGTGAAAGGAGGGAGGGTTACGCGAAGACGGCATGATTATGCGGCGGCCCTGCATCGTTAGCTCTGGCTGGCTGGCTGCGCTGAGCTCAGCTGTCACCTCCTGTGGCGGCGCAGATTCGGGCCTCAGGTTGAGACTCAGGCTGCAAGGCACAGATTATTCAGCCAGCCCTCCGTCTTCCAGAGCCCGTGGTGGCGTTGTGACGCGGCCGAGAATCTGGGAGCTCAAAGCGAGCCCCTTGCAGCCGCAGAACCCTTGACCCGATCGAGAAAGCCAAAGCGCAAGGCCCTCGCGTGGTCTCCTTGTCTGCTCTCCTTCTTTTCGAGTCCAGAAGGTCGCTTGAATCGCTATTCATCTTGGCGCGAATCAATGCGTCGTTTGTTGGTTCTTTGGATGATCGGTGTGCCGCAGCCAGGTAATTCGCCTTCAGGATTCGATTGCGCCGCCAACGGGTAGCAACGACGCCATTGTTGGGCTCCTGCCTGTCGTCCCCCAGGCCACTTTCGCTTCTGCTCCATTGCCGGCGGGCCGCGGCGGCTTCAATTCTCACAATCTCGAGTCGATTCTCCCGATTCTTCGGGCAACGGAGCTCTGCTCCGGTGCAACGCAAGTGGAGGCGAGACGGAGCGAAGGGGTTCCTGAATCTTCCCCGCACAACGCACCAGGTCTGAGCCGTCGCAGCACCACGCTGCAAAGAGCCTCCGAGCGGCTTGTTAGCCGTGCTTCCTGGGGTTCGAGACGACCGCAGCTCCGCTTCTTCCCAGCCCCTCCAGTCAAGCCCATACGCGCCAGTCTCCATCGGCTCGCTTCCACACTTTCACAGTTCCATCAATCCCCAGCTGTGGAGAATATGGGGTCGTGTTTCTGGAGAGAGGCGGCTTGACGGCATGGCGATGGGGTCTGCAACCTAGAGGGGCATGCCAGAGTGAGTGCTCGGCGTCTCGCACTGCGACTGCCGATGCTGCCTCTCCTCGTGGATCCGTATGTTAGACAGCTTTCCCCACTCCCGTCCCTTTGTCTTGGGCTTTTTTTTCCCCCGAACCCCAGCCTTTGGAAGCGCCCAAGATCTGGAAAGTCTGGGGAACGGGGTAACGGGTAAATGTCAAGCGGTAACCCGCATCCGGATACACCACTCTACTCCAGAGGCTGATCATACGCGGCTGATCGCGTGGGCGTGGCGATCCGGGCCCGGGCCCATCTTCTCGACCAGAGATATATTGGAGAGTGATGCCGTGGCGAAGACCAGACTTCGTTGAAACCCCTAACGCTGGTGCTATTGGCATGCTGCCTACCCCAACGAGGGGATATGTTATGTTCATGGTTCTATTTACTCCGATGCAGCAATCCGTCTATGTCTACCTCAAACGATGCTCCAAACCAATGTGGTGATATCAGCTGGTCAACTGGCCTTCCTTCACCTTCGCTGTGCGCCTCGAACAGCATGGCTCTTTTTTCGCCCAGAACACCTCACCAATGCAATGCAATGCTGTCAAAAGAAGATTTGCCGCCGCCGTCCCCTTCACTGCCGTTGGCATTCTTGCCTCCTTCCTCCGCGATGTCGTATCTCCTCTTGAACGTGTCGTTGTTTTCGTTGAGCGCATTATGATCGGCCTCGAGAGGGGCCCGAGGGGCCAGATGCTCTTCCTCAGCGTCGGAGTTAACATGGGCGGGATATAAACCGAAGGAATCGACGCCACCCTTCTAAAATACCGGATCCCAGGTTCCCCATTGGCCCTTAACAATGCCCTGGACATCGCTGGTAATCCAGCCGCCATAGTACTCGCCCGGCTGCGCGGTGGCCCTCTCGCCGTCGACATAGCAGTCCCAAGGGCCGACGTAGAATGCGATGTAGCCTTTTACCGCCTCGAAGTCCTTCATCGGCTCAGTATACGACCAGATGCGGTTGTTGACGGTCTCGGCGGCGGATATGGGGCTCATGAGCGAGTAGTATGTTGCCTGGCCCTTATACTCGCAGTACGTGGAGCGCGGGGTGGTGCAGATGGGCATGCGCACGCGGTTTGGCGGGATGTAGTAGGCTATCGGGAACAGAAATGTTAGTGTCGCGACGACATGGCGACTAGAGTTTGGACACGATGTGTATGGAGCCGCGGGAACGGATACGTAGAGGCATTCGCATGGATGTGCAGAGGGGAGAAGTTAAAAAGGTGGACGGACTTGGTGCGTGATGGGTCTCCAGAACCCAGTAAGCCTCGCCGGCAGGGCAATCCGCAATGAGGGCGCCATGCCACATGATTTGGATGTGCCGGTTGCATCTCTCCACCACTGGCGGGCGCGGGAAGCTTTGGACGTTGAGCGTCCGGGTTGGCGCTGAACCTGCGGCCATGGTATCTCAGTACTCCGTTTCGTGTCCACTCCGGGGTAGTTTATTGGTTGTGGAGGAGTAAGTCTCGACTTAATCCACGTCTCAAAAGGAAGGTGCTCAAGAAATTGACTTTGAGGCGCAAGAGATTTCTTGCTGAGCAGAGAAGCAGAGATTCGCGAAAGCAGCGAGAGGCCCGGAAAAAAAAAAGGTTACTGCCGCTTTTCGCGTGAAGAAACTACCTAGCTAACACCCACCTTCCCTACCCACCTTTTCCTCTCCATGCCCACCGGCCCGAGAGAGTCCAAGTCAGAATCACCGACTCTCGACCGGGTCTTCCCTGATAAGCAGTTGTGTGGCTAGAAAGATGCAGGAACCCACTACCAAAACCACTGCTCCTGGCCCTAAGCAGCTGAAGCAGTGCGTCATGCTGTGGCGTTGCAGGGATCTCTTCCAGATCCGCTGTGGCGGTCCAATCACACGTGGCTTTTCCGCCAGCGAGGGGTATTCTTCACCCGAGGCCTGCGCTTGCTGAGGCTTGGCAGCTGGCCAGCATGCCGGTCACTCAACTGACCGGCCGCCGGCAGCGGCAG
>Ga0247770_1001629_pt1 | contig 16256 bp, 15 predicted proteins | sample UWRJL136409B6_FD_179943 | JGI IMG/M metagenome (GOLD analysis project Ga0247770, IMG submission 179943) | Plant litter microbial communities from Arlington Agricultural Research Station in Wisconsin, United States - UWRJ-L136-409B-6 | ecosystem: Environmental > Terrestrial > Plant litter >... | reverse complement strand
GCTCAGGATACACCCTCTCTCCCTCCTCCGTCAATGCCAGCCTATACTCGACTCCGCATGACCCGCGCAGAATGTACGGATCGTCCGGCGACGAATATCCTTCGCATATCACTTCGGTGCTACCGAGTTTGAGTGTCGATGGGAGGGCCGCCGTGCACGCCCATTCAATGTCCTGCTCGGAGTAGGAGTGGCCCTGGTTTGTGCACCGCAGGATGTCGATTTGGTGGAGCGCGCAGATCTTGGAGGGGGAGACGCATTTGAGCTGGGGGATGGCGGAGACGCGCCGGTGGGAGGTGGGCTTGTTGGCGCGGAGGGTGAGGGTTTGGACCTGGAGGGTGGGTTTGTCAGTAATGGGACCTGGGAGGATGGGAGAGGGGGGGTGTACGTACGTCGGAGAGGAGGATTGCGTTCTTGGGTTTGGATACTGCGGCGGCAGTGGCTGTTGCGAGGAGGGCGAGGAAAAGGAGCTGTAAAAGGGGGTGGTAGTGCGCGAGCGAGTCTCGCCGGTAGCGCATTTCGGTTGTTGGTTGCGCTAATGCGCAGATGGGTCGGTTGGGGTTGCTGAAGGAAATGGAGGCAGCTGGTGAAACGTGTAAGTTGGATTGATGTGATGTCGTTGTTGAAAGCTGGCTGAAGCTCGCAAGGTACAAAAAGGCTTGGCAGTTTGCGGTGCGGCTCCCGGTTTGTTAGGTTGCAGGTTTATCGTTTATCGGGAGGGTGTAAGTCCAGGTGCACGATCGAGTTAACTAGGCTGTATATAAATGGCTACAATCAGATGCAGTGGACAGGTAGCCTTTCTTTTTTCGCGTACTGACGTTTAGAGCATTGATTTCTAGACGTAGCAGAGTCCAGTCGCTGCGGTCGGTGCCGGTGGCGACGCCAGGCTGGCAACCTCCATTTGAACACGTCAGTCACATCCCTTTGACGCTCAAGAATCAGGCCACCAGGCAGAAGCAACTTTGGCACTTATCTTTTCGACTGAGACTTGTTATTCCATTTAGTAATATAATTAAGCAGCATACAACCACAAGAAAGCTTCTACAAAGGCACTGCGATTGCCCTTCTCAGTTTCCTGCACCACGCCTATTAACAGAAGCGTTTAACACAAGAATCTCTGGTGATTTTCTCCTCTACAGCTGGTCAGCCGTCTTCATTAAATAAATAATAAAACAACACCGCAAAGTGTTCGTACATTAAAGAAGTTTACCCCCCCAAAAAAGAGTCGAGTATCCATCTATATTCAGGCGGAACCAACAATATGTATCCCAACAACGCCTCCCAATGCTATGATATCTCGCCGTAAAAGCACCATGGTTCGATTACCATTGACATCCCACTCTTCAGTGCTTTTGCAAGCTCTGGAGATTCACCAACTCGGCATATCGCCCATTCCTTCTCATGAGTTCCGTATGTGTGCCTTGCTCGACAATCCGGCCTTGATCGAAAACATAGATGATATCGGCTTTCTGGATGGTGCTGAGACGATGAGCAACAGCAATTGTTGTACGCCCTTTGGCAGCCTTGTCCAATGCCTGCTGAACGACATATTCGCTCTCGCTGTCCAACGCGCTGGTTGCTTCATCAAGAAGGAGGATCTTTGGGTCGCGAATGAGCGCTCGCGCAATGGCGATACGCTGCTTCTGCCCCCCGCTGAGAAGCGTGCCCTTGGATCCAACCACGGTGTTGAAGCCGTCTGGTAGGGAAAGGATGAACTCGTAGATATTGGCCTCTTGGCACGCGAAAATGATGTTGTCGTCAGTGATCTCATGTGGTGCTCCGAGTACAATGTTCTCCTTGATCGTCCCTTGGTACAGTGTTGGCTCCTGAGACACAAGCGCAATGAAGCTGCGGTACTCGTTTACGTTGAGGCTGCTAATCTCCTTGCCGTCAATAAAGATCCCACCGGCAAGCGGATCGTAGAAACGTTCCAGAAGCGCAATGGTGGTGGACTTTCCGCATCCGGATGCGCCGACGAGCGCGACGTACTGGCCGGGAGAGATAGTCAAGTTCAAACCACGGAGAACGGGCTGCTCGGGCCGTGTAGGGTATCGGAAATGAACATCACGGAACTCGATGGTTCCGTCAACAGCCGTAAGCTTGTTTCCATCTGAGGACCAGGTGTCGATGGTCGGCTTCCGGTCAAAGAGTGTCTTAAGAGAGCGTGCAGCTTCGGCAGCCTTACCCATGTCAGGGGCAAAACTGAAGACCGACCCGGCGGATTGAGCGCCGAAGATAACGCTGGCGAACACGACAAAGAACTGGAACATGTCGTATTCGAGCTTGGCGATCAGCGTCCCGCCGTACCAGAACCCAAGCGCGAAGGCCAGAAACATCAGGGATTGCGAAGCCGCGTAAAGCGTACTCGACCTCAGCACCGACTTCAGACTTTCGCGCTGCTGTGCGGCGAGAGATTCTTTGTATTGCCGAAGAACATCATCCTCCCGAGTCAATGATGCAACCGTGCGGATGGAGGTTATCGCTTCCGAGGCGAAGCTTGCAGAACTAGAATATGCTTGTTTGGAGCGGCGTTGATAATGCGCAAGCATCCAGAAGCGGAGGAAACCACAGCTAATGACAACAGGCATGGTTGCAATGCACACGAGAGCAAGCTTCCAACCGAGTGCGAGCGCAAGCGCACAAGCTGAGACAAGAGTTGAAGAGACCATCAGTAACGTTCCGAGTGTGGAACCACTGAGTCCGGCAACGTGTGTTGTCTCTGTGCTAAGGAACGACGTAAGGGCGCCAGCCGAGTTTTCGTCGCGGTCGAAGAACTCGACGTCCTGGCGCATCATCGTCCGGAAGGACTTATCGCGGACACGGTGGATGAGACGCTCGCTGCACTTGGCAAACAAAATGCCGTTTAGCGTGAATGAGATGAACTGCACAATGGCAAGCATCAAGTACATCAAGCACCAAAATGACGTCTCGGACTGGATGGTGGAAATCGTCTCGGGGAGCACGGGTACAGATCTGCAGAATAGCGGTTAGCGCATATCCAATGGGTGTTGAAATGACTTGACGTTGACATACAACACGGAGATGAGCTTCGCAAAGAATACGGCCTGCGTAGGATTTCCGAGACCGCAGAAAATCGAGAAAATGAGTCCGAGGCACATGATCTGCCATTCCTCCTTGTTGAAGCTGGCGATTAGTTTGATGAGAGTCCACAAGCTATACTTCACGGGGATTTCTGTTTTTCGGCCCGCAAGGGCCATTGAGCTAGCACTCTTCTGTGTTGTACTGCGGCCTAGCTTAGCAGCGATGTCATCGTCAGGATCCTCGACGTAGGCGCCGCTTGCGCGGCCGCTATCGGGCTGGCGTTGATTCGGGGCCGAAGCCTTGCGTATTAGGAGCTGCTCCTCTTCTTTGTTCAAGGCCTCCTCCTCTTCAACTGTCATCTCGTTAACAGCCGCGATGGCCTGGGCAGTCACGAGGTTGAAGTAGGCACCGCGCTTCTCCAGTAACTCGTCGTGCGTCCCCTGCTCAACAATGCGACCATGGGCCATGACGACGATGTTGTGGGCGTCTCTGATCGTAGACAGTCTGTGGGCAATGGTGATGGTTGTTCGACCCTCGGAGGCAACTTCGAGCGCGGCTTGCACCACGCCTTCTGATTTGGTGTCAAGCGCAGAGGTGGCCTCGTCCAAGAGGAGTATCTTGGGGTCCGATACAATGGCGCGGGCGATAGCAATGCGTTGCTTTTGTCCGCCACTGAGCAAGAAGCCACGCTCGCCCACATTTGTTTCGTATCCTTCGGGAAGCTCGCTGACAAAGTTATGAGCGTTGGCCTTTTTAGCAGCTTCGTAAATGAGTGCTTCCTGCTTCTCGCGGCTTTCGTGCTCCCACTTTGTTCCGATCAGGCCGTGGCGAATATTATCATAGATGGTTGTGCTGAAAAGGGTGGGCTCCTGCGAAACAAGAGATATCTGTTGACGCAACCAGTGGAGATTGAGAGTCGAAATGTCCACATCGTCCAGGTAAACAGAGCCTTCGATGGGAGAATAGAATCTTTCTACTAGTCCAACGATTGTAGACTTGCCACTCCCAGATGCGCCGACCAAAGCAGTAACTTTTCCAGCGGGAATTGTGAGACTGACATCTTCCATTACAACAACTTCCGGTCTAGAGGGATAGATGTGCTTGATATTCTCCAGGCGGATGGTACCTTGAACATTTTGGATCTTTTCACCATCGTCGCTGGACGAGTCGATTGGCGAGATGCGGTCGATGGTGCTGTATATTTTGGCCGCTGCGCCCAGCGCAGTGGTGAACGCCTGCATGTTCGGTGCGACATTGCCCAGATTAAACGCTCCAAGCATGACGGACATCATGACAATTAGAACCTTGCTGAGGGGTACCTCCTTGTCGACGAGGAAGCGCGAACCCATCCAGAAGGCAAGGCCGTAGTTGAGGTATAGAATCAGCATCATGCACGCAATCATCATGCCGAGCGCGCCTTTCAGCTTGAACCCAAAGAACTCAGCCCGGGTGAGATGGGCATCGTATTGCTTGGCAAGGCGATCCTGAGTGCCGAAGGCCACAGCATTGCGAACGCTGCTGATGACCTCCTCAGCAATAGATCCACCCTCTGCATACGCGCTGACGTTCTGCTTCGAATACTTCACAATGAAGGTTGAGCCACCGCCCATGCAGAGCATCAGGGCAACGACAGTGCTCAGCAAAATCAGCGCCAGCTTCCAGAAGCTGATGAAAGCAATGATAAAGGCGGTGACAAAAGCTACGGTAAAGGTTAGCAAGCTGTCTTCGAAAGCGAAGCAGAAAATGGACACTATTGGGCAGGTCCAGAGCTGAGTACGTACTGGCTACGGCGGCTATCGTCAACCCGACTTTCTCGGAGATGCCGTCCTGGATGAGGTTCGTGTCGGATGTGATCCGGGTGGTGACCTCACCGGCGCCGAGCTTGTCGAAGAAGCCAATATTCTGCTTCATACAGCTCTCCAGGTAGTGCTCGCGAATCTTGGCGCTAACGTGCTCGCCAGTATAGATGAAGCCAACAGTAGCGATATATGTAGTAACGAACTCGCCTATGGCCAGATACACGAAATACAGTACCAATGTGGTCAGCTCGCCGAGGAAGTTGTCATAGCTGATCTCCTGCTGGAAATAGCCCTGAAAGGTCCCCTGGAGATTGCCGAAGATAATGGTCATTAAGGGGAGAGCAGCTCCCGAGGCAATGGCTGCCAGCGTGGAGACGGCCATGATAATGAGATCGTTTCGCGATGCATAGCGATAGAGCGTAGCGATGCCGACCTTGGCGTCAGGGGTGAAGACCTGTCCCTTGAGGATCGCGGCCTCCCTCGCAGGGAGGTGTCTGTAGGGATCCTCATCTGTCGGTTCCTTTGGCAATATGACTTTGCTGTCGGCTTTCTCCACGAGATCCATTGATCTCTTGGGCGTTGGCTGCTTCTGGCTGGTAGCTCTGGTAGAATCGCCATGGCTTGAGGCGCGTCCAGATGGCGCGGCCCCAATGGCCTTTTCTGATGAGTCGGCCGCCATGATTAGGGAGGGCGACACGGCCTTGCTGCAGTAATGAAGCCGGTCGGTAGGTAAGAAGTGGGCGCACGAGAAGCAGCGAGAAGCTCACTCGCAACCGTTGAACAGAGAATGAATCAATGAGCGGCTTGCTCGCTTGTTAGGTATGTGGACGGCCACATGCCAGGGCGGCGAGAAAGTACCGACTGGAATTAGAGCGTGATGTCAGGCGGAACGCGCAACAAGACGAGTTCGGGCCGCGGGTGTGGTATGTCGTGCAGCAGAGCAGACAGAGATCGGGGACAAGGGTGGTGGCAACCGAGTGTGGAGGGGGGAAGCCAAGAGATAACTAGGGAAACCAAGTTGTCACCGAGGCTAGGCGGCAGTAGGTAGGCGGTCGACAGGAGACGAAGAGAAGAAGATTGCACATGGCAAAGACGGCGGCAGATGGGGAACAGGTTGAACAACCTGCCTGAGTGAGCAGTTATCGACCTACAAGCACCACAACTAGCTACCTAGCTACCCTCCATCCTTGATGCGACGTTGTTTGGCCACCCCCCAAATACAGCCAAGACTCGCTAGTCTCCCGGGGTTTGCAGCTTCCCGTAGCCCGCGAGGACCGCGTCTTGCCAGGCACAAGATGCGCTGCTTTGGGACAGAAGTGTGAAAGAACTGGGGCCCTCATTCGCCAACAGCAGCCCGGTCAGCTCGATCCGCCCCACTCCGAAGGGACTGGACTTTGCCCCGTAGTCGCTTTCGCTTTAGCTTGCGATTCGGTCCACACCCGGACAAATTCTTATCTTGTCCGTCCGCTTGCGTATTGGGCACTTTCTGGGGGCTAGAGGGCCAGCGAGAGTGAACTTGCATTACGTAGTATAACAGCCCAGGTACCAGAGATGGGTTTCTTCCGATAATGCACACAGGTAGCTCGCTGTTGCTGCACATACTTGTAAACCTGTATATCTCTAAAGTTCCAGCCTCACAAGGTGGCGTCTCTCGGAAAGAATAAGCCCGGAATCGAGAGAAGAGTATAGGGTTGTGGAGGCGAGTTTTGTGCCTCGGCTCATTTCGACAACGGCGCGGGATTGGTCAGCCACATCCCGTCGACAACGAGCGGAAACATACAACGGTGGTGAGTCAACCGGCGTTCGGGAAGTTTTAAGGGTCCGAGTGGTCGGGTGTAAAAGACATATGACATACTTGGAAATAGGTTCAAACAGATCAAATCCGCGACCAATTGGCCGCTACCCGCACTCGGGCCCGTATTCGTCGGGTTCGTTGGAGCTCGTCAGGAATCCCGACCTCCGACAGCTGCCTTTGAAGCGTCCTTGTTATTCACCACCGGAAGGAGTATCAGGTGGTCTAGCAAGCCACGCTCAGTTGTCAGACAAGTCTGCTGTGCCGCGGCAACAATCTGTCCCGGATTTGCAGCTGTCCGCCGGTGTTACCGGGTAAGCAGTCGAGTGAATACCACCAAACGTATGACTTGCAGATTCGATGTCGAAGAGATCGGCAGGAGGCTAAAACTGCTGTGCGGCTCAATTGATCCAGTCCCAACTCCTTGGACGAGTCGTTATTGGCCACTGCAGCGGTTGCATAGCCATGCGCCATAACCCCCAGGATCTGTGGACACGGAAAGTTTTCAAGTACTACGCGATACGGGCAGGTGGGACTGTTTGCAGCTTTTGTGTGTAAAGGTGTAAACGTCCGCATCTATTTGGCCAAGCATAGTGGCTACGACCCATGCTACGAAATCGACAAAACCACGAAGCGAAATGGACGCAGATACAATGGCGCGGCGAAAGATCGCTGGCGAAGAGCGAAGGCCAATGCAGAACCTTAGGGTACTTGCTATACTTAGCATCTGGGCTCGCGACTAAAGAGATGTTTTGGGCCAGCGGGCTCGTGATCGGACTAGAAAAAGCATACATCAGGCCCTTGCAGAAGCAATGTTAGTGCACATTGACGCTTCCTTAGATTATGTCCGGCAATTCGGAACCCATACCTGATCTCGATTCTCTGATCTTTCCGTCTCAAGGACGAAAGCCCAAGCCAATGTGGAGACTGCCTTCGTGCGTGCCGTCTCATCAGCGATTACTTTTTAAACCGTGAGTTTTACGGTACGACACGAGGCGTGGCGGAGTCTTCAGAGATTTGACAGTGTTTTCCAGAGGCGCGCCCGCCTCTTCGAGGTACAGGTCAGCTCAATCAAATGCTAATAGCTATAACCCTCGCTGTCTAGATTGAAGCGGCGTGAGGAGTTCTCCGACTCATTTTCGCACACAGTAGGGTGACACTGTATTCCGCAGTCCTCCTACAGTAGGTTTCCTGCAGTATCAGACCTATAGCACAGTCGGAAGGAGCTCCGAGCCAAGATGCCGGTCATGTCTGACTGTGTCGGAGCTCGTTATCAGTGTCGTAGGATTCGGGTCCGTCTTGGCAGAACCGGCACAGTACGGCACCCCCCACCGTGGAGGCGTTAATGCGGCAGGCCGGGCGGGGTTGAGCGGTTGTTTCACCGCCCAAAAATTCATGTGGCAGAAAAAAATAACCAGCAACTTGATTCCATGCCACACCTCCCGCACCACAACCCACTGAAGCCGTTTGCCATCTTCGCCCGCAATACCTCGAGTTTCGCCGTTTCCAATTGATACACCAAACCTCACCTAAGCAGCAGCACAGAAGAGACCCCCACATACCGCCAAAAATGCCCAAGTCAAAACGCGCCAAGGTCTTCCACCTCACGCAGGTAACCAAGAAGACCCGCGAGCAAAAGGAGGCGCTGTTTGAGAAGATCCGCGAGGCCATCCCCAACTACCAGTACTGCTATGTCTTCGCCATCGACAACATGCGTAACTCGTACCTCAAGGACGTCCGTCACGAGCTCAAGGACTGCCGGTAAATTTACATCCTATTTCCCCCACAGTCTGTCTGGCTGGCTAGTTTTTCCAAAACTAAACCCTCTTAGTATCTTTTTCGGCAAGACTAAGCTCACCATCCGCGCCCTGGGCGCAACCCCCCAAGACGCTCAAGCCGACGGTATCGACCGCTTGACACCCTACCTCTCGGGGTCGGTGGGCCTTCTCTTCACCAGCCGCGAGCCGGAAACCATCAAGGCGTACTTTGATGCCCTTTCGCAAGTAGACTATGCGCGCGCCGGCACGCGCGCAACTCGCGACTTCACCGTGCCCGCTGGAGTTGTCTACTCCACGGGCGGTGAAGTCCTCGCAGAGCACGATGTACCGGTGTCGCACACTCTGGAGCCGGAGCTTCGGCGATTGGGTGTGCCGACGCGCATGATCAGGGGAAAGGTGGTGCTAGGCGGAGACGACAGCGGAGATGGTAGTGATGGGTATGTGGTGTGCCGCGAGGGCGACGTGCTGGACTCGCGGCAGACGAGGCTGTTGAAGCTGTTCAGCGTTTGCATGAGCGAGTTCCGTGTGCAGCTGCTGGCGCGCTGGAGTGCGGCGACGGGTGAGGTGACAGAACTTAGCAAGCGGGTAACGGCTGCTGCCCCTGCTGCTTCCGCGCCGGTAGATCCAGATGTCGATGCCATGAGCGACGACGAGTAGAAGTGGAGAAGGAAAGGATGGATTTTGATTGATCGGCAAGACAGTGACGTCGATGGTTTTCTTTTCATGACATTCTATAGGGCTACATGATACCAATAGCTTTTTGGGCTGGGCCGGGTACACAGGCGTCTTAGAGAACGGAAAAATTGCTGCATTTTTCACACATTGATTTGTCCTCCCCCAAGACTTCCGCCAGGATGGACAGCGGTGCCTGAGTGACATTAGACAGGACAGTCTCGCCATTCCTTAGGCGAGAAAAGAATCATCAACGCTTTTATTAACATCAGCGAGTGGGGGCATTGCCGCCAACACTGAGAGCTGTCCGGTTGCTAAAAATAAAAAAATAAAAAGGTGACCTATACACAGGGGAAGTAAAACACCTTATACACACGCCTTGCCAGTTGTGCTGGTCAAGGGAAAAGTCGATGAAGCTACTTGGTCAGTAGGCAACTTGAGAAGTCCCTTACCTCTGACCTTACCTCCAGCTCGCATCGATGTCAAGTTTCCTGGTTTGGTCTTCTGCTGTCGTCGCTCGTACTACTATTACCTGAATCATACCAACAGCCCCTTTTTGGATTCCCATTCCCGATGTAGCCACAAGGCGCAAAATAAAATACAGTCAAAGGAAAGATGATTACCTTCCGGCCCAAGCGTGGTTTCCTCCTTCGATGTGGTGACTTCTGAATTGTTTCAAGACAAACCAAGTGGAGGACGGATTGTGGCCGACGGTGAGGTTTCTGAGGCATAAATGATACTTGACGGTTCTTGACCCTAGGCCTTCGGTGGAGAACCAAGAAGGTTACGTTGGCTGAGCGATCGTTTTGATACAAGATGGCCTTGCCGCGTGGTTCTTCCTGGCCGAATGTTTGGGCACCGGGAGATGTGCGGTCGAGCTTACCCTCTTGTCGAAAGCGAAGAAAGGGGGCGGAGAGATACGAACTGAGAAGTTTTGATACCCACCACAAGACGTCAAGGAGATTTGTCTTGTTAGTAGCGTCGCAGCTTCCTGGGGTCTTCGTAGCCACCGTCGAAGCCGCGCTTCCGAGAGTCGTCGCTGTCTCTAGGCCTGTCGTAGTCTCTGCCTCCACGGTTGCTGCCACCATCGTCGCGATACCCACCATTTTCTCCACGAGGCCGGATGGGCTCCATGTTGCTGCCGGACTGTCGAGCGTTGCGGTCACCACCGCCACCACGGTCGCCACCACGGAAGCTTCCGCCGCCGGATCTATCGTCATATGAGCGACCGCCGCCTTCACGGCCATACCCACCACCAAATCCGGAGCCGCCCCGCCTGTCGTCGCGGCCGCCGAAGCCGCCATCGCGACTTCCATCGCGACTGCCGCCAGGGCCGTTTGGTGCATTCGAGGGAGGGAAGCCGTTCGAGCCGCTGAAAGTCCGGTCGCCGCCGCGATCACTGCGATCACTACGATCACCAAACCCACCACCGCGGTCGCCGAATCCTCCGCCGCGATTGCCGAATCCGCCGCCACGATCTCCGAATCCGCCACGGAAACCGCCGCCACCGCGATCTCCAAATCCTCCGCCGCGGAATCCACCACGCTCACGCCCTCTAAAACCTCCTCCGAAACCGCCACCGCGGAAGCCGCCTGGGCCACCGCCAAAGCCACCAGGTCCCATGGGTCGGGCGGGCATAGCCTTAGTATAACCCCGGCCTCCCAAACCGCCACCCAAGCGACGTGGCTTCCAACCCTTGACTGTTCTTCCTCGCTCGACGTCAACTTTGACGCGACGGTCTCTGATGCGAATTCCGTCACAACCATCTAGAGCAGCTAATCGCGCATGCGCCAGATGCGCGTGTGTCAGTAATGCCTTACCATGAAGAAAGATTACCTTCTCAAGGAGGAGTGATGGGGGAGTGGGGGGAGGAGAACCAGGACTCGTAGCGACAGGCAAGCTTGAGGGCCTTGAGTCCTGATGACATGCAACCATGCTCCAACGGGCGGGCTAGATGGGCTGTACGGGGAAACTTAGATATGTTGACAGTATTACCTCTCATGTCTTTTTCGCGATCAAACACGACGAAAGCGTAGCCGCGATGGGGTTTGCGCTTCTTATTTCCTTTCTCACCGGCGTGAGTGTCCCTGATGATGCGAATCTAGCCAGAACGATCAATGTCAGTAGGTCTTTGGGACATCAAACGATAAAAGGGGCAACGTACGCGCTCAATAGGGCCAAATCGACCAAACTCGCGCTCAAGGTCCTTATCATCGGCCTTGTAGTCAAGGCGCGCAACTATCAGCGTCTTAAAGGCATCGCCTCTGATGTTTGGATCATCGTTCGGGTTGTCTATTTTGTCGTGTCAATAGAATTCTCAAAGCATTTGATGAAGCAACGCGTACATTTAGTTGGGCCCTGGGCGAGCAGCTTTTCGATTTCCTCCTGTTTCTCGCGCTTTTTGCGGTCACGCGCCTCGATCCAGCTCTCAGTCGGGTGGTAATCGTATTCGCGCTCATACTCTGCAAGCGCTGGGAGGAAGCTGGCGATCCCGTCGATGGTAGCCGTCTTGCGCTTCTCCGGAGGCACGTCGCTAGGCGGCACCCAGCGCAGCGGGGGTCGCGGCGCAAATAGCGCAAGCAGATTAGGCGGGAGCTTGTCCGTCATGATGATACCAAATGAAGCTCAATTTGGGAGCAGATGGACAAAAGACGTAGAAAACCACGAGAATTCGTGATAGATTCGCGGAGCTGAGTAGAACACCAGCTGTTCATCTTTTGCGCGAAGTTGCACTTTCTGGAGCCGCTCCACGCGAGAAAGCACAGACTATTTCTACAGCTAGAGTCGAGTCATTCCACACGGTGCGACCAAGTGATATTGGTAGATTCTAGCACTGTCCATCGCGAATGCGACAACCGGCATTCACAGTGGAAAGACTAGTAATATTATGGTGCAAGTATCTGCATACGAGCTGTACGAGCTGCAGATTTCTTGAAAGCCAATAATACATCTACATACACAGTTTTCGTATTGGGCCTCTCTTGGTTTGCAGAAGGAAAACAGTCCATCAACAGAACTTCGCACTAACCCAGATGGCCATTTTTGGCAAAGCGCAGTCCAATCACGTGCCGCAGCCAGCCTGGGGGCTGGACCGTGTGGTAGTGTCTTTTCGATGTAGCGACGCGGCGGAAAACCTGCGCTTCTCTGTCCAGATCATGACCCCTGGACGCCGGCGACAATGACGGTCAAAGGATTAACACAAATCTCCACCGGCCGCGTATGCTCAGCCATATTCCCTCTCTTCATCAGACGAATTGGCTAACGGATTGGGCGCTACAGAATGGGGTCGGTGCCTTCATCTTGCAATGCAAGAAGCTAGACATTCACTACTGTGACTGGGCGGGAAGCTCGAAGGGCATGAAGTAGGTGTTGTGTTTCCTACCTAACTATTGTTTTCATTGGCAACTCAGTACTTACGCCGGTCCTCCAGCTCCTTCATCAAGTCCATCCTACCGAAGTTCGCGGCCGCGCATCCCCAAATCGAGATCACCGTCTCCCCCCGACCAAGAAAACACCCCGTTATCATTGGCCAATATATCAACGGCCGCGAGAAGGCTGTCTGCGTTCGGAATATGGAGCCCCTCCAGGTCCTCCAAAAGGCGAAGCTGCTCAGGGACGCCAGTGGTGAGAAGCTGAAGAGAGTGAACAAGCCGGTCCAGAGCGTCAACGAGAGTGTAAGAGGCGTATGGAGTCCTTACCATGGCAACGGTATGCAGATATAGAATGCTGCAAGGCGGTTTTACGGGTTGTATGAATAGGCAGGTATTCCAACTGCGAAATCTAGGCGGCCGGTTGCCAGGTCAGGTCGCCGTTGTACTAACTGGCAGACGACAATTGAGCAAGGGTTCAAAAACTATCACAAGGCACGCATGTAGGAAACAGCATGTGCATGTCAAGAGCTGTGACTCGGCATGCCTTCTATTATATTTGATCCATTCGCTCCCATTTTTGAGCTCCTTTAATTTCCCCCCTGACGCCGTCTACTACTCAAGCTTGGAGAGTAGTTGATGGTGAGTTTCTTGGATCAGAGGTTGGAGTTGATGATGTCGACAACTACACGAGGTAAGCTTCCGGGTGGTATTGGGTGGGATGGGAACGAAAACTCACACTCGGGCTTCAAGCTGGCGCCACCAACAAGGAAGCCGTCGATGTCCTTCTCCTTGGCAAGCTCCTTGCAGTTCTTGCCACTCACACTACCACCATACAGAATACGAGTCTCCTCGGCAACCTTCTCGCTAACGTTGGCCTTGAGCCACTTACGGATGGCCTCATGCACCTCCTGGGCCTGCTGAACAGTGGCAACCTTGCCGGTGCCAATGGCCCAGATGGGCTCGTAGGCGATGACAACCTTGCTCCAATCGGCAATCTTGGAAGCAACGGCCGCAAGCTGCTTCTCGATAACGGAGATGGTCTGGCCGGCCTCACGCTCCTCGAGCGACTCACCGCAGCACCAGATGACGTTGACACCGCCTTCGGTAGCGAACTTGGTCTTGGACGCCACGACCGCATCGGACTCGCCGAGGATGGTCCGTCGCTCAGAGTGGCCAAGGATCGTCCAGTTGATGCCGCTATCCTTAAGCTGCGAGACACTGATCTCACCGGTGAAGGCACCGTTGGGCTTGTCGTAAACGTTTTGGGCCGCAACCTCTAGGCCAGGCTTCAGGTGCTCGCGCACGAGGAGGAGGTAGAGTGCCGGGGGTGCGATGACAACATCTGCAGAAAAAAGATTGGTGAGCATCTACGGTTGCAAGCTTTGTACCACCCGAGTAACAGAATCTTGACATACCGACATTGGGGTCCAGCTGTGCGTCACTGAGGTTCTTGGCAATGGCCTTGACGGACTCAATAGTCCCGTTCCTAGTACATAGCAACAAGAGCGCTCAAGTTAGCTTTGCCCCTCGAGCTCTGCCTTCGACGCGGGGCAATGGCGGGGTAGTGCGAGTGAGCCCACATCTTGAAGTTGCCGCCAACGAAGAACTTGCGAGACATGTTGGGCAGATTTGATGCTGGTCTGGGGAAAAGGTGTAGTAGGTCCGCGTGTATGAGGCTGCTCAAATATGTCGTCTTTGGTGAAGTTGAAGGATGAGGTAAAAAGAAGCTTGACGAGAGGTCGGTAGTTGGATGCTTGGCGACGGTGCGGGACTTTATCGGATGCAGCTTCCACTTCCTCCACACGTGCAGACTGATCTAGTGGAAGCCACATTCAACACCATATCCACCTCTTACCTCCCTGCCCAGGTACGGATGTGTCGAAACCCCTCCTTGAATTCGACGTTGTAGTGATCAATAGTATGCATTCCGGTCACTAGAGCCATGCGCCTTCCTATTCAGCCCGTCTAAAGGATAACGCCTTTTTCCACTTAAACAGGAGAGGATATCTGCCCCATTTATTCTACAGATCCTCCCAATGCAATGACATGCGCCTCGATCACCGACAACCCACCGAGTCGTGCTCTCAGCTTCACATGATCCCAAATCGAGACACAAATACAGCCCTTTCTTCCCCCTAAGCCCGACTGCATCTCCCGATTCCCTTAGTGACTCTTGACGAAGAAGCCGCTCTTGGCCTGGGGTGCTTTCTTCCGCTTGAGCAGACTCTCCCTTAGATTTACTGCAGTCTTCTTCGCTTTCGGCGCCAGCTTCTTGTCCCCGCGGTTTTCTACAACCCTGAACACCGTTGATCCCACTTTCTGGTCCCGTGGGGCTTTTGCTTCGGGAAGCCATCCAGTGACAATTTTCTGTTTCTTGGTCACCCCCTTGCTTGTGGAAGAATCCGAGAAATAGCCGGCCTCATCTTCATCATCAGACTCCAAAAGCTCAAGAGGAAGAAGTCTCGGGACTTCTCTTTTCCTCTTTTCGGGGAAAAAAGCTCCTGATTTGCGCATTTCGGGTTCACTACCCTCATCTTCGCTTTTGGCTCCAGCCGGCGTTTGTGTGCTTTTCCTCTTCTCCGCCTGCTGCTTGAGAAATGTGTCACGCTCTTGGCGCTTCTGCTTCTGTGTAGCAGCTTGTCTGTGTTGCGCGTTAGCAATCACTGGTTGCCCGGTCATAGTTTGAACATGCTGGGCTGCTCACTTTTGGGCGGCCTTTGTAGCAGCCTGGGAAGCCTTGGCTAAGTGAGCTTCGGCCGCATGCGAGGAGATGGCCTCCGGGGCGTCGTCGTCAGAGTCCTCCTCTTCCTTCTCCTCTGCAGCCTTGGCGAGTTTGGATGAGGCCACAAGATCCTTCTCAAGGGGATTCTGCAGCGGAGCTTCCATAGGTGTGACAAACTCCTCCTGGTCGCTGTCGTTAAAAGTGATGTGCCGCCTCTCCATTGGTGTTTTGAAGACATCTTCTTCGTTTGCGTCTTCACTGCCCGGGACCTCCTGGGATTTGCCGCCCTTGGCAAGCATCGATGAGCTCAACAGCGGGATCTCTATGCTGACGTGCCGATGCCTCGTAGAGCCCGTATCCTTAACACGGACGGGTAGTTTGGCAGGCATCTGTTCACTCGCTGACAGCCTCTCCTCGTCTACACCTTGCTCAGTCTCGTACTTGATACCCTCGACTTTGAGAAGCGGCATTTCATCGTAGTCTTTTTGGTTATATTCTCTAACAATGACCTCTTTGGCGGGTTCGAGAACCTGCTCCTTAACGACCGGGGCATCTGGCTCGGAATCCGATGAGAGCTCTATGACCTGGGGCGACTTCTTGGGCTTCTTTGCCGCGTTCTTGGGCGTCCGTTTTGATGCCATTTCATAGGGTATTTATATGATCATTCAGGATCATCCGGTATTGCTAGAGGCGTCGAAGAATGAGACGTATGGCAGTCACAGTTTGCTGGTTGCCAAACCAAGGGTCGTCGATGCTGTTTCTGAAAATGTGCCAAAAAGTTTGTGTGGACCAGCTTGACTTTTTTAGCCTGCGCTTCAATTGGCTGATGCTGTATTATGGGCCCACAAATCTACGCAGCACCCCTGTCACAACTCACTTCAACAAACGACGAGCCCCATCTCATGAGAGCCGGCAGCCTCACCCTCAGAACATCCCTCAAACGCCCGACATTCTGTCTGTTGTTGTTCTCTCGTTCAAGACGCTTTGGGAAGCAACAAAGTCCCATCTCGCTTATCACGATGAGGTAACTCCAGATAGTTACACTACGCATTTTCAAGGGTCTACGGAGCAGGAACACGAGCG